>WNGJ01002483.1_pt1 | contig 24209 bp, 19 predicted proteins | sample 5400611 | NCBI WGS metagenome assembly WNGJ01 (sample SAMN13153375, study PRJNA577476) | soil metagenome | isolation source: 40 cm soil or saprolite under Garry oak tree replicate 1 | place: USA:California | collected 2016-06-15
AACATCTGCACGCGCCGGTATTCTCGATCCGCCACATACACCGTGCCATCCTTGGCGACGCGGATGGCGTGTACGATGCTGAACTGCTGCGGCCCCGGATCCGAGAAGCTGGATGGCGTAACGATCATGCAGTGGTCATCGTCCACCGGCTTGTTGCCGAATGCGCCCCACATCCGCTTGAACTTGCCACTCTCCGCATCGAAGACGGCGACGCGGTGATTGCCGTAACCGTCGGCCACGAACAATTCGTTCGTCGGCGGATAGGCCCATTCATCGGCGGGACGGTGCAAATTCCCGGTGTCGGCATTGCCCTTGCTTTGATTGCTGCGGCCAATCTGCATGACAAACTTGCCATCTTGCGTGAACTTCAAGAGCTGGTCATCGGCAACCGGCTTGACCCTTGGCAGGCCATTCGTGGGGCAATTATTTCCGCCCAGCCACACGAATCCTTTGTTGTCGATATAGATGCCATGCTCGCGCTGCGGCCATTCATAGCCGTTGCCATCACCGCCCCAGGCCTTGATGTAATTGCCCGCGCTATCGAAGACGATCACCGGCGGCGCAGCCATGGCTGCCTGCTCTGGCTTGAGCGTCCGCGGCCTGTGCAGGACCCAGACATTGTCCTGTGCATCGATCGCCATGCTCGAGGCGTCTCCGAGCTTCCATTGGGCGGGCACCTTCGGCCACGCATGATCCACTTCGAACATCGGTAGACTACGGCTCTCTGGCTGAGCGGCTTGAGCCGAAAATGCCGCGCTCGAAATCCACTTCCCGCCCACTGCCGCGGCGACGACCAGCGCACTTAGAACTGCCCAGTCAACCCACTTGCGTTTCATGGCTTCCTCCCCAAAATTGTCAGTTACCGGAATTCCCGTTGTAACCGGGCGATCCCCGCACCCGCTTTTCCCCTCTGCCATCCCGCTTGACCAGCCGAGTGAGCCGCGCTCTTTTTTTCTCAGGGCTACCACACGCCCGGCCAGGGCTTGCCCACCAGAAACTTGGGGCTGGCGCCCTTGCGCGGCGTGTACTTCTGGACTCGGCCGGTTCTCACTTCGGCGGTGTAGAGATTGCCCTCTTTGTCGGTGGTGAATCCGTGCACGCCCCACATGCAGCCCTGGCACGTGCCAAACGTTCCCCACGAATAGAGGAAGTGTCCCTCGGCGTCGTAGGCGAGGAGCTTGTTCGATCCCTGGTCGGCGGCCCAGAGAATATGATCGGAGCCCATGTAGATGCTGTGAATGTTCATCGGCGGCCGCGGACCGAAATCCCACTGGTCTAGAAACTTGCCGTTTTCGTCGAACACTTGCACGCGGCCGTTGTTGCGGTCGTTCACGTAAACGCGCCGCGTGGTCGGGTCGACGGCGATTCCGTGCACGCTGTTGAAATAGCCGGGACGCTTTTCGTTGGGAGGGGTGCCCTTCAATCCCCACTGCGAGAGTTTCTTCCCCTTCATGTCGTACTTGATGACGCGAGTGCCGTCGTAGCCGTCGGCCAGGTACCAGGTGTTGGCATCCATGAAGGCCATGAAGGTCGGCCGGCTGAAATGCGTATCGTCGGTGCCCGGCACACCCGGCGTGCCCAGCGTCAGGATGCGCTGCTTGCCGTCATGCGTGAACTCGCTGACGAAGTGGTTGTCGGCATCCACGATCCAGATGTTCTTGTCCGGGTCGTAGGGGCTGATCTCCACGTCATGCGGCCGGCCCCAGATTTTGTCCCATTGCGACCAGTCTTCGATCATCTTGCCATTCCGATCGAACACCACAATGACGTGCTCCCATCGCCAATCAACGCCTGGGCGGCCGTCGTGCCCATCTCGGGCGTCGGGACAATTTGGGTTCTTTGGCATCCCCTCGGCGTTCGGAACGCCGCCACAGCTTGGGGTAGCGCTGGCGGTTTCGCGCAACGGCACGCCGGGTCCTACGGGGAACTTGATGCTGGGCCCGATGTCGGGCAGCCACGTCGTCTTGAGCCGCGTCGGAAGCACGGGCAGCTCGCCTTTCTGCGTCACCAGCACGCGGTCAGGGCTCTCGGGAAAAATGTCGGTCGCTTGTGACCACGTCCACGCCTCATGGTTAGGAAGGCTCTCTGCCAATGGCTTCGGCCAGTTCTGCACTGGATCGTAAGGGCCGAAAACGTCTTGCCCGCCTTTGAGTCCGGGGATGGCCGCGAACCCCTCCCCGGGCGTCTTCTTCTGCTGTCCCTGGACTATGCCCAGCCGGTTACTCACCAGGATGACCGCGAGTAAAGCCATGCATACAGCCGCAATCTTTAGCGTTCGTCCTTTCATTTCGGTGCCTCCGCGACTCTCGAATCGAGGGCGTCCACCTGCCAAGAATCGTGCCACACTCCACAAGCAGGTGGTACACGTGGCAGACTCGCCAGACGGTCAAACTGGCGCCAACCATACGCCCGCCACACCTTCGAGTCAATTGGAGGCGACACCGTTTGGAGGCCGATAGAGATGTGAGCCGAAGAGCGTACTTCGTTGACATCAACATTGCTAAAGGCTGCAAAGTCGCTCCCGATTGGGTTATCGCCGATCTCTCGCAGCCTTGAACCTCAAGTCGGTCCGAGCAATGTCATTTAGAATTCCTGCAGTTATCAGCCGTTCACGAGCAGGCTTGTGGAAAGCCTACGGATGCAGAGTAAGCTTCTGCACTCTCCAGTTACCGATCTCCCCCACATACAGCTCGTTCTCGTTACGACAGTCGATGGCATTGACGGTGCCGAATTCCTTCAACACTTTTCCTGCCCTGCCGAACTTGCCTACAATTTGGCCCGTCAATTCCAACTTGTAGATCTCGCCGTTCGCGTCGACGTCTTCCGGCGGGTTTGAATTCGAACTGTAAAGGTATTGGTGTTCTCCAGGTGTAATACAAATCGCGGACGGGCTTCCCACATTTAAGATATACGTTTTGAAGTTCCCATCGCGGTCGAAGACTTGAATTCTCTTATTTCCACTGTCAGCCACGTAAACATTGCCTTGCGCATCGATCGCTATGCCGTGAACCGTGTTGAACTGACTCTGCGCGTCTCCTTTCGAGCCCCAGGATTTGACGAACTTGCCGTCCTTGTCAAACTTGGCCACCCGGGCATTGCCATAGCCATCGGCCACATAGATATTCCCGGCGGCATCCCACCCTACGTCGGTAGGACGCTGGAAAATATCGCTCTGAGCCCCGGCGCCCGGAAGACCGCGTGGCGCCGCAGGGCCTTCGCCGCCGCCTCCGCCCGGCGCACCAGGAGGCCGGTTGAGCGGCAAGGCCGGAATCCGCTCCGCCTCGGCCTTTCTGCCGAGTAACATCTGAACCTGTCCGTTGGGATCGAACTTGATCACCATGTTCGACATCTGGTCCACGATCCAAATGTTGTCCTGCGGATCCACGCGCACCTGTTGCGCAACCAGAAAACCGTAAAGCCCTTGCCCGATTTCGCGAGCGAACTTGCCGTTTCGGTCGAACTCGATCAGCCGCGAACCTCCGTGCGCGAAGGCCCGCGAAGTGCCGACCGAGATGGTCGGATGACCCGTCCGCGTATAAACAAAGATATCTCCCTTCGAGTCCGTTGCCACTCCAGCCGCTTCGCCCAGATGGATATTGTCCGGGAACTTTAGCGGTCCAGGGTCGGAGTCGAGGCGTATCTCAGGCACGGATTGCGCGACGACGGTAATCCCTGGAAGAAGCATCGCAGCCAGCAAACTCAAAAAATAGCGCTTCATAACCAACCTTCCCTTCCTTAGTTCGCAGACGAAATCTTGATCTGCAGCGGTTTCAACATCAGTTTCTGTACTCGCCAGGACTCGATTTCCGCAACGATGATTTCGTTCGGGTTTCGACAATCCATCATGTGGACCACCTGAAATCCCCCGAACTGCTTGCTGGCGTGGCCGAATTTGCCGAGGATCGTCCCATCCAATTCCATTTTGTAAATCTCGCCCGTGATATCCCAGGAGCCGGGGGGATTTCCGTTGGGGTTCGAGTTAGACGTGAACAGGTATTGGTGGGGGCCGGGAGAAATGCACACCGTCCACGCCGTGCCGGCATTCTCGTAGCTGGTCTTAAAGACGAGATCGTTGTCGAAGACTTGCGTGCGGTTATTACCACGATCAGAGACATAAACATTGCCCTTGGCGTCGGCCGCGATCGCGTGCGGCAGCATGAATTGGCCGGGTTCACTCCCGGCTTTCTCGCTGCCCACCTGCTTCAGAAAACGGCCGTTTTTGTCGTACTTCACGACTCGATTATTACCGTATCCGTCAGACACGAAAATGTTCCCTTGCGGATCCCACGCAACATCGGTCGGACGGCTGAACGTATACTTCTCGGCAGGCGGCGCCGGGCCCGTGGCCGTCGCCACGGCGCCGGCAACAACCTCGGGTCTGTGGCCGAGCACCATCACCACGCGCCCCTCAGGATTGAACTTGATGACTAAGTTCGTCCCTTCGTCGACGACCCAGACGTTGTCCTCGGGATCGACGCGCACGGAGTGCGCGAACTCAAAGCCGTATAGACCCTCGCCTACCTCGCGCACGTATTTGCCGTTCTGGTCGAACTCGAAAAGCCGTGTGTTGGCGCTGCGCGTGTAGACAAACACGTGCCCCTTGGAATTGGTGGCTACCCCGATGGCTTCGCCCAGATACAGATTCGGGGGGAGCCTTAGGAAATTGCGCCCCGATTCATAGGGGATTTCTGGCACGTTCTGCGCTTTGGCTTTCATCTGCGCGTGGGCGGCGGTGGCACACAACGCCGCGACGATGAGGAACCAATATGTCAGCAACCGTCTCATTTGAGCCTCCCGCGGAATTTCGGAAGAAACCTTCACTGTGCAGGTTGAGCCTATACCAAACACCCAGTGGGTTCAAATACTTCCAGTTAGTTGACTTCGACCAGGGAGCGCGAACATCGAGAGCCAAAGCAGGGGCGGCTCTCTCGGCAGACGGGATGTAGACGGGATTCTCGGAGTGTGGGCCACGACTCTGCTGTCCGTCAAAAACGATGGCTTCGTGAAAAGCGGCAAGTTCCGTCCAGCAGCCTGTTAGGGCGTGAGAGGCGCCAAATCACAGGGAATCTTGATATTTCGGGGCCGAGGGGGGAAAGGAGAGAGGCGCTCGGTAAAGATTCACAAGCGCCTCCTCTACTGCGTCAACGTAAACCGTACCTCACTGGATCACCTCCTTCTCGGCAAGTACGCCGATGTCGACAGAACCTGTCGCATAGAAACAATTATAACGCCGCGATTATTGTGGGCAAATATGGGGAAATGCATTTGCATACTTGATTGGACCGTTTTGTCTTGCGGCTTGGCCAGGATCGCACCTCTTTTCGGAAACTGGCTTTTTGACCTCTTACCCGCGGGAAAAGGCAGTTTCCGATAATCTTGCTGAGGCGACAAGGAGAGTAGTTGTGCAGTGCCAACCATGGTTCTATGTGAGACTGTTCGCCTATGCCTTGAAATCCTCGCGCGGCAAGCTTATGCTCCGAGCCCAAGAGATGGGCCAACTGGAAATTCCGAAACAAATTCGTCGAGGAGGAAAGCCATGGAACATATCATCGCGAAGCTGGTTCAGAACTTTGAAGAGGGAAAGATGACCCGGCGTCAGCTGATTCAAAGCCTCGCCCTGGCGGCAACGGCGGCCTCTGCCACGAGCGCGGTGCCGGCAGCCGCGGCAGATAGCCGCGTAGTCAAAACCACCTATCTCAACCACGTTGGTTATCAGGTGGCCGATTACGCTAGGAGCCGCGACTGGTATGCAGACCTATTCGGGATGAAGGTCGTGCTAGACGACGGGAAAAAAGCCAATCTCGCGGTTGGCGAATCGCTGGTCATTTTTCACAACCGGCAGTCCCCTAGCACGCCGATCATCGACCACATTTGCTTTACGATTGCCGATTGGGACAAAGATAAGAGTGTCAGAGGCGCTGTGGCAGCCGAGCTAAAGCGTCGCGGTCTGGAAGTGCAGTCGAGCGCGAACAGTCTTGACGTCAAGGATCCAGACGGCTTCCGAATACAGTTGGGCGGAAAGGACCAATGAAAGCCTGATGCGCGTCTGCATTGGGGCGCGCACTGTCACGAAATTGTCCCTATAGTCCGCGCCTAACGGGCTAAATTCGCGCAAATCCATAAACCTCAACTGCGCGTTATCTGACGGCTGGCTCAGGGTACGTAGGTTTCCTTGGGCTCCCTACGGCCATCGCGGCGGCCTCTACCTGCTGAGAGAGCTAGAATAGATAACGATCGGCGAAGCGACCTCTTTATTTCAAGAATATTTGTGGAGGATAGCCGCATGAACCAGTGGTGGAACAGATTCTCCTACCTTCTTTTTGGTGCGTTGGTCGTCAGCTCAAGCTTCGTTCTTGCGCAGGTGTCGCCCGTGCAGATGTGCACGGCAACGCCGGCAGCGCCCGCCTGCCAGGCCGTTCGAGGCGATCGAATGGAGGGGTGGCTGCCACAAACCCGATCAGAAGTCATGGCGCGGAACGGCGTGGTGACAACCGTTCAGCCGCTGGCAGCGCAGGCAGGTCTGCGGATACTCCAACAGGGAGGCAATGCCATTGACGCCGCTGTTGCCACCGCGGCAGCGCTCAATGTGGTGTACCCGGCGAACACCGGTATCGGCGGCGACTTGTTCACGATCATCTACGTCGCCAAAGAGCACAAGGTCTACCAGCTCAACGCCAGCGGGATCGCGCCCACCGGTCTGACGCTCGCCCGCATGAACGCGCTCGGCTACAAAGCCCATCCGGCCAACTTCGGACCCGGTTCAGGCATGCCTTCAGGCGGGATCCTGACGGTGACTGTGCCCGGATCGCTGTGGGGCTGGCAAGAAGTCCTCACGCGGTTCGGCACGAAAACATTCAAAGAAGTTTTGCAACCGGCCATCGAGTATGCAGAACAGGGCTTTCCGGTGACCGAGGAAATCAAAAGCGGCTGGCGGATGAAGAATGCTTTGCCGCTCGAGGGTTGTTGCACGCAGTTGGATCCGGACTCTGTGAAGACCTTTTACATCAACGGAATCCCGCCTGCCGAGGGCACGATTTTCAAGAATCCGGACTTGGCGAAGACCTTCCGCCTCATCCAGCAGCAGGGTCGTGATGTGTTCTACAAAGGCGAGGTGGCTCGGGCCATCATTGCCAAATCGAATGCACTCGGCGGCACGATGACCTTCGACGATCTGGCGAACTACAAAGGCGAGTGGGTCGCTCCAGTTTCAACGACCTACCACGATCAGTTCACCATTTATGGGACGAGGGCGCCTTCGCAGGCCTGGGGGATCGTGGAAGAGATGAACGTCCTCGAACAGTGCGTGCCGGTCTGGTATCCCGGCCAGACTCTCGCGACGCTTGGACCGGTCAATCCTCTTTTTTGGCACGCATTAGTCGAGACGAAGAAGTTGGTCTATGCCGACTTGTACAGAAACAACGCTGACCCGAACGTGGTGTCGGTGCCGCTCGACACCTTGACTTCGAAGCCGCACGCCGCGTCGCTATGCGCGAACGTCAACCCTAAGCGAGCGTCCAGCACTGGATCTCCCGGATCGGACACCACCGACACCGGCGACACGATCTATCTGGGGGCCGCCGACCGCTGGGGAAATATGGTGTCGTGGATCAACAGCAACTTCGCCGGCTGGGGGTCAGGCATCACGGTTCCGGGTTATGGATTCATCCTCCACAACCGCGGTGGACTATTCACTCTCGATCCGAAGAGTCCCAATGTCATTGCGCCGCAAAAGCACCCCTACAACACGCTCTCGGCTGTGCTCGTGATGCAGAACGACAGACCCTTTCTCGTGACCGGCCAGCATGGCGGTGACCAGCAGGGCCAAGGGAACATGCAGGTGCTGGTGAACATCCTCGATCTTGGTGCCAACGTCCAGGCTGCTGGCGACATGGCCCGCTTTCATCATAACCAGGTGAGTAACAGGCTGCAGTTGGAGTCGCAGCTGTTCAAGCTCGTAGGTTCGCAATTGATCAGCATGGGTCACAAAGCCTCGTCTTCCGACGGCTCACCCGTGGGTGGGTTCGAGGGGATCATGTTCACGCCCGATCCGGGCGCCTCACCAGGATGTGCACCGGCGGATCTTGGTTGTACCGCCCCGATCGGTGGCGTTTATCGGGCTGGCTCGAATTTTAGGGAGGACGGCCAGGCGGTCGGGTACTGATCGTTTCACGAGTGGGCCAGCATTTTAGTTGGTGGATTAGAGATCAGACACCGCTGAATAGGTCGGGTAACAGGGAAGGGCACCCGCGGGAGTGGCGCGTAAGGACAGTCCGAGGGAGTTGGTTGCGGCTCCGGCCGCTAGGTGACCTTATTGTGCGAAGTCCAAGTCACCTTCGGCTCGCCTGAATAGCCACGACACCGTTACTTAATGGCCGGTGGCAGGCCATACCCTCCAAGCGGCAGATTGGATCTAAACCAGATCACAATGTCGGGTTCGAGATCTGGCTGCTTCGCGAAGATCGATGCCGCGTGTCCCGCATTGGTGAACATTTCGACTTGGCTGTCACGGTTGGTCGACAAGGCGACGAGTTTCTTCGTCGCTGCCGCGGCGCTGCTATCTTCGTCGCTCGCTACGCCAAGAATCGGGATCTTGGGCGAATCCTTGATGTAAGCTTCGCCTTCCGCATCAGTGCCACCAGACAAGAGGACCAGCGTTCTGATCGCTGGATGACGCCGAGCGGCGTGAACGGCTTGATTCACGGCGCAGTTACCCGCGACGATACCGAGCGTTCTGGGGTTGACCGTGTTCTGGGACGTCAGGAAGCTCAAGGCTGTGTCGATGTCGCTGGGCATCTGATCCATGATTTTTTGCCGCTGTGCTCTAAAGTCCGTATACTCTCCGGCCTGGCTTGCGCCGAAACCACGGAAGTCGAATGTCAGCACGTTATAGCCAGCCGTGTTAAGCATGGTTGCAAGGTGATCGTAGAGGAGACGATTGCCATCGCATGGGTGCAACAGAAGCAGTCCGGGTCCTGGTTTCTCTGCCGAATAGAACGTGCCTTTCAGGGTGAATCCATCGGCAGCGCGTAAGCTGACGTCTTGTTTTTCGGCACGCGCCCCCATCGGAAAGAAGATCACGAAGAAGATCACGAAGAACGGAATGAGCAGTGTGACTGACCGCAATGTCGTCCGGGCTTTTTGTGGCATCACCAATGACCACCCCGCGCGATTTTAGGGAGTCTCGTCAGAAGCGCTCCCCTGTGAGGTCTTGCTCATTCGCATTGCGGTCCGTGACGAAGCCCATGTTGGGGGTACCCATCTCTTCCCAACTCTGCCCCCCGTAATACACCCACTTGCTTTGGTCGGGGTTGTATTTATTGCTCGCCGAATTGTCGTACGTAAACTGGACGTGCATCCGGGAACCTTTCGGTACCTTCAGCGAGGCTCGATAGGTGAGCTGCCAATTGAAATCGTAGTGGGGGACGTCGAGGACGATCTCTTCTCGGCCATCGGGATAAATCAGGGTGTATCGGGCACTCTTTCCCCGCACGTGCGCGTGCGGCCGGAACCACACGAGTTCGATGTCCTTCTTGAACGTAATGTCCGCCGGAGGACCTAAATAGTTGCCATCGTTAGGTGGAATGGCCAGTTTCTCATTGGCTTGTTGTCGGCTCAAAATCGAATTATTCAGGGCTGAGTCGGTGTTTACTGCGGCGTCGCCCTCACCGCCGCCTTGGGAGACGAACATCTTCGGTGGAGGTGCCTTCGCGGCCGTGAAGCCGATCCTGCTGCGATCAACGACGGCGGCGCCGTTCGTCGTGTAATGAACGCTCACAACGATGTCCGATCCCCCGGGCACAAATACGCCGGCGTGGAGCGGGCGGTAATCTTCAAACGGCAACCCGGGCAGGTAACAAAATTGATTGCCGCCGCGAACGGCTGGCCGGCCCTGGCGCCGCGTCTCCACGGTGCTGCCAACGGCTCGCGACACCACCGTGCCTTCTCTCGGCGGCGTGCTTCCCACGTGAGTCTTCGCAACTCCGTCCTCATCTCTTGGCACTTCCACCCACTCATATACGTTGTACGGCGTCGTGGGCTGGTGCTTCGCGAAATCAAAGCACAGGTGATGTACCACCGCCGTCGCGCCTGGGCGAATCTCTACGGACGTGACCCAGGTATCCTCTTTGAACGGCGCGGGAATCGCCAGTTGCTCCCATTCTTTAATCCCCGTGGCGGGAACCGGATACGGCGGGAGATCAACCGTCACATCCGGCTGGATGCTCCAGCCACCTTCGGGCCATTGAACCGGCGGCGGCGCATCCGCCGGGTCGCCCGCCGGCGCGCCGTTATTCACCCAAGCCACAATCGTGTCAATCTCCGCCTGCTTTAAGGAACGGTCGTTGTCAAAATGCCCGTATTCCGGATTGGCGAACCAAGGCGGCATTTTTTTTGTGGCCACCGCGTTCTTGATGGCTTTGGCCCAGGGACGAGCACTCTGATAATCGAGCAGGGAAAACGGCCCAATTTGACCCGGCCGGTGGCAAGTCTGGCAATGCTGCTGAACGATTGGCAGCACGTCCGTGTAGAACGTCGGAGTGCTGTCGCCTATAGCAGCGTCGTCAAGGTTTCCACTCCTGCGAGGAGGCGTTGCCGCCCAAACAGCAGCACCCAGCGCCAGCCCGGCGGCCGTCAAACCAACAACGAAGCTCTTCGTCGCCATCCACCACCTCCAACAAAGGTCACCAGCATAATGTACGTCAAGTCCGCAGTTTGCGGAAAAAATCCCGCAGGTCCGCCACAAGCAGTTCAGGCTGCTCCCAGCACGCGAAATGTCCTCCGCGCGGCATTTTTGAGTAATGCACCAGATTATAGTTCCGTTCGATCACGCTTCGCGGAGCATTCAGCGTCGGCAGTTCGCGCGGGAAGGACGCGAAACCGGACGGTACTTTAACCCTGCCGCCAATGTTCGTCGTATCGTCAATCATTCCGCGGTAAAACCACACGGAGGTCCCGATCGTATCCGTTACCAGGTAAATCATCACATCGGTGAGCACTTGGTCTTTCGTGAACACGGGATCGAGCCCGGCCCCCGAATCGCTCCAGAGCCTCAATTTTTCTGTTATCCAGGCCGCGGTGCCGAGCGGGTTATCGCTGAGTGCGAACGCAACGGTCTGGGGCTTGTGCTGATGTTCATTGAAGTAGTCCCTTTCCGCCGCCACAAAAGCGGCAACCGTGCGTACCCAGGCGCGTTCCTCCTCGGTCTGTTCCGCTTCGGGAGGCGCCGGTCCTCCTGCCCCGTTGAAGTGAACCCCAAGGAGTGAGTCCGGGTATTGGCGAGCCAATTGCGCGGTGACGCCGCTTCCCAGATCTCCTCCCTGGGCGCCGTATTTCGAATATCCAAGCACATCGGTCATAAGCCGGTGCCAGAGCGTAGCCGTAGTGGGCGCCCCGATGGGCTTGCTGGGCTTGGACGAAAAGCCGAAGCCCGGGACCGAGGGCGCGACTACGTCAAACGATTCCTCGGGCGAGCCACCGAAGCGCTGCGGATCGCTCAACGGCCCGATCGCCTCGAGGAACTCCAAGACCGAGCCCGGCCAGCCGTGCGTCAAGATTAAGGGAACCGGATTGGGTCCCTTCCCTTTCACGTGATAGAAGTGAATATCGAAATCACCCACGCGAGCCAGGAACTGAGGGTAGCGGTTCAGGCTCGCCTCCGCCTTACGCCAGTCATATCGCGTGGTCCAATATTGGGCCAACGCCTTCATGTAGTCCCAGTTGGCGCCGTAGCGCCAGTCCGTCGCGTCCAGCCGGTCGGGCCAGCGCGCGTCGCGCACACGGCTGAGAATGTGCTTGATGGTCGCTTCAGGAATGTTTACGCGGAAGGGACGCGGCGCTGTGCCCTGAACTTCACCCTTAACTTCAACTTCAGACGATAGGCTCGGTTGCTCCAAGATGGGAAGTCCAGCCGCAAGGAGAGGCATCGCGAGTACCGCTCGCCGCGAAAGATTTCGATTGCCGTCGGATTCCATCGTCAACTCCAAAAGAAAGGATTGCCGTGGTCCGGGACTTGAGCTGCCTGGCTCAGGAGTAACATACACCCGGCCGCCGCCCGATACAATTCTCCAGCCCGAGTCTCGCTCACCCCGATTGGGCGCAGCGTTCAACCGAACTGCCTACTCCCTGATCGTCGGCTACCCGGAACCTATCCTGGGGAATGAGGTGGCGCAGTCAAAAACTGGCCGCCGACCAAAATGAGCAAGGGGTTGTCTCTTCCCCAGTTCGTGCGGTAGCGCCGGATAGTTAGTTTTCTCGGCGCAGGACTAGGAGAGTGAGGTCATCGGCCTTTGGTGCGCCCGAAGAGAAATCGCGCAGTTCTTTCAGGCATGCGGCTGCCAAAGCTTCGGGAGCGAACGTACGCTGGCAGCCGACGAGCTTCGCCAAGCGATCCACGCCATATTCCGCGCCTGAGGCGTCACGGGCCTCAGATGCTCCGTCAGTGAAGAGAAAAAGAGAATCGCCAGGTTCCAGCTTGGTCCGATGTGTGGGATAGTCGCCGTCACAAAACATTCCCAGGGGCATGCCCGTCGATGCAAAGAGTGCAACCTCGCCATCGCGGACGGCCAGAACGGGACAATGGCCTGCGCTGCTGATCTCGACCTCGCCCGAGCAGGTCGCCCGTCCGCAGACGAGGGTTGCAAACTGGCCGGCGGCCGTGCTCTCACAGAGGAGCCGATTCGCCCGCCCCATTATTTCTGGAAGGGGCAGGCCGACGCTGGCCAAGCTTCGAAACATTGCGTGAAGATGGGTCATGAGCAGGGAGGCAGCGACGCCTTTTCCAGAAACGTCTCCCAGCAAAAACAGAAGGCCTTCTGCGGCACTTTCCGAGGCGATCAGATCGCAGTAATCGCCGCTGACCACGCCGAGGGGTTCATAGTGATAATGCGCCCGCCAGCCATGCGCTCTGAAAGGCCGGGGCGGCAGGACCCTCCGCTGGACGCGTGCCGCTAGTTCAAGGTCTTCTTCCAGCCGGCGCCGCTGAGGGGCAGTGAGGTGGTCGAGGCAGAGCCGCACGAGCGGGTCTGCTAGCAGGCGATCCCTCTCGATAGAGTCGTGGCACTCCTCACAGATGCCGTATGCGCCGTGCTCCATGCGATCGAGAGCGGAGTCCACCTCCTCGAGGAGCTGAAACAAGGAAGCGTTCTCCGGGTTCCCCACGAGGGCGTCCTCGAGACGACGTTTGCGCTCCTCCAGTTGTGACTGCAGAAATGGATCAGTGATGGCAGCCATGTTATTGCCCTCGGATCCGAAGCCTACGGTAGGGCAGAGCCGGCGGCTATCCGAATGCGGCAACTAAATCTGTCGGCCAAAAGGGCCCGACTTTTCCAAGAGAATTGGATTCACCTACCCTTCGATGCGATTCATTGGGAACAACAGGTGCTCGTGCGACGGCATCTTTCCTTACCGAGAGTCACGCCCCCAAAAGAGAGAGGGCGCGTACGCGCCGACTCAACTATGGTCTTATTCTGATACTCGTCCGAGAGCGACTCAGCCAACTAGTCGAAGAGGAGTCTTCCAACTTCCGGAAAACCGTTGTACGAACAAGCACGTTACTTCCGAATGCCCGGTGATCCGGGCACAGCCGCCAAAGTGATTAAGCGAGACCGTATCCCGCGTTTGCCTATTTCTTAATTCCAAATCCATTTTAGGCGCTGTCTGTTATCCGCAAGTTAAGGATGAGAGCGGGATTTATCAGATGTCCGTCCAGCCATCGATTGGACCTTAGGCGCTACGTTCTCGTCATACTATTCTCCGGGAGGCCGGTCAAGGTCCCCGCTCCAGAACTGGACTTCAGGGCAGTAGTATCTCGAAGTTCTGAGGGCCTACCATCCGTTTACCAAGCCTACCTGGGGTCGTCAGTTTTGACGGCTCCTCGAACTGCGAATTCCAGCTACAGCAAACTGTACTGGCTAGCAGAAGAAATGGAGGAAAAATGAAGAAATCATGGGTGGTTCTTCTAGGTGCGGCAATAACTTTAGGTGCGGCAGCAACGTCAATGGCCCAGACCGGGAATGGCGCTCCGAAAGGGACTCACTACGAGCTGGGTATCATCGGGGTCACGGACCCCAAGACGCAACCCCTCACCGGCAGCAACCGCCACACGATTTTTGTGGGGCTCGGATCCGTTAAGAAGGGCGTAACCACCAACATTTACCTGACACAAGGTGCGTTCGCCGTCTGCGACGGCAACGGCTTTCTTCCGGCAGTTGATTGCAATGGCAACCCGGTCCCTGGCGCTGGTAACGGCGCCGTTTTCCAGCTTCCGTGCGACACATTGACCGATACCTGCGTCACAGGAACATCGCAGGGGTATACGATCTGGGCGCGAGCGCTGGGCAAGCCGGGCGGGGGCGCCACCGTCACTACCTGCGGGACGACCGACCTCGGTGTGGTCATCTGCGGGACGTCGCCCGATGCAATCTTCATGCGTGGTAGCGGCCAGCAGAAATTCAAGGACGTGACCGCCGAGCTGACCAACATCGACACCACCCTGGGGACCGTTTCACTCTTTACGACCGGCTTCGAGAATTTCTTCTGGCAGTACGATAACTTCGGGCTGAAGCTGTTGCAGGTCCGCTTCTACCCGCAGTGAAGCTTGCCTTGAGCTTCTGGGCAGTCTTCGTCTGCGTATTGTCCGCGCTTCCCGCCGTGGCTGGCGCGGAGGCTCCGAAGGCGGTCTTCCAGGAGACGCGCTTTGACTTCGGAAGAGCGATGTACGGAGCGGTGGTGGAGCACGATTTCTGGGTTAAGAACGAAGGCTCCGCCACCCTGAAGATAGTAAAGGCCAGCATGACCTCGCCGCTGTTGGTGACTCGCATGCCACGCGAGCTTGCCCCCGGCGGCGAGGGTCTTATTCACTTCAAGCTCGACACCGCGGCTCTCCGGGGCCCGTTCAAGGGACAGATCACGGTATTCCTGAACGATCCTGACCTGCGGGAGGCCGACTTGAGCTTCGAAGGGGTGGTGATTCCACCTGTGGAAGTCTCGCCTCTGCCGGCGTTCTTCGTCGCCAGCCTGCGCGGGAAAGAGACGTCCGCATCCCTCGAAATCATCAATCACGAACCGCAGCCGCTGCACATTCTCAAAATCGACCACCCAACAGATGCGTTCACAACGGTCTTGGAAACCCTCCAGCCTGGCCAGCGCTTCAAGTTAACTTTGATTCTCAAGCCCGATGGCCCCAGCGGCAGAAAGACGGAGCCGATCACCGTCGCGACTTCCAGCGACGCGCAGCCGACCCTAGAAATCACCGCGAACACCCTTCTTCACGAGCGGGTTTACACGTTCCCGGACTCAGTAGATCTCGGAGCGATCCCGCTCACGCAGATCCGGAAGAACCCTGGCCTGCTCGGCATGCTGGCCCAGACTTTGATGGTGTACCAGGAGGGCGGCTCTGATTTTCGCGCGACCCTGCGCACGGATTTACCGGGACTGAAGCTGAAATGGGAGCGCGGACCGAAGGGCGACCGGTACCAAACCACTATCGCCCTTGATCCCGACAAAGTGGACGCCGGCTCCTATAAAGGTTTGTTGCTCATCGATACGAACGACCCCGCGTTCCCCAAACTGACTGTGCCGATTTCGGGCCAGATTTTGGACCAATAAGCTTAGAGCCCGCAACGGTCATTCTTACGCCTTACCTTTTCGTTCGTGGCTATGACACGCCATCTCTTCCGAGAGGTTGCTCTCGATAATCGCGCTATCCGTAGAATTGGCCGCACTCTGGCTTTTTGCCAGCCACCATTCGCTCACTCCCTGATCGTCGGCAATCCGGAAGTTGGGATGGCTCCGTCGACCCCGGATGTGGAAGCTAACCTGGTACAATAGCGCCCAAATGCCACTAGCGGGGCCGTAGTCGCATGGCGTAAGGCTCTGTTTCAGTTCGGAGGTCTTCACGATGTTATCCCTCAGAGTCAATGGGAAAGCTTATAACTTGGACGTCGAACCCGAGACTCCCCTTCTGTGGGTCATCCGTGACACGATCGGCCTCACGGGAACGAAGTTTGGGTGCGGCATGGCCCTGTGTGGGGCTTGCACGGTTCACTTGAACGGGAAACCAGTCAGGTCCTGCGTCACACGAGTCAGTCAGGCAGCGGGACAGGAAATCACTACGATCGAGGGTTTGTCTGCCGACGCTCAGCATCCCGCGCAAATTGCCTGGCGCGAAGGCGACGTGCCGGAGTGCGGCTATTGCCAGTCCGGACAGATCATGGCAGCGGCGGCCTGCTCGCGAAGAATCCCCACCCGACCGACGCCGATATTCAACGGGAAATCACCAACCTTTGCCGCTGCGGTACGTATCTGCGTATCCGTCAGGCGATCCACCGCGCAGCTCAACTTGCAGCCAAACGGTGATGAACTCACGGGAGGTTCCGATGACAGCCACTCGCGGAATGAGTCGCAGGGAATTCGTAGTAACGACCTTCGCCGTTGGTGGGGGATTAGCGCTAGGCCTCTCATTTCCTAAGAATGAAGCCGAACGCGCCGCCATTGCCGTCAGGCTCTCCGGGCGGCCATGGGAATCACTGGCCGGCAAAAGCGATATCGAAGTAGGCCCATGGCTGATGATCGCGCCGGATGATACGGTAACGATTCGCGTTGGTCAGTCCGAGATGGGGCAGGGCGTAATTACGTCTTGCGCGAAGATGGTCGCCGAGGAGCTCGAATGCGACTGGTCCAAAGTGCGTGCCGAATACGTTTCCGTCAATCGGCACTTCCGCGAGAATAAGGTATATAAGCGCTTAACTACCACTTCCAGCAGTTCCGTTCGCCTCGGCCGCCCCTACTTGCAGCAGGCCGGGGCCAGTGCGCGGGAGCGTCTGATGGCCGCGGCTGCGCAGACGTGGGGCGTTCCGAGGTCGGAACTGACGGTCAAGGATGGCGTGATCACTCACACCCCCACGCGCCGCACGCTGCGCTACGGACAAGTAGCACAGAAAGCGGCCGCTATTAAACTCCCCGCGGAACCGAAGATCAAGACGCCAGACCAGTACACGTTATTGAAAAAGCCCACCAAGCTGCTGGATGTGCCTCCGAAAGTGGACGGCAGCGCTACTTATGGAATTGACGTCCGCGTGCCAGGCATGCTGTACGCGGCGGTCAAAGCATCACCGGTCTTCAAAGGAAAGCTGAAGAGTTATAACGCTGATGCCGTCAAGAACCGCCCGGGTGTGCATTCGGTCGTCGAGTTCAGCGGTGACGAGATCGAAGCGGGAGTCGCGGTGGTCGCCGATAGTTACTGGCACGCCAGAACCGCTTTGGATGCACTACCAATTGAGTGGGACGAAGGCATGCACGGCAATGACACTTCCGAAGGATTCTTTAAATCTTCCCGAGCGGCGCTGGATGAGCCTGGCGCCAAAGTCGTCACCAAGAAGGGCGATCCGGAAGCGCTGCTCGAGAACGCCCCGCAGGTAGTGGAGGCCATCTATGAGGTTCCCTACCTGGATCACGTGGTGATGGAGCCGTTCAACTGCACCGCCCAAGTCACTCCGGAGCGCGTGGATCTTTGGGTGGGATCGCAAGAACCCGAGGGAGCAACGATTGACGCCTCGAAAATAACCGGAGTGCCCGTGAAGAACATTTATTTGCACAACTGCTTCCTCGGCGGCGGGTTCGGACGGCGTGGAAACCAGGACGACGTGCGCCAGGCAGTTGCGATTGCCAAGCAGTTGGAGGGACGCCCCGTCAAGGTCATCTGGAGCCGGGAGGAAACGACGCGGCACGGCTACTATCGCCCGATGCGTGTGTCGCGGTTCCGCGCTGCTCTGGGCCCGGACGGGATGCCCGCTGCGTGGACGACTCGCGTCGTCGGCTTGGATGAAAACTATCCGGGTGACGAGCAGGTTCTCCGAGGCTTGCATAAACTTCCCTATTTCGTGCCGAACCAACTATTCGACTATCATCTCCGGAAAACGCACGTTCCGACTGGGCCGTGGACGTCCGTGGGAAGATCTCAAAACGAGTTCTTCTTGGAGACGTTCGTCGATGAGCTTGCCCACGCAGCCGGGCAAGACCCATACCACTACCGGCGCGCTTTACTCGAGGCGAATGCGGAGTTTCCTTTTGCAAAGAGCTGGACCCAGGTCCTGGGCGCGGTGGTCGAGAAGTCCGGATGGGGAAAGCAACTGCCTGCGGGAACCGGGATGGGAATCGCCATTGGAGACAGCCGTCGCCTCACCCGGACCGAGATCACTATATGCGCCGTTGTGGCCACTGTCGCGGTCAGCAAGAAGGGCGAGGTCCGCGTGGAACGGCTCGACGTTGCCGTGGATACCGGCCCGTTCCTCGTGAACCCGCTCGCCGCAGAGCGGCAGGTTGAGATGCAAGTCGCGATGGGGCTGGCTGCAGTACTCCGCCAGGAAATCACCATCGAGAAAGGCCGGGTCGTCCAGGGCAACTTTGATACTTACCCGCTGTTGCGGCCAAGCGAAATTCCCGAGATCAACGTCTATTTTGTCCGGGCGACAGACGACCCCATTGCGGGAATCGGCGAGGAAGTCGTCGGATGGGTGGCTCCGGCGGTTTGCAACGCCATCTTCGCTGTCACCGGGAAGCGCATTCGGTCCCTGCCTCTCAAGAGGCACGATTTAAGCTGGGTATAGCGGGCAACTCCTGCAGTTTCCGAAAGCGATCTAAGTTATTGAGAAGAATGGTGGACGGCAGGGGACTCGAACCCCCGGCCTCCTCGTTGCGAACGAGCCGCCCACAGGAGGCTTGGGAGATCGTACCGTAAATTGAACCGCAAAGAGCAGCAAAATTGGCCCGCCAGACAGCCGTTGTCGAATGGACAACATCTGAGGCGAACTCAACATTCAATTTTCGATTTGATGCTAGGCTCTACGGACGAAATACCTTATGGCCGCCCGGATTGACAACGGGAAACAAGCTGAATGACGACTTCGGAAAAAATAGTGATCGTTGGAGGCTGTGGTCACGTCGGCTTGCCTTTAGGACTTGTACTTGCAAGCCGTGGTGTAGGAGTCGTCACACTTTTAGATTTTGATTTCGGCAAAGTGGAAAGTGTGAATCGTGGCCGTATGCCTTTTATCGAGGCGGGCGCAGAGGCGCTCCTAAAGCAGGTTAGAGGGAAAACCCTCAAGGCGACGTCAGAGACGAGCTGCCTTCAAACCGCCAATATAATCATCACTGTAGTAGGCACTCCCGTTGACGAACACCTGAATCCTACCGTAACAAAGCTCTACGAGAACCTCGATGCCCTGCTCGAGCAGATGGCGGATGATTCGTTGCTTATTCTGCGGAGTACCGTCTATCCCGGAGTGACGAAGCTTGTCTATGACCGCATTCGAGCTCGCGGCCGCAAAATCCATTTGGCTTTTTGCCCAGAAAGAATTGCCGAGGGAAAAGCATTGGAGGAGTTGGTCACACTTCCCCAGATCGTGGCGGCTTTTGAACCTGAAGCGCAGGCGCGAGCGCGCAGGCTTTTTCTCCAAATAGCAACTAGCACTATTGACTTAGCACCGCTCGAGGCGGAACTGGCGAAGTTATTTACAAATAGCTGGCGTTATCTCAATTTCGCGGTTTCCAATCAGTTCTACATGCTGGCCGAAGCCTGGGGCTTAGATTTTCATCGGATTCATGACGCTGTGGTTCGGGAGTATCCGCGGATGCGGAGCTTCGCCCGAGCTGGATTTGCCGCGGGTCCCTGCCTATTGAAAGACACTCTCCAGCTCGCGGCGTTTTCTGGAAATCAGTTCTTTATGGGCCATGCTGCAATGCTGATCAACGAGGGTTTGCCGAATTTCATTGTGAGCCAGATGAAGAGTAAAGGGCTTTCCGAACAGAGGGTGGCCATCCTGGGAATGGCTTTCAAGGCCGACTCGGATGACAGTCGAGATAGCCTCTCCTATAAACTCAAGAAGTTGTTGCAGGTCGAGGCTCGAGAAGTGCTGTGTTCGGACCCTTATGTTTGCGACCCGTCATTAATTCCTGCAGAAGAAGCCATCCAGCGGGCGGATATTGTAGTGATTGGAGCACCGCATTCGGTGTATCGGGATATTAGAATTCCCGCCGATAAGGTTCTCGTGGACATTTGGGGACTATGGACCGCACGCGATCAGAAGAACAATGAACAACCTACGCTGGTCTGGACTGAAAGGGTATGAAAGTACTCGTTACCGGTGCCGCCGGCTTCATCTGTGGCTACCTGATTAGGGAGTTCCTACAAGCAGATTACGACATCATCGGGCTAGACAATTTCTGTAAGTATGGCCCTCTGAAGAAATCTTATGACGGCCACCCCCGATACACTTTCGTTCAAGGCGACGCCAAAGATAGCGAGTTGATGAGGGATTTACTGGCCGATTGCGATCATTTCGTAGCAGCGGCCGCGATGATCGGCGGCATCTCCTACTTTCACGAATTCGCCTATGACCTGCTGGCTGAAAACGAGCGAATCACGGCCAGCGCTTTCGACGCTGCGATTCATGCCCACAAGCACGGCAGATTGCAGAAAATAACCGTTATGTCCTCGAGTATGGTATTCGAGAACACGACTGAATTCCCTACACCTGAAGGCGCTGACTGCCGCATCCCGCCGCCACGCTCGACTTATGGCTTTCAAAAGTTGGCTACCGAGTACTTCGCGCGAGGGGCTTGGGAACAGTACGGATTGCCCTATTCAATTGTTCGGCCGTTTAATTGTGTCGGGATCGGGGAGAAACGAGCTTTACGCGATCGCGATATCGCCAGCGGTAACGTCACACTGGCAATGTCGCATGTTGTCCCGGATCTGGTGCAGAAAATTCTGAAAGGACAGGACCCGCTGCACATTCTGGGCTCGGGCAACCAGGCCCGCCACTACACTTATGGCGGAGACTTGGCAAAAGGCATTCGCCTTTGCCTCGAGCATGCGGCGGCATTGAATCAGGATTTCAACCTTTCGACACCGGTCCGGACAACCGTGTTGGAGTTGGCCCAGATGATCTGGCGGAAAATCCATGGTGATAGGAAACCTTTCCGCTACGTCAGCGATCCCCCTTACGAACATGATGTCCAGGAGCGGTCACCCAGGATAGAAAAGGCGGCAATGTTGTTGGGCTTTAACGCGATTACTACACTGAGCGAAATCCTCGACGAGGTCATCCCCTGGATCGCAGAAGCGGTCGAGGTCGGCCAAATCTGATTTATGGGGTGCACTGAAGCGGGAGTCGATCCAAATCCGGCTGTTGGAAATGATGCGCGGATATCACGTCCTTTGAACATCATCATTCCGGTTTACAATGAAGGCGCCAATTTCTCTCCCTTGTGGGCGAATATCCGTGCGTATATTCGGTCCGACTTTGCGGCTTTTGTCATCTATGACTTCGACGAAGATGACACCGTACCTACTGTGCGCGCGATTATCGACGGCGGTGAGAGCAGGATTCGGCTGGTTAGGAGCAAAGTTCGAAGAGGCGTGGTCGGTGCCATCGTCACGGGCTTTGATCAGGTCGAACATGGCCCTGTACTGGTTGTAATGGCAGATCTCTCTGATGATCTAAGCCAAGTGGATTCGATGCTCTCGCTATATCGCCGAGGTTACGACGTAGTCGTAGGCAGCCGTTATATGAAAGGAGGGAGCATCGAAGGAGGCCCTTGGTTCAAGCAACTTCTGTCCCGCATGGCGGGCCTCAGCCTTCACTGGCTTCGTGGGATTCCTACGCACGACGCGACCAATGCATTTAAGATCTACGACCGGGATATGCTGAGGTCCTTCACGATCCAAAGCGCGCGAGGTTTCGAGCTCAATCTCGAACTCACGGCGAAGGCATTCTTGGGCGGTTATCGGATTGCTGAGGTACCGTCGAGCTGGAAGAATCGATCTCGCGGCCAATCCCATTTCAGGCTTGGGGCTTGGCTGCCACATTACCTGCGATGGTATTTCTACGCTTACCAGCCGCGCCGAAACTGGTTGGATGCGGCTGGTAAGCGCTAGCCGGAATCCAGCAATTGGTTTGGAGTAATTGTTTCATTATTTCTTGAGCATAGCTTGTCCTATATCCATGAACGTGGCGATTACACTGGTAACAGATGCTCGCGCTTGAAGCTCTCCTGGCGATCGCCCTTTTGGTGGTTTGCGGTTTCGCCGCCGGCTTTTTTTTTATCCGCCATTTGCGATGGCGCCCCATGGAGAAACTCTGCGGCTCTATCGGTACGTCGTTCGCGCTGTTGTATCTGGTTTTCGGGGCCATTTACTATCTCAGTCCGGCTGGGGCTGAGATACAACCCAAGTTCTTGGCACTCGTCTCCGTCGCCTCCCTCGCCCTAGGCCTCGCAGTCTGGCGTGATGTCGTTCGCCTCTTCGCTTCCTTTCGCGTTCGTCAGGCACTGGCAGGCTTCTTTTTTTTGCTGGTCTGGACGCTTCTAATCCTGGCCATGATCCGGAACTATTCCGGCGCAGATTGGTACGGCGACTGGCTGGAACATTTTCAGCGATCCTTGTTTTTCCTCCATCATTTCCCTACTGACACTCCGATTATTTTGGGCTACCAGCTTCCCGCAAGACCGCCCGCAATGAACGAACTGGCGGCTTTTTTCCTGGCACAGACCCGGGACCGCTTCGAGGTTTTCCAGGTGGTTTTCGCCTTTCTGAATCTGCTGATGTTTCTGCCGTGTTGCCTCATCATGCCCGCATTAGTCGGACCACGCAGGACTTTTGTGCTACCGCTGGTCGCGCTGTTCGCCATGAATCCTATGGTGATGCAGAACGTCGCCTACACCTGGACGAAGGCCTTCACGGCGTTCTACGTAATTCTTGGGCTCTGGTTTTATCTCGCGGGGTGGAGAAAGAACGATCTTTTGCGGATGACCGTGGCGTTCGCGGCCTTATCGGGGGGGCTTTTGGCGCACTATTCGGCCGCCCCCTATCTTCTGTTCCTGACTCTACACTATCTGCTGTGCCTGTTCCTCAAACGGCCGCGCCGGTACCGGGAACTGGCGACCATCGCCGCGGTTTGCGGTTTACTGCTGGGGGCGTGGTTTAGCTGGTCCATTGCCGTTTACGGAACTCATGTGACATTCGCTTCGAATACCAGCGTAACTTCGAGCCAGCATTACCAAGGCAATAATTTGGTGAAGATGGCGGCCAATCTGTTTGATTCCATTGTGCCCATTGTTTTGCGGGACCATTTCTTGCTGGATGACTTCAACAACCAGGGGCTCGCTGGCGCCATTCGCGACGATGCGTTTGTCTTTTATCAGACGAACGCCATCTTCGGCATGGGGCTGATAGGCGGTCCGTTAATTCTGTGGCTGCTCTATTGTGCTCTCTACCGGGACTTCCGATCCGGTCCCGAACGCTCGTTCTGGCTAGCGATGATTCCGTTTTGTGTAGTAGTGGGCATCGCCTCAACCGGGGAGAGAGATCCCCTTGGCCTGGCTCATCTCACGCTTCTCCCCATGGAAATCCTAGGATTATCCCTACTTGCCGCCATGTTTCCCTTGCGTCGGACCCTTTTGATCCTCGTGGTTGCCGGGTGTCTGATCGACTTTTCCTTCGGAATATTCCTGCACGTACACATCGAGAGTCTAGAAAACTCTTCGCAAAGGACTATCTTCCCTGGCCTCAGCCTCGTTGGTGGCAAAGAACCCGATCCAGTCGTGACTCCGGGCTCGCTTTCTGGAGTGGCTTGGGACAATTGGTTTCTTAAGCACCAATACGCTCTGAACGCCGAGAAGCTCGCTGAACTCTCCCGGTATGGTCCCCTTGATGCCACTGTCGGCCGGGCTCAAATGCAAAAATGGCTCCACGAAGACGAGGTGTACTGGCATGGGTGGTATGCGCGAAATAACGGCACCATTGGATTTCTGGGCGATCACACCGCCGGCAAATCCGGATGGGGGACAACTGTTCTGGCCTGCCTGCTCATATTACTCATGTTGGGGCTCGTGCGCCTAATGCTGAAATATGTTGCGACCGCCGCTATGGGAAGCGCGGGGGCGAGAATGCAAGATCAAGTGCTGGAAGTCGTCGAAGATGATTGCGAGCCTGATCGCCCAATGATGGGTTAGAGTAGGCCGCCTTGGCCAGCCAGGTCTGCGGTTCCACTTCCTTTCGAGCAGCCGGACAAAATGGAGTGAACCCTTGAACTGACACAGAAAAATAGGGCACAGTTTCCGGGAAAGGAACCACAGTGAGGAGAAAGCGATACTCCCGGAAATTTCAGCGAATGGCTGTCGAACGCATGGAGACTTGTGAAGATGTCGGTGAG
>WNGJ01004914.1_pt1 | contig 24207 bp, 10 predicted proteins | sample 5400611 | NCBI WGS metagenome assembly WNGJ01 (sample SAMN13153375, study PRJNA577476) | soil metagenome | isolation source: 40 cm soil or saprolite under Garry oak tree replicate 1 | place: USA:California | collected 2016-06-15
CGGCCAGCTGTACCAGCCGGAGGACGCCAACCAGCTGATGTACTACCGGGAGGCGCCGGACGGCCAGATGCTGCAGGAGGGCATCAACGAGCCCGGCGCGCTGGCGTCCTGGATCGCCGTGGCCACCGCGTACAGCACCAGCGACGTCGCGATGATCCCGTTCTACATCTTCTACTCGATGTTCGGCTTCCAGCGGGTGATGGACCTGATCTGGGCGGCCGGCGACTCGCGGGCACGCGGCTTCCTGCTCGGCGGGACGGCCGGCCGGACCACGCTCAACGGCGAGGGGCTGCAGCACGAGGACGGGCACAGCCACGTGCTGGCCTCGGTCGTGCCGAACTGCGTGGCCTACGACCCGACGTACTCCTACGAGGTCGCGGTCATCATCGCCGACGGGCTGCGGCGGATGTTCGCCGAGCAGGAGGACGTCTTCTTCTACCTCACGCTGATGAACGAGAACTACGAGCACCCGGCGCTGCCGGAGGGCGCCGAGGCCGGAATCCTGCGCGGCATGTACCTGCTCCGTTCTTCCGACAGTGACGGCCCGCGCGTGCAGTTGCTCGGCAGCGGGACGATCCTGCGCGAAGTGCTGGCCGGGGCGGACCTGCTGGCCGCGGACTACGGTGTGCAGGCCGACGTGTGGAGCGCGACCAGCTTCACCGAGCTGCGGCGGGACGGCCTGGCCGCCGAGCGGTGGAACATGCTGCACCCGGGTTCGGAGCCGCGGCGCAGCTACGTGGCGGAGTGCCTGGCCGGGCGGCCGCCCGGCCCCGTGATCGCGTCTACCGACTACGTGCGGACGTTCGCCGACCAGATCCGTCCCTTCGTGCCCGGGCGCTACCGGGTGCTGGGAACGGATGGCTACGGCCGTTCGGACTATAGAAAGAACCTCCGCCGCTTCTTCGAGGTCGACCGGCACTACGTCGCCCTGGCCGCGCTGACGTCGCTGGCCGCCGACGGGGCGGTACCCGCCGACCGGGCGGCCGACGCGATCGCGCGGTACGGCATCGACCCCGGCAAGCCCGAACCGTGGCTCGTGTGAGGAGTTGCTATGGCCGCTACCACTGAGGTCAGCGTTCCCGACCTCGGCGACTTCGCCGACGTGCCGGTCATCGAGATCCACGTCTCGGCGGGCGACGTCGTCAGCGCCGAGGATCCGCTGGTCACCCTGGAATCGGACAAGGCCACCATGGACGTCCCCTCCCCCGCCGCGGGCACCGTCCGCGAGCTGCGGGTCAAGGTGGGCGACCAGGTCAGCCGCGGCTCGCCGATCCTGCTGCTGGACACCGAGGGGGCCGCGGTCGAGCCGCCGCCGCTGACCGACCAGCAGGAGCCGCCCGCGCTGGATGCGGCGGACCCGCTGGCCGCGGCGCGGGAGCCCGCGGCGCGTTCAGTCGCGGAGGTGCCAGTTGCGGGCGCGGCGGCTGGGGCCGGTGAGGTGGGCGCGGCGGCTGGGACGAGTGCGGCGGCTGGCGCGGGCGCGGGCGCTGAGGCGCTGGCGGACTTCGACGGCGTGCACGCCAGCCCGGGGGTGCGGCGACTGGCCCGCGAGCTGGGCCTGGACCTGACCACGCTGGCCGGGACGGGGCCGAAGGGGCGGATCACCAAGGAGGACGTGATCGCGGGCGTCCGCGGGCCTTCAGATGGCGCGGTGGCCGCGGCTCCGGTGGCCGCGGGTGCGGGCATCCCGGAGGTTCCGGCGCAGGACTTCTCGAAATTCGGGCCGGTCGAGGTCCGGCCGCTGACCCGCATCCAGCGGCTGTCCGGGCCCGCGCTGCACCGGTCCTGGCTCAACGTCCCGCACGTCACCCACGACGACGAGGCCGACATCACCGACCTGGACGCCTACCGCCGCGAGCTCGACACCGCGGCCAAGGCGGAGGGCTACCGGGTCACGCTGCTCGCCTTCCTGATGAAGGCCAGCGTTTCGGCGCTGCGCGAGTTCCCCAAGTTCAACAGCTCGCTGACGCCGGAGAAGGACGCCCTGATCTACAAGGGCTACTACCACCTCGGCGTGGCCGTGGACACGCCCGAGGGACTGGTGGTGCCGGTGATCCGCGACGTCGACCGCAAGGGCGTCACGGAGCTCAGCAAGGAGCTCGGGTCGACCTCGGCCCGCGCGCGTGAGGGCAAGCTCGGCCCGGCCGACCTGCAGGGCGCCTGCTTCACCATCTCCAGCCTGGGCGGCATCGGCGGGACCAGCTTCACCCCCATCGTGAACGCCCCCGAGGTGGCGATCCTCGGCGTGGTCCGGTCGCGGATGACGCCGGTCTGGGATGGTTCGGCGTTCGTGCCGCGGCTGATGCTGCCGCTGTCGCTGTCCTACGACCACCGGGTCATCGACGGCGCGCTGGCCGCCCGGTTCGCCCGGTACCTGAGCCACCTGCTCGAGGACGTCCGGCGCCTGGTGCTGTGACGGAGGCTGATGTGGAGAACCAGACGACAGAGGTGCTCGTCCTCGGCGCGGGGCCGGGTGGGTACACGGCCGCGTTCCGGGCCGCCGACCTGGGCAAGAAGGTCGTGCTCGTGGACCGGGAGCCGGCCCTCGGCGGGGTCTGCCTGAACGTCGGCTGCATCCCGTCCAAGGCGCTGCTTCACGCGGCCAGGGTGATCGCGGAAACCCGGGAGATGAGCGAGAACGGCGTCTCGTTCGGCCCCCCTTCTATCGACCTGGACCGGCTACGCGCGTGGAAGGATGCCGTGGTCGGCCGGCTCACCGGCGGCCTGGCCACGCTGGCCAGGCAGCGCAAGGTCACCACCATCCGCGGCTACGGCCGGTTCACCTCGCCGAACGAGCTGCGGGTCGAGTTGGCCGAGGGCGGCGAGGTCTCGGTCGGTTTCGAGCACGCGATCATCGCGGCCGGCTCGGAGGCCATCACGCTGCCGTTCATCCCGGCGTCGGATCCGCGGGTCATCGACTCCACCGGGGCGCTGGAAGTCGAGGAGACGCCGTCGCGGCTGCTCGTGATCGGCGGCGGGATCATCGGGCTGGAGATGGCGACCGTCTACCACGAGCTCGGCGCGAAGATCACCGTCGTGGAGCTGCTCGACCAGCTCATCCCAGGCGCCGACCGCGATCTGGTGGCGCCGCTGGCCAAGCGGGTGACCCGGCAGTACGAGAACGTTTTTCCGCGGACGCGGGTGACTGCCGTCCAGAGCCGCCCTGAGGGCCTGGTGGTGTCCTTCGACAGTGCCTCCGACCGGGCGAAGGCCCCGGCGACCGACACCTTCGACCGGATCCTGGTCGCCGTCGGGCGCCGCCCCAACGGTTTGATGATGGGGGCCGAACGGGCCGGGGTCACTGTCGATCCGTCCGGCTTCATCCCGGTGAGCAAGCAGCTGCGGACCAGCGTGCCGCACATCTTCGCCATCGGCGACGTGGTCGGCCAGCCGATGCTGGCACACAAGGCGATGCACGAGGCGAAGGTCGCCGCCGAGGTCATCGCGGGCAAGAACAGCTTCTTCGACGCCCGCGCCATCCCGTCGGTCGCCTACACCGACCCCGAGGTGGCCTGGGCCGGCGTCACCGAGAACGAGGCCAGGGCGGCGGGCGTGGCTTACGGTAAGGGCGTGTTCCCGTGGGCCGCCAGCGGACGCTCGCTCACCCTGGGGCGTTCGGAGGGGATGACCAAGGTGCTGTTCGACGAGGCGACCGGCCGGGTCATCGGCTGCGGCATTGTCGGGTCGTCGGCGGGAGACCTCATCTCCGAGGCGGTGCTGGCCATCGAGATGGGCGCCGACGCGGCCGACATCGGGCTGACCATCCACCCGCACCCCACGCTGTCCGAGACCGTGGCCATGGCGGCCGAGGCGTTCGAGGGCACGATCACCGACCTGTACCTGCCCCGGCGGCCGTGATCGTTGCTTCAGCCGCCGCGTCGCTCCCCCGCGTTTCCGCGGAAACGTCTTGTGCACGATTTCACAGCATCCGTTCCCCGGTGCTGACCGAGACCCGCGAACCAGCGAAACCGCTTATCAGCGGCGATCTCTGGTAAGGCCAGCGGGGATGCGGCCCGGCCGCGCGGCGCTCAGGTGCTTTCGGCGGCTCCGGGACGTATCACGAAGCGATCCCTTCCCTCTTTCAAGGTAGAGCTCGTGCTGACTTCGCGTCCGCGGGGAGATCCTTGCGGATTCTGCGAAGGGAAGGTGGTCTCAGTGACAACCGGTGAGCAGGCCGGACGTGGCAATGAGCGACCGCTGCTGCCGGACGAGCTAGCCAAGCTACAGGAACTCCTGCCCGCGCTGCGGGGCGACGGCGATCCCGCGGCCAAGGACGACCTTCACGAGGCGGTGCGGCGATCATCGGAAACTACCGCAGACGTCCTGAGGGTCCTGCGTAAGCCCGCGGCCGATCAGCCTTCATGGCTCCGTACATTGCACGATGAGAGGGTACGGCAGGGCCCAGACCTTCCGTCGTGGCACGACCAGGGACTGGTCGCGGCCGGCCAGCGGTTCTTTGACGACTGGGACCTGGAAATCTGCACCGCCCTGTTTGCTGCCTCGTTGCCATCGGCCTACGCGGGCTGGCAGGGTGTCGGTGTTCTCGCCCGCGTGTCGCAGCTGGCCGAGCCAGGAACGGTCGCCCGACGCATTGGTGAGACCGGGCAGATGCTGCTTGACATTACCCAGCCGGGAGCCCTGGAGCGGGGTGGCGTCGGCTACCAGCGGATCGTCGAGGTGCGCATGCTGCACGCCGCAGTACGCGCGGTGCTCCTCGGCAAGGACGCCCCGGGCGGCAGCTGGCCCGCTGCGAACGGGGTCCCGGTCAACCAGGAGGACCTTCTTGCCACGCTCATGACCTTCACGGTCGTAGTCTTCCGCGCACTGGATCGGATGGGCATCGGCGTAACGCTGGACGACCAGAAGGCCTACCTGCACCTGTGGGCCGTCGCCGGAGACCTGCTGGGCATCACGGAAGCGAGGCTACTAGATGGTCAGCCGCAGGATGTGGAAGCCCTAACCGCCAAGCTTCAAGAGTCGCTGCAGGCCCCTAGCGCCGACGGCCGCTTTCTCATGACGGTCCTGCTCCACGAGATGGAGCTCGCAATGCCGCTCGGCTGGGTGCGGGTGCCGCGCACGGTCGTCCGATTCCTGATCGGCGATCGGGTCGCGGACATGGTCGGGGTGCCCGGCGCCGCGTGGTGGAGCCCGGTGCTGCCGCTGGCCGCTGCCCTGAACAGGCGGCTACACCGCTATCCGATGACCCGGCACATCGGCGCCCTCCCCTCGCGAATGGTCGGGCGGCGAGTCATTCAGCTGTGGATCGACCAGCACCAGCGAGATGAACGCCACCCATTTACGGTCGGAGACGAGCGGGCCCGACGGTGGCACCTAGAGGACGACGGCGGAGCCGTCACGGCGCTGCGCGGACAGCTCAGAGCGCGCCGGCAACGGCTCCGGAAGTGCCGCGCGCGTGTGCCACTCCCCGCCAGTCCCGCAGACCTTGGCAGGCAGCCGTGACAACCGACAGCTCGAGCGGATTCACCGTGCGCGTACCGCCGCCAGCGCAGTCCCGCTCGGACGCCGCTTAGAACAGTGCCTGGCTGTCGAGCTGACCGACCGCTGCCGGCTGGCCTGCTAGCCGATGCGCGACCTGCTGGTGAGACTAACTACCGCACGAGCGCCAGCCAGCCCTGGACTATTTCCAGGGTCGGGTTCTTGACCATGTCGGCCTCCCCGGTTGCTCTCGCGCAGCAACACCGCGGGGGAAATACGCGTTAGCCTAATGAATGGGTACGGCCGAGGGGGTGGCCTGATGGTAACGGATTCCTTGGTCGGGCGCGATCGTGAGTGCCGTCGCATCACTGAGCTGCTCCGGTCTGGTCAGCGCGGCCGGAGTGCGGCGCTGGTGATTGAGGGCGAGCCTGGGGTGGGCAAGACGGCGCTTTTGGACGACGCAATTGACCAGGCGGCGGAGATGACGGTCCTCCGCGTCCGCGGCGTCCAAACCGAGATTGATCTGCCGTACGGTGGCCTTGCTCAGCTGGTCAGTGACATCACGTACCTGGTCCCAGATTTGCCCGAACCGCAGCGGCGCGCATTGCGGGTCGCGTTGGCGCTGGAGGAGGGATCGCTTCCTGTCAGCGACCGATTCGCGGTCGGCGCGGCATTGCTGGGCCTGCTTGCGATGGCCGCAGAAGAGGTACCGTTGCTGGCGGTGGTTGATGATGCGCATTGGCTGGATCGTCCCACTGTGGAGGCGCTTCATTTTGTGGCGCGGCGTCTTGGCGCGGAAGGTGTAGTTCTTCTTGTCGCCTCGCGTAACGTCGACCGGCGCACGCCCTGGTTTGCTGACGTTCCCCGCATGCTGCTGACAGGGCTTGACCTGCCAGCAGCCCAGGAGGTGCTGGAACGACATGGGGTCGGCGGCCTTAACGCTGAACGACTCGACCAACTGGTCAGGGCGACCGGCGGGAATCCGCTGGCGCTGGTCGAGCTTCCGCACCTGATGTCCATGTCGGAACTGGTCGGCGCGATACCCGAGCATGAACCCCCGCCGATCGGCTCACTCCTGCAGACCGCCTATGGGCAGCGCTTGTCTTCCCTTCCGGAAGCATCCCGGGACGCTTTGCTTGTTGTGGCGCTCCTCGATTCGGCGGATCGCCGTATGGTGGACGCTTCACTCAAGGGGCTGGGTCTGGGCGGCGATGACCTTTCGCCCGCGGAGGAGGCGGGCTTGCTGTCGTTCACCCCTGAGGGTCCGATGTTCCGGCACCCGCTCGTGCGGTCGGCTGTCGTCCAGGCGGCACCGCTCATGCGGCGCAGGCAAGCGCACAGCGCTGCGGCGATGGCCCTGGCAGCATCGGCACACATGGCAGACCATACGCGACGCGCCTGGCATGCCGCGGCTGCTGTCACGGGGCTGAGCGAGGACGCCGCTCAGCTCCTGGACCAGGCGGCAGAGCATGCGCTCCAGGTCGCAGGTCACTCGTCGGCTTCCTTGGCGTGGGAGCGGGCAGCAGAACTTTCGCCGGGGGCGGCGGACCGGGCGCGGAGGCTGCTCAACGCCGTCGGATCCGCGTACAACGCGGGGTCCCTCCGCCGGGCCCGGCGGCTACTCGATCACGTTGACCAGCTCCACCTGAACCTTGAGGCGCGATGTAAAGCCGCGCGAATGCTCGGTCTGCTCGAGACCTGGGATGGCCGTCCCCTCGACGCCTACCGCCGGCTGACCGACGCCGCGTCGTCGGTGGCCGACGAGCATCCCCTGTATGCGGCTCGCCTGCTGATGGAGGCGACAGTGTCCGCCGTGCTAGCCGGCAACACTGACGGAGCACTGACCACCGAAACCCGGGCGCAGGAACTTGCTGCCGGCCGCGACGGCAAGTTGACACTGGTCAGTCAGCTGACGCTGGGCGGTGTCCACATTATGCGTGGCGAGTCTAACGTCGGCCTGCCCATGATCAACCTCGATGATGCCCTCATTGCCTTCGCACGCGGCGACCCCACTATGTTGCCCTTTCTTTCCACGCTTGCGTTCTGCCGAGTTCAGGTCGACCAGTTCGAGGCGGCTGACAAGCTACTCGTTGCGGTACGGGAAGGCGCAACACAGACTGGTGCCGTCGGTCTCATGCCTTTCGTGCTGACCGTGCGCGCGGCCGCCGAATACAAGCGGGGTTCCTGGGACCTGGCTCACGCGTCGGCACACGAAGCCATCCGGCTTGCGAGGGACACCGGCCGTATTAACGACCTCGCCATGGCTCTCGACGTAGCGGCCAGGGTGGAGGCCAGCCGGGGGCAAACCGATGAGTGCCGCCGACATGTTGCCGAGGCGGCAGCACAGGCCGCGGCCGCCGGTGCCCGCGCGGTCGAGGCACAAGCTCACGCTGTCGCCGGGCTGCTCGAACTCGGATTGGGTCACCCCGACCTTGCCATCCCCCCACTTGAGCATGCCCAGCGCCTCTGCACCGAGCTGGGACTGCTGGAACTCGCGTACTGGGAGTGGGCGCCGGAACTTTGCGAAGTCTACGTCCGCCTAGGCCGTCGCTCCGATGCCGAGCCCATCGCAGATCTGCTCGACTGGCACGCCAGGCGCAATGATCGCGCCATCGCCTGGGCGCTCGCAGCGCACTGCCACGGCCTCCTCGCGCCCGATGACACATTCGAGCAACTGTTCCACACGGCCCTACGCTGGCACACCCAAGCAGGTCGACCTTTCGACCTCGCCCGCACCCAATTGTGCTTCGGCGAACGGCTACGCCGGACCAAGCAGCGGGCGAAGGCCCGCGAGCAACTGCAGGCAGCCTGGAAGATATTCAGCGACCTAGGCGCTCGCCCCTGGGAAGAACGGTGCCGCGCCGAGATCGCGGCGAGCGGTCTGCGCCTCGCCCCAGCACGGCGCGCCCCAGCCGACCTTCTCACGCCGCAGGAACTGCAGGTCGCGCAGGCTATAGCCGCAGGTGCTACCAACCGCGAGGCGGCATACCGCCTCTTCATCGCCCCCAAGACCGTGGAATACCACCTGAGGCACATCTACGACAAGCTCGGCACCTCTCGGCAGCAGCTCAAAGACCTCCTCGACCTGTCCGCGTGAGTACCTGAGACACCACCGATCCCGGAACCGACTACCTCACGTAGGCATGAAGACTAGGGTGCGCCCCTGATTCGCTGACCGTAGCACTCCAGATACCGTCAGATCAGCCGGCAAATCTACGCATGGTGACCCGGGGTTCCTCCCATGCGGTTACTGGTGACGTCGGATGTGTTATCTGAGTACCAGGCCGTTGTGGGGAAGCTCCTTGTATCCGTGCACGATAATCCACGCAAGCGTCTTATTGGATCTCGAAGTGAGAGCTATTAGTGTACATGTGCCGAGCCTATCGGGTCCGGCAAGACCATTCTAATGGCAACGATGTCTGAGCCATTAGTATTTGCGACACGAAAACGTCTCCTAACCCGTTCGGCGGTGAGTAACTGTTAACCGGCAACCTTTAGCTTCATGTTACTGGATACGCAAACCAAGGAGTAAAGACAATGACCCCTCAAACCACGGCAGGAGCGGTAAAGCCTAGCTGGACTACCGCAGAATTCTGGTGTCCGGCGAAGTCCGCTCCTACGATGGCACATCACCAAGGCGGCACCGGCGCAGCGGTACAGCAGCCGCGGTCCAGGTGCAGCGACCCGAATGGATACTCACCCGATGCACGATGACCCGTCAGTCACAGACCTGGTGACCAGCGCCAGGAACGGCGACAAGCAGGCATGGGACGAGCTCGTCGAGCGGTACGCCCCGCTGATCTGGTCCATCTGCTGCCGGCACCGGCTGGACTGCGCCGACGCCGAGGACGTCAGCCAGGCCGTCTGGCTGCACCTGGTGGAACACCTGGACAACCTCCGCGATCCCGGCGCATTGCCGGGCTGGCTGGCCACCACCACCCGGCGGGAATGCTGCCGAGTCCGGCGCGCTCCGCGCGCGCGGCCTGCCGACGGGCAAGCGCTGGAGTACATGCCGGACGAGCAGACCGCAACGGCTGAGCGTGAGTTGCTCGTGGCGGAGCGCGATGCCGCGCTGCGCGAGGCGTTCGCCCGCCTGCCGCCGGGCTGCCAGCGACTGCTCGCCCAGCTCATGACTGACCCGCCGGTGCCCTACACCGAGATCAGCGCTAGGCTGGGCATCCGGGTCGGCAGCATCGGACCCAGCCGTCGGCGCTGCCTGGACAGGCTGCGCCGCGAACCGGCAATCGCTCGCTTGATTGACGCTGAGGCAGCGGACGATGGTGAGATACATGGCCAGCTATCGGCCTAATCATGAGGCCGACCTATCCCAGGTGAACAGGGCAGCGACGACGAACTCGCGTTCGCGTTGATGGTGGGCGACCTGGAATTCCAGGTGCACAAAGCCGACATCTGCGCCCGTGAAGACGCGCGTCCCGTAGGTGAATAGGCCGGTGTCGTCGTCGTTTGGGCCGGCCGGTGCGCTGGGTGCTACGCTGGCACGCCATCTGGCGACCTCCCGAGCCGGGAAGCCCCAAGAGGCCGCGTACTGTGCCATCAGCTCCTCGGTGGCGTCCAGGTCGGTGGCCGGAAGCTGGACGGTCAGCCGGTCGGGATCCCCCATGCCAGCCGGGCTGAGCATCGCCGCCATCGCCGCCCGGGCGTGATAGGCCCGGCCGTCAGGCAGATTGACGGCCAGGTCGACCGGTTCGCGGCCGGGATTCATCCAGATCCGGCTGCGTGCGCCGGCGGCGAAGCCCGCAGACTCGCGGGTGGGCGGGCGGCTCAGGTCGATCACCGGCCTGACGGGCCGGCAGAGGCGGTGACGTCCACGTGCCAGCGGGTGAGTGCTGCGGCGGCGATCCCCCGAATGCGCGCGAGCAGCCGGTAGCGGGCCATCCGTGTCCGGATCGGGGTAGCCACCAGGTCGTGCGCCTGCTCCGGGTGGTCGCGGACGAACGCCAGGTAGCTGGGCAGGGTGTCGTCGTCGATGAGTTGCCAGCGGTTGGCGAATATCGCGATGTTCCCGTCGGCCAGCGGCGTCTGGGCGCGGATCGCGCCGCGCGGGAACCAGGCGGCGAACGTAAGCGGGTACCGCTCCGGGTAGGAGTGCGCACCGGGAACCGAGGGCGCCCCGGCAAGTGTCAGCAAGTACGTGAACGCCGGGCCTTCCAGCCCGCGGTGGCCGAGCATCTGGAGGTAGAACCGGTCGATAATGTCGTGCTGCTCACGAAACAGCAGCGCGCGGTTGCCGTCAGCGACAGCAGCGGCGTCGCCATTGCCGCGCCCGGTGTCGATCTGCTTCCAGGCGGAGAGTGTGGCGAGGTCGATGATGCGCGTGCGGTAGAACTCCTCCAGCTGCGGCATGCCACCGGCGAGGTAGGCCTCATGCATCGTGGCCTGGTCCTCGAAGATCTTCTTCTGCATGGTGAGAAACGTTCTCTCATAAAAACCGAGATCACCCGCCGCACTGCGCGCCAGCCGCCGCGACGCCCGCCCGAACGTTGCGATCACCGTCTTGCGCACCGCGTCGGGTACGAACCCGAGGTCGCTGAACCCAGCGTAGAAGGCCGGGCCAATCATGCTTGCCATGCCAGCCCACTGCAGGTACGGGTACTCCAGGAACAGCCCACCGTAATAGCTGTAAACAGCCTCCACGACCTGCCTGTTTTCATCCACCCCACGGCCCGGGCGCCAGCTGTCGCCTTCGATACCCGCACGCTGCAACGCGCGATGGAACCAGGTCTCCTTTAGCTGGTGCGGTTCCACGCCCACGAGGCCGTTCAACGCATCCCCGCGAAAGCCAGCTCCGGGGTGAGCGGCCCCTTGGCGCGCACCTCATCCACTGTGGGGCCATAGGTATTCACCAGTTCCGCCAGACTCTCGGGCCCGGAGATCCCTGCTGCTCCGTGGCCGGACGAAGCGATGGCATCGAACCGCGCATGCACGGCGCCAATGACGCGATCCCGATCCGTCCATGTGAAAGCGGGAGATTTCCATGCCATCGCGATGGCGGCAGTGCGATAGCGTTCGGCGAGATCGGGTGCACCCTCGTTCAGGGCGTCGATTGCCTTGTTCAGCTGATCCTTCAGTTCGGGTAGCCAGAAATCATCGCGCTTGTCGCAGACCTCGACCCGCAGCAGCAAGAAGTCCCATCCGAGCAGATGAGACGTGGATCCGTCCGATCCGGCCTGGTGTAGCCGGCCGTCGACTACATGCAGCGATCCGGGATCCACCTGCTGATCGGAAGCGAGCAGAGCGGCCATGTAGATGTCTTTGAGGGTATTGCTGGCGGCTGCGTTGACGCCCGGGCCGCTGGACCAGCCTTGGTGCACGTCTATGTGCACGGCGCCATCCGTGCCCTCCACGAGGCTCTTGGTGCTCGAACTTACCTGGCGGGCAATGGATATTGCCTGGTCGAAGCCGGGTAGCGGGAGCTGGGAGACGGCCTGCAGCACATCGACGACAACGTCGAGGCGCGTTCCCGTCTGCAGGCCGACGAGGGCGGCCTCGACTTCGAGGACACCGCCGTTGAACGGCACAAGGTCGGTGATGGGATAGTTCAGCAGAACGCTGCCGCCCGCGTTGTTATCCGGTTTCGGGCGCAGCACACGTGAGAACTCCGTGGCAGGCTGGCCCTGTTGAGTCAGGCTCACGTTGACGTGCGCCGCAGGCAGCCAATTCGCGAGCAGCGTTGATTGGTTGGCAAGGAACATCTCGCACAGCCACACCCGGATGTAGTCCGTTTCCGGTATGGCCGCCCGGCCGTCCCCAGGACCCGGCAGTTCAGTCAGTATGAACGCTTGGGCCTGCCGCTGACCGGTCCGCTTTACCGCGTCCCAGAAACTCATCTCGTCACCCTTTGATCTGATTGAAGCCGATATTGATGATGACGTCCTCACAACCATGCGCGCAGCTCGGTCACCTCACGGGCGTCGGACGGCCGGGTGGGCGCCAGCAGACGGCGAACCACCTCGGCGCAGCCACACGTATTCCGGTGGTTTATGGACGCCCGCACGTCGGCTAGGAGCAGCTGCAGGCATTCGCGGAGCGTGTCCGCCGGCAAGCTCGGCAGCACGACGACGAACTCGGCGCCGGCTTCTATCAGGTCGGCGCCGCAGCGGCGCAAGTCGCGCATGTTGACGTCGGGTGCGGACTCGCGCTCGGACGTCGGGCAACCCGCGACCACGATGAAAGTGCCTGCTAGCGCGAGTGCGTCGGGCTCGATTATCAAGTCGCGGGGGGTGTCTTTGGTGCGGGAGGGCGGAATGGCCAGCCGCCCGCCCACGGGCGTGTCCACGGGCACCGCAAGAATGACCGCGATATCGCCCGGAGACAATCCGGCTGCGGCAGGGTCGAGCACCGCCGCTGATGACCGGCCCGGGACGGCCGACATCACCAGCGCGCGCCACGCCGCTGGGGCGGCGACCACTACCCGGTTGCCGAACCGCGTCCGCATTGTGCGGCTGCGATAACCTTCGCGTAGCCGGGTGCGGGCGATCTGGAGCGGGCCGATGCCGCGAAGCAGATCGGCGAGGAATCCTTCCCACGGCACATCAGACAGGTGCGGCGGTGTGTGGAGCCCTACGTGGAGGGGATGTTCGGCGTCGCGCAATTGGCTCAGTTTCTCAGCCAGCGCGCCAGGACCGCAGGGCTGACCAGGCAGGACATAGCTCCCGATGGTGGGCGAATCGGATGGCGGGGCGACGTGCCGGACCTTGCCGTCCGCTTCGATCCGCACCCGCAGCCGGGCGGCCGCCCTCTTGGCCCGCAACGGCCATCGACGTTGCCGGTATCCGTTCGCTGTCATGTCATATCCGGACCCGTGCTTCACCAAGTCCAGCTGCAGGTAATTCACGGCCGGGCCGCTCGCCAGCATCCGAATAACGACAAAGGCCGCGGCGAGAATCAGGGTAATAAAAATCACGATCTGCACGACGAAAGGCGGCACGAACCGGGTATCGCCGATTATTTTTTCGAGCCAGTTGTAGAACAGGTAGGCCACACCGGCCATGACCGCCCCGGTGAATAGCGCCGCCGGCGCGAGCAGCACGCCGGGCATGCGCCGCCGGGCCCGGATGGGTGGCGTCGGTCCGGGCAATTGGGCTCCCTGGGCCGCAGAGCCCGGCGCCGATGGAATATGAGCCGGTGAGTCGACGAGCTGCCCGGACTCGGACGTCGAGGTGGTCGAGCCAGGTAGCTTGGCGCGCCGGGACGGCTCCGGGTAAGCAGTGAGCGGGTAGGAGGCGATCGGCGAGCCGCCGGACCGCGGCCGACGCGTTCGCTCGACCCCGGCCCAACCCAGATCGCGGGCCTGGATCCTGAGAGAGACCGGAGAGACTTCGGCCTCCAGCTGCGGATGATCCGACGCTGGTGGCGTCCAGCCCGGCAGTTCGGGGGACGGTGCTTCCCGGCGCCAGGGCGCGTGGCCGGACCCAGCCGCCACCGCGCCCAGGCGGATCAGCCATCCATCCCACTTGGGACGGGGCGCCTCTTCATATGCTTGGCCAGGCTCGACCACGTTAGGCAATCGCGTCCGGATACGGCTTACGCGATCGCTGGCAGTCGGTCTGTGCGCTCGAACCTCGGCTAGGGCGGCGGCGGCCTCGGCAATGGCTTCACCGACTCGGTCGCCGGCCTCGCCGAACCATCTGGCGGATTCATCCAGCAGCCGCAACCCGCACCCCGGTAGCCGTAGCGCCAGCAGCTCGCCTTCCTCCAAGGCCAGTTCGGCGAGGCGGCGCAGGCCAACGGCCGTATCCCGGGAATATGCCTCGACGTCGTGTGGCCAGCCCGGCTGAGCCTCGAGCAGGACCATGGCGTGCAGCAGCAGACGGACCGCCTGTTCGGGCTGCTCAGGATGCGCCATCGCCCACGCGTGCGCAGATTGGGCACCCGGGAGCTGCCGAGACGGTAGCTCCCCGTCGGACAGCAGCGAGCTCTCTACCGCGTCGAGCGCCAGGCCGACCTCGATGGCGCTCGCGCTTGGCCCGCACTGCTCGAGGGCAGCGCGCACATTTGGCCACTGATGGAATGGCTCGTCAAGGCGCTCGCATACGAACCGGGGTGCCGCTCGCCACAGGAAGTGAACGTCCTCGGGCCGATCCGACGCAGACGGATGAGGCGCACTTCCGTCGAGCAGGCCGACGGCCTCGATGACCCGTGGTACCTCGGACGGCGCCAGGTTAACAAGGTCGGACCGCTTGAGCCTCGCGACATCGTCGAGCCGCAGACGCCGGGCGATGTCGACGCGCGATACCTCGAGGATCCGCTGGCTGGCCTTGTCTCGCGCGAATCGGCCGGCTGGGCCGAGTGCCTGCTTGGCCCGGTCGCTGTCCCCCAGAGCCAGCCAGGCACGCGAGACGGCGACGCGCAGCGGCGCGCAATTGGCGTGAACGTGGACGGTGTTGACCGGCGGGGGATGCTTGCCGAAGCGTGCCATGGCCGACCGCAGCTCGTCTGGCCGCAGCACCCGCCGGTGAAGCTCGTGGACGAGAAGCTGGCCGGCGAGCCGGTCGGCATCTACGTCAACGATGAGGTCCGCCTCGAGCGCCTCGTCTAGCCAGTCTTCCTGGCTCAGGCCGACGTTGAGCGCGTACAGCCGCACGCGGTCGCGGATGCGTTGCGGCGCCGACCAATCGGCTGCCAGGAATCCGGCGTCGACGGGATCCAGGGACGGCGTCTGCTCGACTATACATAGCGCCTGCTCGATGTCGTCGCGGTGTCCGGTCAGGGCCAGGATCATCGCGGCGACCGCTGGAAGCTCGTTGCTTCGCAGTCGCCCGGCCACGTCTACCAGGGTGGCGCGGGAGTAGATCGACGGATCCTGCTCGATGACCGCCAGGCACGTGCCGAGCAGCCATAGGGCGTGTGCCCGGCGATGCCCGAGGAGGCGCAGGGCGAGCTCGGCCGCGTCCGCGACGGCCGCCGGATCACCGCGTTGCCTTAGCAGGTCAGCGCGGGCGTGCAGCCACTGGGCCACCTCGCCGTCTGGATGGTGCTCTGCGTGAACGGCGACATCGGCCCACTGATCGATACACCGTGCATGCCCCGGTTGATGCGCGATCGTAGTAGCCAGCAGCGCCCGGGCGGCCGGCGTGGCCGGATGTCCGGCGTTCCCGAGTACGTTTTCAGGCCCGAGAATGCGGGCGAATACGCCGTTTGCCCAGTTCCAGGCCTCCTCACGGGCGACACGGACCGATAGTTCGTCGACCAGCCGAGCTCCGGCGGTAGGTGGCAGGACGCGCAGGGCGGCCTCGACCGCATCGGGAGGAAGCTCGCGCACCGCGGCGGCTCGCCTCACCAGGTCCTGGAGGCCCGGAGCGGCCATCTGGCGGGCCGCCTCGAGCTGGGCCGCGTGTCCGGGCTGCATGAAATACGTGTCGAGTCGTTCGAGCAGTCCGGTGTCGATCTCGAGGAAGAACGCGCGGGACGTCCTGTCGAATGTCCCGGCTACCCATTCCGTCGACCGAAGTTCCCGCCAGGCCGCCTCGGCGTCCTCATCCGGCAGCGCAGCCGCGAGCATGGCCTGGTCAAAGCGGCGCAGGACTACGACGACCGGAAGCAGGGCGCCCCAGCGGTCGCCGAGCCGCCGCCGCACCCGGGCCTCGACGTAGACGTCGCTGGTGGGCAGGGAATCGATGTCACCGGAACTTCCGCGCAGCGCCGTTGCGTACAGAGCCAGGTCGAACGGGTTGTACCGCGTAGCGGGTGGCTCCAGTTCGTTCAGATACGACGTACGGTGCGGGTCAACGCAGCGCACCAGCACGTGGTTCAGCTTGACGTCGTCTAGGCTGAGGCCTTCGATAGTGGTCAGGTAGGCGATCGCCTCGTCCTTCGAGAACCCCTTGATCTCATGGACGGCAAGGTAGTCCTTGCTCTCTGGCAGAGAATCCGATCCGGGCGATTTGAGCGTCCAGCCACCCGCGCCGGTAAGAGCCAGCGGGCGTCGGCCCGCGAGCACCGCGCGGGTGGACGGCACCTTGTCGTGTATCTCCTCTATCAGCTCGAACGCCGCCTCGAGCCGAGGGAGACCCGCACCGGCTGGCTGGAACTTGGTGAGCTCCTCGCAGGTATCGAGAACTAGCACGACCGGTCGTCCGAGGGCTTTGATGAACATGCAGAATCGCTTCGTGGCACGCTCGATCTCATCGCGAGAGTTACGCCCTTCGACCCACCATTCGAGGTGACGCAACTTCTCCCGTGCCTCGATATAAAGCTTGTGGGATGCCCTGTCGGCGTGCGCCTCAAGCTCCTCCAGCAGCTCCACGAGCAGGTGCCCGGGCTTACTCTGGGGAAATTCCGGATTTAGACGGTCGAAATCGATACGCGCGACCAGCAATCCCTTGTCGCGTGCCACCTCGGTCTCGGTAAGATAGCGTAGCAGGCTGGACTTGCCGACGCCGCCGTGGCCAAGGAAATGCAACGCCCATGGCCCGTCGTCCGGAGAGTTCATCAGGTCGGTGAACGCGTGGATCTGCTCTTGCCGCCGGAGGAACCGGCGCAGCTCGCGACGGTCGTATTCCTTGCGCTGCTTGACCTCGATGCGGCGGTGGGCTAGGACAAGGCTCGTTTCGAACGAACCCTGCACGACGTCGAGAAGCTGATTTGCGGACTCGACCCAGCCGAGGGCTTCCGCTGTGGCCCCTGACCTCAGTAGCGGCATCACCCGCGCGATCAGTTCATCACCGGCCGCGGCACCAGACACATCGTCCTTGTCCAGGCGCATGGCCAGCTTGACCCAGCGTCGCGTGGCGGGCGGCACGGGAATGCCCTTCGCGGACGCATCCTGGATTGCCGCTCCTGCCGTCTTGGCCACCTTACGAAGGTTCGGGGTAGCCGGATGCTGCGCCAGGGTGGCGAGCAGATCGGCGCGGGTCGCATCGGGGACCCAGAACGAGTACCTGCTCGTATCCGGCGCGCAGAGGCTCATCAAGTCGTGGAAGACCTCCCTGCGCGACGGATCTGGCAGGTGCGGAGCGACCAAGGCCAGGGCCTCGGCGCGCTCCTCGTCGGCTATTACGGCGCGTGCAGCGGTCAGGGCATCTTCTGCGATACTCGCGCGTTGCGGTACGGGCACGACCGACAGCACGCGGACAAGCCCGGCACAGCGAACTGCCGGATCACCCTCTGCCTGGGCGGCCTCGAGCGCAGCGGAGGCAAAGTGCTCAGCACTCGGTGCGGACGCCGCGTCCGCCGCGCCAGCGAGGCGAAGCAGCGCCGGCACCTCCGAACCTCGGCGGGGTTGGCTTTCGAGGGCAGTCTCGGCCAGGTCAAGTACCGGCCGGCTGGCCGACACGCTTGCTAGCCGCTCGGCTGCATCGGCAGCCACCGGCAGGTCGACGTCCGTTCCGTCATCGAGCGCGCGCAGCAGCCGATCCAGCACGGCCGACAGTTCTGTCCCGCTGGTATCGACAGCCGCGACTTCCGTGGTCGCGACCGCCTCTGCCATCGCCACGAGGGTGCGGGCGCGTAGGCGCCCGGAAGGCAGCCGCTCGACTAGCTCGAAGGCGTAGGTCAGCGAGCCGCCGACCGCCGACGCCGTCGCGAGGTTGCCCAGCGCCTTCTGGGTCGGCCCGCCGGTCTCTGGCAAGCGCGACACCACCACGGCAATGGACTCCCGCAACGTCTCACTTGGCAGCTGGGGCGCCACTTTCACCAGTATCCGGGCCGATTCCCGCGGGTCTCCCTCCCGTGCGCACTCCATGACCAGGTCGGCGAGCTGTTCGCGGAGCAGGCTGTCGGCGTCTCGCTCGACCAGAACGGGCAGTGGCTCCGACCCGGCGCTGGCAGGCGCCGCATCGGGCTCGCTGGCGATATTTTCCGCAGCCAGGCCTGGTGGCACCGGCCCGCCCTCATCCGTTGGAAGCGGTGCGGCGATCCCGGTCAGGCCAGCCTGTACCGCCTCTCTGCGCAGCTTGGCCGAGACGTCAACGACTGATGGTTCCTGAGAGAAGGCCTTAAGGCGCTCTAGGACCTCCCGCACGATCCTCGGCGTATCTTCGGACCGCGTGCGAAGGATCGCCGTTGCCGCTTCTGCAAGGAGCTTTGCCCCTTCGGACGGGGTGCGGTGCGAGGCCTTAGTATGCCGACGTTCGCACCAGCCCATTGCCTCGCACTCGGACAGCAGGTCGTCCAGCGAGAGCGATCCGCTCGGGAATGGGGTCGCCCTGGCCAGCGCATCGGTCCATACGGGTGCGACAACCAGCCAGCTCAAGCTGGCAGCGCCGAGCTTGTCGACCCGGCTGTGCCAGTAGATCGAGCGTTGCTGGCTGAGACCCTCGAGTCCCTGATAGGTGGCCGCGGGATTCATGACGCAACCTCCGCCTGATCCTGCTCATCCGCCGCGGGAACGAGGAATTTCGCGTTGACCGCGGCCTCAACAGCCATTTCGAATTCTATTTTATTGAAATTATCCGGGATGCCCTTGAGATATTTGCGGAAGTAGCCAGTCCAGGTTTCCCAGCTTTCCGGGTCCGTTCGCCGGTCGAAGACCCATCGCTGAGCCGTCCATTTCGATGAACTTGGCCCGCGGAAGGGGTGGAGCAGGACCTTCTCGTACGCCAGGATGTCCTCGTCGGTTTCCTGGCAGAACGCGCGAAGTTCAAGCACGTCAAGCCAGTCCTGGTCGCTGCCCCTCTCCGCCAGGTCACGGCGGATATCACCTTCGGTTCCGTATTTGACCGTCATCACGACCGGCACGGGCCGTTCTTCGCTGCCGGCTCCGAACGGTCCGAAGGCGTCCCGCGCTTCGACAAGCTTCTGCAACAGCGGGGTGCACTGCTTGCCGAGGTTATCGAGCAGCATGATGAGCCGGCTTTGCGCGGAGAATGTAGTGCCGTACTTCAGCCGGGCAGCCCGCAGGATAGCGTCACTGTCCAGCAGCAAGGCTTGATGGAGGGCACTCGCCATACCCAGGTCGAATGCCTCCCTGACATCATAATGAAGGTCGGGCGACTGCTCAGGGGCATCGAGATTCGCCTTGGCCAAGCGGCGGAGTTGCGTGCCGTGCGCCGATTCGAGGCCGAGTACTCGATTTCCGAGGTCCCGCATGGCATTGCTGATCTCGCGGGCTAGCGACGGCAGATCGCCTGGCGGTTCCTGGTCCTTGCCGGTGGCGATGAGTAGCGGCAGGTGACCGTTCTCCAGCGCTGCCCGGCCGAATTCCTCCAGCAGGCGCGTCTTCCCCACCCCGTTTGCGCTTTCGCTGACGCAGATCGCGAGGACGCCGGGCCCCTTGTGGTCCCTGGTGCGCTCCCAGCCTGTCAGGCAGCCCTGTCTCGTTGGCAACATGGACCAGAACGAGTCGAAGAAAGGCTCTCGAGCGGCGAAGACCGGTTTCCTGGTCAGCCGCAGCATGCTGACCCAATTCTCGAACTTCCCGGCGTCGGGGTCCTCGGCGTAGTGCAGCGCATCGGGGTCGACTTTCTCACCGAAGAACATCGCCGGCAGGGCCCATTCGACTGACGCCGGGCCGAGCGCGTCGGAGAACGCCAGCCGGCGCGCCTCCGCGGTTGCGGAGATCAGCGACTCACCTGCGGCGAGAGCCCGCGCGAACGTGCGGGTGAACACGCGGCACGCGCGATCGCTGACTGTACCGGCCATGGCGAGAACGACCGGGACGTCGTTGCGCACGAGGTCCACCGCGAACGGCGCGGCCAGCTCCGGGCCCCCGAACGACCGCAGCCGACTGCCGTCGACGCCGCTACCGGCCGTGTCGCAGGAGCTCAGCATCACGACCGCCGGCGGTTTGCCCGCTATCCGCAGCTGCTCGAGCACCTGGGACGCGGTGTAGTCGTCTGTATCGCGTTCGGGCTCATCAGAACGCAGCCGCAAGTACCCCGTTCCGTCTGGATGCCTTCCACCGTGACAGACGAAGTGCACGATATGCGGCTGGTATGTGGCGATGGCGTGACCTAGTCGTTTGGCCGTGGCATCCTCGAGGATCCGGTGCTGCACCCGACGGCCTGTCGCCTTCACTTCGCGCAACAGCGCGAGCATCTCAGTGCCGGGTCGCACCATGGCGTCGGTTACCCGAGACCCGACGACGAAAAGCACCCGCGGACAAGCGGGTAGCTCGGGCGTCGGCTGCGTCGTGCCGACTACAACGCGGGTGACAGTGACCAGGAAGTTGCCGGCGGAGGTGCCAAGGTAGTGGTTTCCGTCGTGCAGCAGTTCCCACGGAAGGCGCATGAGCTCTCGGGCATCCCGTGACCAGGTGAGAGCCACTTCGATGATCGTCGCATTGTGCTGCTCGGCCAACTCGACCACCTTCGGCCAGTCGTCGCCGAACAGCACCGAGAACAGGTAATGGCCCACTTCGGCGGCGCGGCCGCCCTGTCGGCGCAACTTCCCGAGCTCGCTGTCGAGCCTTTCGGCGTCCCAGGTCTCGACTTCCCGGAGGGGACAGGATTTCGGGCAACTGGCTTTCGGGTGAGGCCATGACTGGTCCGGCGGTGTCGCAGCTGTCCGGCGGATTTCGAATGAGTCGACCTGGCTGCAGGTGATAACGAAAGACCATTGGTTGTGCAGCCGCTCGGCTGCGATCAGCAAGCGGAGGGTGCAAGCGGGATTAGGTGTCGTCATCGAGTACCCCCTAACATCGCCGCCGATGGCAGTTCGCCTGCGAATAGGCTGACCAGCGTGGGATCCGGTCTGGCGGCGCTTACGGTCTCAGCTGCTCGCGTGCCGGGCTCCCGGCTTGCCACCAGCCGTTTAACGATGCGGGTTGCGAGCTGTTTCTCGTGCTTCTCGCGCTGGTCATCATCGGTTACGCTCTGCACTTTCCGCCAGGCAGTGATGGACGCTGCGGTCAATTGCCTGACCACATCGAGCCCGGCCTGGTCAGGACCGTTGCCCTCGCAAAGCGACTCGGCCATGTAGGCGACGGTTCCCTGCGGGCCGAACGCGGCCGGGTCAAGTTCCAGCAGTTCGCTCAACGTTCCCCGGCCGTCTAGGTCGAGTTCGACGAGCGCCTTGGCCACCTTCGCGACGAGGTCTATATCCCCCCTGGCCGCAGTGCGCTGGGCGGCGAGAGGATCATCGTCGCGCTCGGCAGTCCAGCCGGCTACGTCTACACCCGCGAGGTCGACCTCTGGGCGCAGATGGAGCATCTGGCACATCTCGGCCAGCAGGGCGAACCGGACAGCGGGAGCGGGATAGCGGCCGCGTCCCCGGTCCAGGACGTGCGCGTCGGCACCCAGCTCATATGTCAGCAGGCCGGTGATCAGTCCAGGTCCGGTAGCCGCCAGGCCGACCAGGTCCGCAAACAGTTCCTGACTCCAGGCCCGGAATCGTCTACCCGCCTCGCCACCACCCGCTGCGTCCTGCACCGCCACTCCCACCGTGGCGATGAGCTGCCGGTTCGACGCGAGGTCGTACTGCAGGTGATGTCCGACCTCGTGGCTGATCAGGATGAGGCGCCAAGGTTCGGCCAGGGCAACGGCCGGCAGGCCGATGACGGGGACGGGCAGCCGTGCCAGGGTCGCCGCGAGTACGTCGTCGAATTTATCCGGGCGGAGCTCGCGAGCTGGCTCGTCCCGCGGGATCGCCTCTGGCGTGTCGATCTCGTCGATGAAAGGAAGCGGTGCGGGTGACAGCCGGGCCGCGCCACTCGTCCGATGTGCCTGTGCGTGCACCGACCACGCCACCTCATCGGCTGCGCGCAGCAGAGGGGCCATAGATTCAACGTCACGCTGGTCGTACTTGTCTGCGAACCATCGCCAGACTCGGCGCACCAGCGTCACCTGGCGGTCAAGTTCCCGGAAGTAGTCGTAGGTGCCGCGAAGATCTCCGGCGCCATAGTCGTTCGCTAGGGTGTCGATTCTCGTCAGAGCTTCCGACAGAGTTGCTTCGAGGCTGGTCAGCTGGGTGACGTGCTGACGCACGGCATCCGCATGAGTCCGCCTCGCTGACCACTTACTGATCTCATCCCGCAGACGGCGCAGCTCACCTGACGTCTGTTCGCGGCGCAAACTTGCTTGAATGGCCATTCACCCCCCGGGGGAAGACCCTAAACGGCGGATCTCACGCAGGCCCGTGCCTGAGCCGGCAGCGAGCTTACTCGGTGTCTACGGTTATAAAGAGGCAGAGACAAGGTCTCTGATACATCCCCGCGACATGCGATGCCCGATACTTGCATCCTCCAGATGCACAGCTCCAGCAGGCATGCCATCACCGTCGGCCTCACCGCCAGCTGGCAGAAATACACCAACGACCCTGACCGGCGCGGACCTGCACGATGATCGCTGGCAAGGTCGAAGAGCGCGAGTGAGCATGCCACGACGTGCATAGATATGCACGCAGATGAAATACACATTTTCGGCATGAGTGGGCGTTCCCGCCTTGGCGAACGCGTATTCCTGACAGACGATCTGTCGTAAGCATTCGGGCCAACGGTGGTAGCTGGCGTGGCGGGTGCGGTAAAGCTGGGTGCTGGGCAGCAGGCCGTCCGGTCAGAACGTCCGGTCCCATCGCCTGATGACGTATCGTCCTTCGGCCCGGACCAGTGGGTCCGTCTCCGCGATCTCCCGTGCTCTGGTTCTCTTCCAGGGTCGGCCCGGGGGGTCAGGACGGGTCCGTGGATGTTGCCCCTACCGCGGATGCGTCCGGATCTGATGTCCGGTCAAGGCTGATTTTGTGTGTTTATGTTAATTTTACGTGATGGTCTGATCTACACCGAGTCGGGCGGAGGTACTCATGCGTCGCTTGCCAGTGGTTTGTGCCGTGTCAGCCCTGGCCGCCGTGCTCCTGGCCGTACCCGCTGGGTCCCGGGCCGCCGCGGGCCATGCTCCGGCTGGGCCCGTTCAGGAGCCGGTCGCGGTCGGCTCCGGGGGCGCGGTCGCCTCCATGGACGTGGGCGCCAGCCAGGCCGGCATCGACGTGCTCAGGCACGGCGGCAACGCCGTAGACGCCGCGGTGGCGACGGCCAGCGCGCTCGGCGTGACCATCCCGTTCGTGGCCGGGCCGGGCGGCGGCGGCTTCATGGTGATCTACCTGGCCAGGACGCACCAGGTCGTGACCATCGACGGGCGCGAGAACTGCCCCGCCGCGTGCACGACGACGATGTTCCTCGACCCGAAGACGGGCCAGCCTCTCGACTACAACTACGCCTCGGATCAGCCGCTAGCTACCGGCGTGCCCTCGATGGCGGCCGCCTGGGCCAAGGCGGTCAGCCGGTACGGGCGCAAGAGCCTGGCCGCCGACCTCCAGCCCGCCATCGGGGTGGCCGAGCGCGGGTTCCGGGTCAACCAGGACTTTGTCCAGCTCACCCAGTCGGACCTGCCCGAACTGCGGGCCTACCCGGCCAGCCGGGCCCTGCTGCTGACCAAGGACGGCAACCCGCTGCCGGTCGGGACCCTGCTCCGCAATCCCGACCTGGCCAAGACCTACCGGCTGCTGGCCCGCTACGGCCCGTCCTACCTGTACTACGGGCCCCTCGGCCAGGCCATCGTCCAGGCCGACGACCACCCGGTGCTGGCCCCCGGGCAGACCGTGGTCCAGCTGCCCGGCATCCTGACAGCGAGCGACCTGCGCGCCTACCAGGCCCGGGTGCTGGCGCCGACCCGGGTGCGCTACCGCAGCCTGGACATCTACAGCATGGCGCCGCCGTCGAGCAGCGGGTCCACCGTCGGCGAGGCGCTGAACATCCTGAGCGGGTACAACCTGTCCGCCGAGCCCAGAGTGACCGCGCTGTTCCACTACCTGGAGGCGTCGCGGCTGGCCTACGCCGACCGCAACGCCTACGTCGGCGACCCCCGCTACGTGAGCGTGCCG
>WNGJ01001332.1_pt1 | contig 24187 bp, 21 predicted proteins | sample 5400611 | NCBI WGS metagenome assembly WNGJ01 (sample SAMN13153375, study PRJNA577476) | soil metagenome | isolation source: 40 cm soil or saprolite under Garry oak tree replicate 1 | place: USA:California | collected 2016-06-15
CCGGGCCCGGCTGACCGCCGTGTTGGAGAGACCGCTCTCGATCAAGGTCAGGTAGACCAGGTCCTCGGGAAGCCCGCGCGCGCGCAACCGCTCGCGGATCATCCCTTCATAGCGCCCCAGGCGCGACAGCCAGATTTCGAAGCGGTCGCGGGAATCCACCTGAAAGAACTCCAGGTACTCGAGCACCCGGCGGTTGGCGGCGAAGGTGGTCACATCGATGTCGAACAGCGGCTCGCCCGGCGTCGGAGCGGCGCCGACCGCCGCCCGCCCTTCGGGTCCGAACAGCCGCTCGGCCTCGCGCATCACGTCCTCGCCCCGCACCGCGAGGGCGTGAGCGGAATCGGCGAGGGTCGCTCGCGTCGTGTCCCTGCTCCGTCCGTGCAGGCTGTCGAGGGCCGCCGAGTCCGCCGCCGCCTCCTGGTCCGCCTGCGCCACGGCGTGGCCGAGGGAGTCCACGTGCGACAACTGCGCGGTGTCCGCCGGGGTCGCGGGCGCGGGCGCAAAGGGCATCCCGGCGCGCGCCACGCCGCCCGCGCACCCCGCGAGCAGCGCCGCCGCGAACCACCCCGGCCATCGAGCCACGACCACGTTCGGTTTCATCGCGTCGCGAAATAGTTCCCCAGAATACGGTTCGTCGCATTCAACACGGCCAACGCGGCGCCGCGCGGCGGGTCGTCCTCACTGAGGTACGACCCCACGAGACGGGAGGCCGCCTGCCCCTCGCGCGCCGACAGCGAGACGATCACGACCGTGGCGTCGAAGGCGCGCACCGCCTTGACCCCCAGCAACTCGAACCCCAGCTTCGCATCCACGGCCTGCTCCAGCGCATGCACGGCCGCCACCGCGCAGCAGCGCAGCTCTCCCGCCTGCGATGTCACGCCTTCCGACTCCCCGACGAACTGCCGGCCGTCGGCCCACGCCAGCACGACCTTAGCCCGGCAGCGACCGCTGGAGAGGCGCCGGAACTCGAAGGCCTGAAACCTGAGCCGTCCCATACTCGAACCAACCGTCGGCCCCGCCACCGTTCCTCCGTCAGTCGAACCGGACTTCGATCTGCTGCCTGGCCGACGAGTCGTGCGGTGCGGCGACCACATCGACCTCGAGATACGGGCGCCCCTGCTGGTCGCGCTCGGCCGACACGACCAGGATCAGCCCCGATTGCAGTTCCACCTTCACGTGCCGGAGATCCGAGCGCACCGTGACCTCCCGGATCGACTCACCCCGCAGCCGGGCCACGGCCCCGACGATGCGGCGCAGATCCTGCAGGTCGATCGGGCTCACGCGCGCGCCAGCCGCTCCGACAGCACCTGCGCCAGGGCGGCGTCGGGGATCCGCTCAGCCTGGATGAACAGCGCGGATTTCGAGGTCGCCTCGAGCGGGAACAGCGTCCACATGGAGCGGCCGCGCGGACGCTCGGTCGCCGCCCGGAACGTCAGCACCAGCTGCCACGCCTGGGTGTGCGGCCGGCGCTCGGCCACGGCTTCCACGTGCCAAACCTGGTCGGCGTGGGCTATTACGCGCCATGGCATACGTCACCTCCGCCCGCCACAGGCGAAAAAGACCGCCCAATATTCGTGTAAGTTCAAGTCTCGTCAAGGTTTGAGGAAACCCAACGCCCGGGCGTCCCGCGCCGTGTCTACGTCCCGGAGGGGTTTCAGGAGCCGGAGCCGCAACCCGCACCCGGTGATCCGGGACCGGGGCTGCGCCAGCACGGCGGCCGTCCCCCACGGAATCGCCCGGAATAACACGGGCTGGCGGTGAGGCGAGCTTTGACGCCCCAGGATGGGAGCGGTGGCGAAGACGCCGAGCGCCCTCAACCGCTCCGCGCGCGGTCAGTCACCGCGCGTGGCGAGCGCCCGGAAGCGGGCGAACAGGTCCCGCGTGACCGGGCCGGCCTTGCCCGTCCCGATGACGCGGCCGTCGAGCTTGGCGACGCCGACGATCTCCGCGGCGGTGCCGGTGAGAAACACCTCGTCGGCGGTGTAGAGGTCGTAGCGGTTGAGCGGGCTCTCGTCGACGCCATAGCCCGCCTCCCGGGCCAGCTCGAGCACGGCGTCGCGCGTGACGCCGCGGAGGATGCCGGCGTAGGGCGGCGGCGTGCGCACCACGCCGCGCTTCACCATCCCCAGGTTCATCCCGCTCGCCTCGGCCACGTAGCCGGAGCTGTCGAGCATGATGACCTCATCCACGCCCGCGGCGATGCCTTCGACCTTGGCGAGGATGTGGGAGAGATAGTTGAGGGACTTGATTCGGGGGGAGAGGCTCTCGCGGTGATTGATCGGAGTGGCGGCGGTGAGGGCGGTGAGCCCGCGCTCGTAACTCTCCTGCGGCCACAGCTTGATCGTGTCGACGATGCAAATGATGGAGGGCTTGGGGCATTTGCGGGGATCGAGGCCGAGATCGCCGACGCCGCGGGTGATCACCAGGCGGATGTAGGCGTCCTTGATCCCGCTCTTGGCGACCGCTTCCTCGACCACGCGCCCCAACTCGTCCGGCGGCAGCGGCACGTCGAGCCAGATGCCCTTGGCGGACCCGTACAGCCGCTCGATGTGGCGATCGAGCCGGAAGATCCGGCCGTTGTAGGCGCGGATGCCCTCGAAGACGCCGTCGCCGTACAGGAGGCCGTGGTCGAACACCGAGACCATGGCGGTGGCGCGATCGTAATACCGCCCGTCGATCCAGATCAAGCTCACCGGTCGTCTCCGCGCCACGGGGAAGGAGGGCAAACGACGAGGGCGGGGCCCGAGGACCCCACCCTCAGTGCCGAAGGAATTTGGCGTCGCCGCGCTCCGGTTTCAACTCCCGCGCGCGACATGACCCGGCTGGGGATCGAACCCAGGGCCTACGGATTAAAAGTCCGTTGCTCTACCAACTGAGCTACCGGGTCGAGCGAGCCGAAACATCGCTTCCAGCCCGCCCGTTCTCAAGCTAGCTTCGGCTGGCGATGACTTCCCCGCTCACCCACATCTCCGACACCGCCCGCTGGGTCGCCGTCTACCGCGCGATGGAGAGCGAGCGACCCGACGCGATCTTCAAGGACCCGTTCGCCCGGCGGCTCGCGGGGGCCCAAGGCGAAGCGATCGTCCAGGCGCTGCCCCAGGGCCGCACCTGGGCGTGGCCGATGATCGTACGCACGGCGGTGTTCGACGAGATGATTCTGCGGACTGTCGCGTCCGACGGCGTGCGCACGGTGCTCAATCTGGCCGCCGGACTCGATACCCGGCCCTACCGCCTCGCCCTGCCAGCGGAGCTCCGCTGGCTCGACGCCGACCTCCCGGACATGGTCGCCTACAAGCGCGCGCAGCTCGCCGGGGAGACGCCGCGCTGCCGCGTCGAGTTCGTGGAGGTCGACCTGCGCGACGCCGCGCACCGCCGGGCGCTGTTCGCGCGCGCGGTCGAGCGCGGGCCCGTGTTGGCGATCACGGAGGGGCTGCTGATCTACCTGACGGCCGAGCAAGCCGGCGCGCTCGCCGACGACCTGGCCGCCGCGGGCATCGCCTGGTGGCTGCTCGACATCGCGTCGCCGCGCCTGCTGAAGATGATGCGCAAGACGTGGTCGCGGCCGCTCACCGCGGCGGGGGCGCCGTTCCAGTTCGCGCCCGAGGAGAGCACGCGGTTCTTCGAGCCGCACGGCTGGCGGGAACGCGAGTGGCGCTCCATCTGGGAGGAGTCGTTGCGCCTCAAGCGCACGATGCGCCTCGCCTGGCTGTGGAACTTCATCGGCCGCTTCTACCCGAAGCGCACCCGGGAGCAGTTCCGAAGGTTTTCGGGGGTGGCGTTGCTGGAGAGCCGACGGTAGAAGACGGTAGAGGACGGTAGAGGGCTACCGTCCTCTACCGCCCTTTACCGCCTTCTCTAGAACACCCACCGCAAGCCCGCCTGCACCTGCCGCGGGTCGCCGAGCCCGGAGCGGATGGTCCCGTCGAAATTGAAGAGCAGCGACGTGGCCGCGGGGTCCCGGAAGTTGTCGGTGTTGGTGAGGTTGAAGATCTCGACGATCGCCTCAACTTCGCCCTGGTGGCCGACCGCGACCGACCGCGAGATGCGCACGTCCCACGAGAAGAAGGCGTTGTCCTTGCGCAGCGTGTTGCGCTTGAGGATGGTGCCGTTGGCGCAGATGCGGTCCTGCGGGGTCGTGGCGCGCTGACCGCTGGGGAGGTTGTTGACGCACTTCTCGGAGATCGGCTCGGGCGAGTAGATGCTGAGCCGGTTGTTGACCGAGAAGCCGGCGATGCGCGTGAGCATCCAACCGTTGAAGCGGTGCCGCTGGTCGCGATCGCTCCAGTTGTACTCCGGCGCCAGGATGCTGGCGCGCGCGTACCGGAACGAGAACGGGTCGCGCTCGTTGTCGTCATCCGACTTGTCGTACGACAGGGTGTAATTCAGCTGGAACTGGAAGTTCCGGTCCAGGATCCGTTTCAACCCCAGCGTGACGCCCCAGTAGCGCGAGCGCGCCGAGCTCTCCAGCGTCGTGAGCGTCCCCAGCCCGCTCGGTCCAGTGGCCCACGGCTTCCCGAACGCCGCATCGTTGCGGTCGATGAACCGCAGCAAGTGATCGGTGCGGGCGTGGGTCGCGGTGAGGGAGAGCCCCAGGTCCCCACCGATCTGCGTCTCGTACCCCACGGTGAGGTTCAGCGTGCGCGGGTTCTGGAGGTGCTTGTCGGCAACGAACACCGAGGGCTGGAACGGCAAGCCGCCCGGCGGCGCGAGCAGCTGGCCGTACGCGGGCGGCGCTCCGAGCACCGAGATGAGCGCGCTGTTGCGGAACAGGGTCTGACCGATCGAGCCGTTGGTGCTGCGCACGCTCGCCAGGTTGAGCGCGGCGAACCGCGCGTAGTAGATCCCCGCGCTCGCCCGCAGTACCTGGCGACCCGAGCCATCGACGTCATAAGCGAGGCCGAGCCGCGGCTGGAACATCTTCCAGTCGGACGGGATTTTGCCGTCGGAGGGGAAGGCTTGACCCTTGCTCACCGTCCCGATGAACGGCGAGAAAAACACCGATTCGGGCGGCGTGATCGGGTCGGGCTCGATCTGCGCCTCCCAGCGCAGCCCGTAGTTCAGCGTCAAACGCGGATCAGGCTTCCAGGTGTCCTGGAGGAACACCGCCAGCTCGCGCTGCACGAGCTCCTGGGTGCCCGCCTGCTCGACCGTGAGCCCGCCGACACCGGCTTGCTGCAGATAGAGCTGCACGGGGCCGACGATCGTCGTCCCCACCGGGCACGTGGCCGCTCCGGTCGAATCGTTGGTGCCGTTGGAGCACTCGACGTACCGGGGCCCGAACTGCAAGAACCGCAAGAACCCGCTGACGCTGCTGAAGATGATGCGGCCGTTGGCGAAGCCGATGAACGTCTGGTTGGTCAACGTGCGGTTGAATTCGGCCCCGAACTTGATCAGATGGTCGCCGCGCGTGAGCGAGACGTTGTCCAGAATCTGCAGCCGGGTGTCGTGGTCCTTGATGGGCAGGAAGAACGGCATCCCGAACCGATAGCCGAAGGTGAAGTCCATGCCGGTGTCGGGGAACGGCCGGCCGGTCGCGGGATTGATCGGCCCGTTGTAGGGCCGGGGCCGATCCTCGCGGGAGATCTGGAAGCGGAACTCGTTGGAGAGCCGGGACGACAAGAACGAGGTCAGGCTGCCGTTGACGGCGTTGGACCAGTCACGTTCGAGCCCATTGGCGCTGCGCCCCCACGTGTCCACGTCGAAGGTCCCGTTCTGCTGCTCGGACCAGGTGTAGTTGTACTTGAGCGACAGGTTGTGCCGGTCGGAGAGCCGCCAGTCGAGCTTGACCAGCGCGGCGCGGGCGTCGTTGGTGCGGGAGATCGGGCCGTAGTCGAGGCGCAGCGCGCCGCTGTAGGCAGAGTCCATCCAGGTGCGGAGCGCCGTGCTGGCGAACCGCAGGGGGTCCTTCTGCTTGATCTCGTCGTACAGCTGCTGGTCGTAGGCGACGAAGAAGAACAGCTTGTCCCGCGTGATCGGCCCGCCGAGCGTGAACCCGAACTGGTGCTGGCGAAAGTCCGGCGTGTACGTCACCGCGCCGTGCGTCGGGTTGGAGGAGAAGGTGTCGTACTTGCCGAAGTAGTGCAGCGAGCCGCGCAGCTGGTTCGTGCCCGACTTCGTGATGACGTTGACGAACCCGCTCGAGGAGCGCCCGAACTCCGCGTTGGCGCCGCCCGCGACCACGACGACTTCCTGCACCGCGTCGAGATTGAAGGTGAACGCCGGCCGCTGGCCGCCGCGCTGCTCGCCGAAGAACGGATTGTTGAAGTCGGCGCCGTCCACCGAGACGTTGTTGTGGATGCCGCGCTGCCCGGCGATCGCCAGCTCGTCGCCGTCGGGGCCCTGCACGATGGCGACGTTGGGGGTGAGCAGGGTGAAATTGATGTAGTTGCGCCCGTTATTCGGCAGGCCGGTCATCGCCTGCTCCGGCAGCCGCGTCGCGTTCTCGATGCGCGTGGCGTCGACGACGGGCTCGGTCGCCGTCACGGTGACGCCCTGTACCTCCACCGCGCCGAGCTTGAGCTGCAAGTCCACGGTCTCGCCCAGCCGGAGGAGGATGCCGGTCTTGCGCGTTTCGGCGAAGCCGACGCCCCGGACCACCACGTCGTAGGTCCCCAGCGGGAGCAGCGGGCCGACGAAGATGCCGCGCTCGTTGGTTTGGAGGGATCGCTGAAACCCGGTCTGCGTTTCCCGCAGCTGCACCGTGGCGCCGACGGCCGGCGCCCCCGTGGGATCGAGCACGACGCCGCGGATGATCCCCGTCGTGGCCTGGGATTGCGCGGCCATCGAGCGGAACACGGCACCGGACGCCAGCGCGAGCAACACGAGTGGGACGGCCCGATGCAGGGGTCTGAGCATGGGGAAGGCGCCTCCTGGAGAGATGGTCACGGGCGAATCGAGCGACGGCTAGCGTATCGCCCGTCGGGCCGATTGGCAAGCGAGCCCGGAAAGGGGCGCGCTAGAACAGTACGAGCTGCGTGACGGGCTGGAAGGTGAGGCGGTGGTGCGCGGTCAGGCCGTGGGCATCGAGGGCGGCGAGGTGCGCCGCGGTGCTGTAGCCCTTGTTGCGCTCCCACAGGTAGGCGGGATGGCGGAGGGCAAGCAGCTGCATCAGCCGGTCGCGTACGGTCTTGGCGATGACGGACGCGGCCGCGATGGTCTGGCACCGGGCGTCGCCGTCTATGATTGCGGTATGGGGCACGCCGAGCTCGGGGCACGGCAGGCCGTCGACCAGGACATAGGCGGGCGTGCAGCCCAGCCGGCCCAGCGCCCGGCGCATCGCGAGGATCGACGCGCGGCGGATGTTGAATCGGTCGATCTCGTGAACGCTCGCCGCGCCCACACCGACGGCCAAGGCACGCTCGCGAATCGCGATGGCGATCTCGGCGCGCGCGGCAGCCGTGAGACGCTTCGAATCGTCGAGGCCGCGCAGGGATTTCGAGCCGGGCGGAAACACGACGGCCGCGGCCACCACCGGACCAGCCAGGGGACCGCGGCCGACTTCGTCGATGCCGGCCACGAGCCGCCGTCCCTCGCGCCAGAGCGCGGCTTCGCGCTCGAGCGTGGGACGACGGTGGCGCGTCACGTCGAGGGTTGCTCCGACGCCTCGGGGGCCTCGGCGCCGGGGACGCCCTCGCCACGCTGCTCCCGGATACGGGCGGCCTTGCCCGCGAGCCGACGCAAGAAGTACAGCTTGGCCCGACGGACGCGGCCCTTGCGCACGAGCTCAACTTCGGCGATGGCCGGCGAATGCAAGGGGAAGATGCGCTCCACCCCCACCCCGGCGGAGATCTTCCGCACCGTGAACGTCTCGTCGATGCCGCCGCCGCGGCGGGCGATGCACACGCCTTCGAACGCCTGCAGCCGCTCCTTTTCTCCTTCGCGGACGCGGACCATCACGCGGACGGTGTCCCCGGGATCGAAGGCGGTGACGTTGGCTTTGAGCCCTTCCCGCCGGATCTCTCTCATGCGCTCCATACGATTCCCCTCTATCCCTCTGCGCGCCTACGCGTCCCGATGGTTCGCCCACAGGTCCGGCCGCCGCTCGCGCGTCAGCCGCTCCGCTTCCGCCTGCCGCCACGCCGCGATCCTGGCGTGGTCTCCACTCAACAATACCTCGGGGACCTTGAGGCCGCGATACTCCGGCGGCCGCGTGTAGCTCGGCGGCGACAGCAGGCCCTCGTAATGCGAATCGCTCGCCGCGGACTCGTGGTCGCCCAGCGCGCCGGGCAAGAGCCGCACCACGGCGTCGATAACGCAGAGCGCGGCCGGCTCCCCACCCGAGAGCACGAAGTCGCCCACCGACACTTCCTCGGCCCCGAGGCCCTCGGCGACTCGCTGATCCACGTCCTTGTAGTGGCCGCAGAGCAGCGTCAGCTCCGTCCCCAGCGACAACCGCACCGCGTCCCGGTGCGTGAACGGCCGCCCCCGGGCCGACAGCAGCACAATCGGGGGTCGCGCGCCGAGATCCTCCACCGCCTCGAAAAACGGCTCCGGCTTCAACACCATCCCGGCGCCGCCGCCGTATGGCGTGTCGTCCACGGTATGGTGCTTGTCGTGCGTGTAGTCGCGCAGCGGCACCACCCGGTAGCGCGCCAGCCCGGCCTCCGCCGCCCGCCCCGGAATGCTGGTCGCGAGCGGCGCCTGAAACACCTCCGGGAACAGCGTCACGACGTTAATCGTCAGCATCGCCGTCCCGGACCGCCACCAGCTGGTTGCGCCACGGCTCGACCGCCTCGCGCGCCTGCACGCCTTCGAATCCGATCAGCCACTCGCGGTGGTAGGCGCGCCGCCGGGCCACCACCAGCGGGCCCGCGACCACCCGGCGTTCCTCGTCGACCACGTAGAGCTGCGCCTTGGGGGCGAACACCTGCCCGGGATTCTCCACGAGGGGCAGGATCGCCACCTCCCCGTGCTGTCCGTGCGGCTTGCGCAGCCGCCCGACTACGCGGGTCGTTTGGCCAGCACTCCCGCCTTGCGCAGCAGCGAGCGCACCGTGTCCGTCGGCTGGGCGCCCTTCTCCAGCCAGGCGCGCGCCTGCTCGGCGTTCACGTGAATCGTGGCGGGGTTGCTGCGCGGGTTGTAGTGCCCGATCGTCGCGACGAAGCGGCCGTCCCGCGGAAACCGCTGGTCCGCCACGACGATGCGGTAGTACGCCTGCCCTTTTCGTCCGACGCGCCGCAACCGAATCCGAGTCGCCATCCGCTGACATCCTCTGTGAGAGCCCTCGCATCCACTCCCTCGCGAAGCACCGCGCGAGGGCCGTAAACATAAGCCAAGCAAAATACTTAGCGAGTTGCCCAAATCCAAGTGGGGTGTGTTATTTCCGGGCCGATGGCCGAACCCGTGTGGCTGCAAGGACTCGTGACGATCTTCGTGGGCGCTCTCTCCGGGGGCATCACGAACGCGGTGGCGGTGTGGATGTTGTTCCACCCCTACGAGCTGCGCGGGGTGGGCCCGTTCAAGCTCCAGGGGGCGATCCCCAAAAACAAGGCGCGCCTCGCCAAGAGCATCGGCAAGACGGTCGGCCAGCGGCTGCTCACCGAAGAAGACCTGGCCCGCCAGCTCGCCGCCCCCGGGCTCCGGGAAGCGTTCGATCGCGCCATCGCCACGTTCCTCGACAGGGCGCTGAACACGCCGCGCGGCCCCCTCAAGGACGAGCTGCCCCCGGCGCTCGCCGCCGAGCTCGAGCGCTCGCTGGAGCCGTTGGCCGAAGGGCTGACGGAGCGGCTGGCGGAGTTCCTCAAGGGCCCCGGGTTCGACGCCGCGCTCGAGAAGTACGTGGAGCTGGAGCGGTGGGTCGCGGAGGGGGTGGAGCGGCCGGAGCTGGAGCGCGCCGTCCGCGCCTTCATCGCGACGCAGCGCGACCGCCTGCTCCACGACGAGCACCCGCTCCTGGAACGTCTGCCGGCCGGGGTCGTCGCCGCGCTGGAGCACGCGATCGCCGACTACCTGCCGCTGGCGGTGGAACGCATCGGCGGGCTGCTCTCGGACCCCGAGGCGCGCGCGCGCATCCGCGACGGGTTGAAGCGCTTTCTCGATCGCGCCATCCGCAACCTGGCGATGCACGAGCGGGTGATGGCAAAGCTCGTGATCACCGAGAGCCGCATCGAGCGCGTGCTGGCGAGTCTTGAGGGCGACGGGGGGGGGCTCGCGGAGCTGTCGGAGGTCTTCGAATCGCCGGAGTTCCGGGCGCAGGTGGCGCGGGCGGTGAACGACGCAGTCGTGCGGTTCCTGCGGCGGCCCATCGCCGAGCGGCTGTGGGCCCTGGGGCCGGATCGGCTCGACGGCGTGGAGCACGCCGCCGCCGAGTACATCATCGCGGCCCTGCGGGCGCCGGAGACGCGGCGCTGGGCGGTGGCGCGCACGCGGGACGCCATCGGACTCGCGCGCCAGGCGTTGAGCGGCGAGGGCGGGCGCCAGCGCATGGCCGAGGCGGCACACGCGGCCGTGCGGGCGCTCTTGGACCGGCCGATCGGCCGCCCGGCCGATCTCCTCCCGGCCGACGCCGAGCCACGGCTGCGCCTCGCCCTCACCGAGCCGCTGTGGCAGTGGATGCAGCGTCAGGTCCCGGTGGTCGTTTCCCAGCTCTCGGTGCAGGAAATGGTCGAGCAGAAGGTGATGCGGTTTTCGACCGAGCGGATGGAAGAGCTGATCCGCAACGTGACGCAGCGGGAATTGACCCTGATCGTACAGCTCGGCTACGTGCTGGGGGCGGTGGTGGGCGCGGCGGCGTTCGTCGTGAACCTGTTCATCGCGGGGCTGTAACGCCGGGAATCGCCCGCCAGCCCGTCCAGTCGGGCGGCGCGTCGACAAGGCGCGCGCCGGGCCGCCCGGCGACGACGACCGGCTCGATCCGGGAGGCCCGGCCGGGCTTGGTCCGCCAGGCGCGGCGCAGGCCGGCGAGGAAGCGGTCCCGCGCCGCCGCGTCGTCCCACACCGAGTACCAGACCAACGCATCGCCGCCCCGACCCGCGGCGACAACCAAGTAGCGGTCGCCGCCCCAGCCGCTCGCGAGCGCGGGGGCCTCCGCTTCGGCTGTGTCCCCCAGGAGCTGCTCGAAGAGCAGGCGCGTCTCGAACTCTCCGAGAGCGTCGTCGTAGCGCGCCCCGCGCCGATCCGCCGCCGAGAAAGCCAGATCCACGGGGGCATCCTCGGCGGCGTAGCGGTCCGGGTGCAGGATCTGCTCGGTGGAGAGCGGCATCGCCGCGCCGAACGGCTCGCGGCCCGGGTGGCGCGCCTCGAACCAGCGCACGAAGTCCGCGCCCGCCAGATACGGGAAGATGACGCTCTCGCGCAGCCACAGCGGGGCGTGGGCGAACTCCTTCATCGACGCCATCTGGGCCCGGAAGACCTTGCGGGTCTCCCAAAAGCTGGGGAGCGGGATGCCGCTCTGCTCGGGCATCATCACCAGAATCTGCGACAGCGTCGCCTGCCCCTCGAGCACCGCCTGCGCCGCCGAGCGACGGTCGTTCTGCCGCCGCTGCTGCATGACGGAGTCGAGGTTCATGTACTGGTCCTGGAGGGCGTGGACCAGCTCGTGCGAGACGGTGGTGCGCACGAGCGGGGAATCCACGTCGGCCGCGACGTACAGCGCGTTCGAATCCGGGTCGTAGTAGCCGGCCACCTGCTCGGTGAGCAGGTCCACCATCGTGGCCCGCAGGTCGAGCGACTCCGGGAGGAGCCCAAAGAGGCGGTACGCCGACTGCACACCCTCCAGTTCGGCGGGGGGCAGGTCCGCATCGAGCTTGTGGATCACGTAGTCGCGGACCTGGGTACGGGAGCGGCGCTCGACGACGGGCGGGGTCTTGAACTTGAGGCCCGCGGCGCGCTCGACCGACGGGATCATCTGGCGAACGAGCGTGCGCAGCTCGTTCTCGCCCTGCACCGCCTCGGCCCGCTCCCGGCAGGCGCCCAGCCCCGCCGCGAGCCCCACGACCAGCAGCGCTGCGCCCTTCACCCGGCCCACGCGATCCGCTGCCCGGCGGCGACGCCCACGACGCGGGCGACGTCGTGCCCGGTCACGACGATGCCCTGCGATTCGAGCTCGGCGCGGAGCAGCGCGTCCAGCTCGGCGCGGCGCTCCTCGAGGGTCGGAGGACGTCGGGGGAGGTCGGAGGAGGTCGGAGGAGGCGCCCCGCCCTCCCCCGCCTTGCCCCGACTTCCCCCGCCCAACATCTCGCGGAAGTCCGCCACGACCTGATCGAAGACGGCTGCCAGATCGGGCGCTGGCTCGGTGTTCGCGGGCCTCTCCGTGAACCCCTGCCGCAGTTTCGCGTCCACCTTGCGGCGCTCGCGAATCAGCCGGTCGAGCTCGGGGGAGACGCGCGCGGTGGCCTGCGCATGCGCGCACGCTTCGTCGAGCACGTCGATCGCCTTGTCCGGACGCGCGCGGTCGGGCACGAACCGGTCGGTCAGCACGATCGCGGCCTTGAGCGCGTCGTCGGTTACGGCGACGGCGTGGTGGCGCTCGAGCCGCGGCCTTCGGGCCACCAGCACTTCCCAGGTCTGCACGGCGTCCAACTCTTCGACGGTTACCGGTTGGAAGCGGCGCTCGAGCGCGGGATCGCCGCGCACCCACTTCGTGTACTCTTCGCCCGTCGTGGCGCCGATCACACGGATGTCGCCGCGCACCAGCGCCGGCTTCAGCATGTTGGCGGCGTCCATCGCGGCGCCCACGGCGGTGCCCTGCCCGATGAGGTTGTGCAGCTCATCCACGAACAGGATGAGATCCGCGTCGGCCGCGAGCGCGCGGACGAGCCGGCGGATGCGCTCCTCGTACTGCCCGCGAAAGGCCGTGCCCGCCAGGAGCGCGACGTGATCGAGGATGAGCACGCGGGCATCCTTGAGCGCCGGCGGGACGTCGCCGGCGGCGACGCGCTGCGCGAGCCCCTCGACGATGGCGGTCTTGCCGACGCCCGCCTTGCCGACGAGCGCCGGGTTGTTCTTGTTCTGTCGCAGCAGGATGTCGACGACCCGCGCGATCTCGGCGTCGCGACACCGCACCGGCTCGAGGTCGCCACGGCGCGCCTGGGCGGTGATGTCCACCGCCACGCGCTCCAGCACGTCACCGCTGTCGAACAGACCCTCGAACGGATCGCCCATCGGTCACCCGCCCCGAATGAAGCGGAGGTACCAATCGATGACCGTGTCGCGGAAGAGGAAGGTCACCGCGGCCCCCACCGCGAGAAATACCCCGAACGGCACGAGTTTCTTCTTCTTGAAGGAGAGTGGCACGAAGATCAGCGTGCCCAGAAGGGCTCCGGCGAAAATCGTGAGCAGCACGCCCTTCCAGCCGACGAAGCTGCCGACCATCGCCATCATCTTGATGTCCCCGCCGCCCATCGCCTCTTCCTTGAAGACCCACTTGCCGATCACCGCGACGGCGTAGAGCAGCGCGAGCCCGGCGCCGGCCCCCAGCACCGCCTGGAGGAACCCCGGGACGCCGCCGCCCAACGAGATCGCCAACCCCAGGACGAGCCCGCCCCACGTGAACTCGTCGGGGATGAGGTAGTGGCGCGCGTCGGTGATCGCGATGCCGAGCAGGATCGTGCCCAACACCGCGGCGGCGAGGGCGTGGAGCGTGGGGCCGGACCACAGGACCGCGGCTGCCCACATCAAGCCGACCAGGGCCTCGATGATCGGGTATTGCCGCGAGATCCGCTTACCGCAGTGGCGACACTTTCCTTTGAGCAGCAGCCACGACAACACCGGGATGTTGTCTCGCCACTCGATGCGACGTTTGCACTGCGGGCAGGTCGATGGCGGCTTGAGCAGCGATTGGTCGTGTGGCAGGCGCAGAATGCACACATTGAGGAAGCTGCCGAAGCAAAGCCCTACCAGTCCCGCCCCGACGACGAGCAGCCAGTCAGCGCCCATGCTGCACCTCGTAGAGGAGGATCCCCGCCGCCACGGCGACGTTGAGCGATTCGGCGCCGGCGGCCAGTGGGATCGCGACGCGCGTCGCCGCCACCGCGTTCAGCGCCGGCCGGATGCCCGCGCCCTCGTTCCCCACGATCACGGCCACCGGTCCCGACGGCTCCGCCGCCTTCCGCGACAGCACGTCCGGCAGGGGGAGGCCATCGGCGGCGGTGGCCCACAACGTCACACTATTTCGCCGCGCCCACGCGATGAAGGCCGCGTCGTCCAGCCCGACGACCGGATGGCGGAACGTCGCCCCCATCGCCGCGCGCAGCGCCTTGGGGTTGAGGACGTCGGCGGTGCCGCGCAACGCCACGGTGCCGCCGGCGCCGAGGGCATGCGCCGTCCGGATCAAGGTGCCGACGTTGCCGGGATCCTGCACGCCGTCCAGGACGAGCAACGCCCGCCCCGGCTCGGTGGGCAGCTCCGCCACCGTCCAGTCGCGCGGCTCGATGATCGCCAAAACGCCCTGCGGGGTGTCGGTCGCCGCGAGCGCGGCGAACGCGCGCGCGGCGGTCTCCTCGATCGGCACGCCGTGGCGCACGAGCTCGGCCCGCAGCGCGGCGCCGCGCGACGTGCGGTCCAAGTCCGGCGCGATCAGGGCCCCGCGGAAGGTGAGCCCCGCGGCCAGGGCTTCCTCGACGAGGCGGATGCCTTCGATGAGCGCCAGCCGCCGGCGACTCCGCGCTTTGCGGCGTTGGAGATCGCGGACGGTGGATTGCAGATTACCGGGTATGGTTCTCTCCCTCAGACCGGGAGCTTGTAACATCGCCGGAGCGGGCCGCCCCGCCAAGCGGCTGCCATGAGAATCGCCCTGACGATCGCCGGCTCGGATTCGGGGGGCGGGGCCGGCATCCAGGCCGATCTCAAGACCTTTCATCAGTTCGGCGTCTTCGGGACGAGCGTGGTGTGCGCCGTGACCGCCCAGAACACCAGGGGGATTCTCTCCTGGGAGGCGCTGTCCCCCGCGCTGGTCGCCCGCCAGCTCGACGCAGTCGCCGAGGACCTGCCGCCCGCCGCGGTCAAGAGCGGGATGCTCGGCAACGCTGAGCTGGTCGAGACGGTCGCCGCCGGGATTCAACGGCACCGGCTCCCCAACTACGTGCTCGACCCCGTCATGGTGGCGACCTCCGGAGACCGGCTGCTGGCGCGCGAAGCGGAGCAGCTGCTCGCCCGGCGCCTAGTCCCGCTGGCCGCGCTCGTGACGCCGAACCTCGACGAGGCGGCTATTCTCACCGCGGCCGACGTGCGAACCGTGGACGAAATGGAGCGCGCTGGCCGCGCCCTGGTGCGCCTCGGCGCGCAGGCGGCGCTGGTGAAGGGCGGCCACCTGACGGGGCCGGTGCTTGTGGACGTGCTCGTGACAGCCGACGACGTGCGGCGATACACCCGTCCGCGCATCGACACCACGTCCACGCACGGCACCGGCTGCACACTGTCCGCCGCCGTGGCCGCGGGGCTCGCGCAGGGACGACCCCTCGTTCGCGCCGTCGAGGACGCCCTCGATTTCGTGCACCGCGCCCTGGCCGCGGCGCCCGGCCTCGGCGGCGGGCACGGGCCGCTCAATCATTTCGTCCCGGCGCCGCCGCGGCCGCCGACCGAAGGGCTGTGAACGCAACGAGGGGACAGGATACCCTGCCCCCTCGAGACTCACAACCAGACGTCCGCCGCCGCTCAGCTCACGGATTCATCCAGTACGTCGCCTTCACCATGAAGATGTTGTCCGCGGGCGCCTTCCACAAACCGCTCATCGAGCGACGGAACGCGAAATCCCCCACGTCGACGGCGTCCGAGCGGGTCTGCGCCCACACCAGAAACAGCGTGGAGCCGGGGAGGCATTCCCACCGCAGCACCGCGTTGCCACGCAGCGAGCGGAAATTGAAATCCGGGTTGTACGGCTCGGCGGCCGGCGTGAAGTCGTAGCTGCGCGGCCGGGCGAGCTGCCGGAACCGGTCGTACCGACCCGCGGAGATGAGCGGCTGCGCGTACAGCTGCAGACTCAGCGCCGGGCTGAACGTCCAGTTCATCCGCACGCCGGCCGCCACCTCGGTCTGGCTCAAGTGCGCGAACACGTACCGGGTGCCGAACGTGGCTGTAGCGGCGGAGTCGGTGTAGGCGCCGACGTATTGCACCGGGCTCTCGCCCCAATAGAGGTTCGGGCCGATCCTGAGCGACAGATTCGGCGACGGCCGGAATTCCACGCTGGGGTTGATGTTGTAGTCGTAGTCGTGCCGCGACCGCATGTAGATCCCCGTGAAGAAGTTCAGGATCCAGGCCTTGCGACTGTCGGTGCTCATCCCGAGATCCAGCTGGTAGCCGGGGGGGTTGAGGGTCAGCGGGCCGCCGCGGGTGCGACGGTTGTCGACCGTCCAGGGATTGTACGCGGCGTCCCAGTTGATCCAATAGAAGTTCTTGAGCTGGAATGAGCCGGCGGCGAACACCCCCGACCAGTTGATGTTGCCGTCCCAATCGTAGTTGCGGAACACGGCCCCCAGCACCTCGACGTAGCGGAACACGCGCCCCGGCTTGGTCCAACTATAGCCGCCGCCGACGTGCATGTTGACGAGCCCCGTCCGGGACAGGAACCCGAGGTCGCTGATGTCGAACTTCGGCGCGATGAATCCCAGCGCCGCATTGACGAAGGTGTTGCCCTTCTGCTTCGCCAAAGTGACCCGTCCCATCGCGCCGGACATCCAGGTGGCCGCGCTGTCGACGCCGAGGTTCGCCGCGTCGGGCCGCTGGAAGTAGTGGACCGAGCTCTGCTGCACGTCGAGCAGCCGGGCCGTGGTGCCGGCGATGCGGGAGACGCCGCCGCGCCACGTCGTCACCCAAGTGCGACTGGAGTCGAGGAAGGTCCAGCCGTCGACCCCGACGAAGAGGCTGTTCGCGTTCCGCGTATCGCGGAGCGAGGGGTTGGAGAGGTCGCGGCCGGCGACCGTCGCCAGGAAGCCGACCCCGCGACGGCCCTGGGCGATGTCCTTCTGCGCCCGGTACACGCCGTAGAACGCCAGCGGCTCGATCTCCTCGCGCGATCGCGCCCCCAGGCTGTCCTGGAAGCTGGCATACTCGCGGTTCGCCAGCGCCGAGAGGGCGCCGACGTTCCAACTTCCGCCGACCTTGCCCGTCAGTTTCAGCGCGCCGAGGATGTGGGCGCCTCCCGGCCCGTCGGCGAACCCGCCTGGGGGCGCGCCAAAGGACAGCGAACGGCCGATACGCCGGCTGTAGAAGAACGTCGGCCCCGGCCAGTTGAATCCCCAGTTGTTGCGCTGCCCGCCCTGCCCGAAGCTGAACGTCGAGGACCCTTCCACGAAGAACGGCCGCTTCTCGGAGAAGAAGGTCTCCACGTCGCTCAAGTTCACGACGGCGGGATCCACCTCCACCTGCCCGAAGTCGGGGTTGACCGTCGCGTTGAGCGTGAGGTTCGACCCGAGGCCGACCTTCGCGTCGACGCCGAAGCCGGGCGTCAGGCGCGACCCGTCGTTGAACGGGTCGCCCGCACCGTGCCGTGAGAACTCGGCGCGGCTGGTGACGTAGGGGAGCAGCTCGATGCGCCGCGGCGGCGTGATCTGCTCGATGCCCACGAGGTCGACGAAGCGCGACACGAAGCCGCTGCCGTTCTTCGGCGTGTAGGCGATGTAGTCCACCTCGTTCTTGCGGGCGATCTCGCGGCGGAAGTTGATGCCCCAAACGTATTGGCTCTGCCGCAGGAACCGCAGCTGCGAGTACGGGATCCGCACCTCGGCGGTCCAGCCCGACGCGTCGCGCGTCACCTTGGCTTCCCACACGCCATCCCAGCTGTCGTCGTTCCAGTCGTCGTTGTAGAGGGTGCCGTCGTTCAGCGTACCGGCCGCGTTCACACCGAAGTAGAAGCCGCTGCGGCGGTCGTGATAGGCGTCCACGTACACGGTGAAGCGGTCGGAGTTGGTGCCGGCATCGCGCCGCCCCAGCCGCGCCACGATCGAATCCGGGTGCTGGTCGAACAGCCGGGCGCCCACGTACAAGGCCGCGTCGTCGTAGGCGACGAAGACCGCCGTGCTCTCGCTCGGCACGGCGCCCTCATTGGGATCGCGCTGGTGGAACCCGGAGATCCGCACGGCGGTGCGCCAGATGGGGTCGGAGAGCGCCCCGTCGATCACCACGGGGGTCGTCGCGCGCACGGCGCGGACCTGCTCGGCGAGCGCGGCGACGGCGGAGGAATCGGTCTTGGGTGTCGCCGGCCGGCTGGCGACGGCGACCTGGCACAGAATGGCAAGCGTGACCGGCAGCATAGGCTCCTCGCAACGGGTGTCGACACAGGCGAAATCCCCGGCGACGGTACCGAGGCGACGGCCTCTTACTGCACGCTCTGACAGGAAGAATGAAGAAAGGGTTGCACGAGGGGTGTCAGCGATCGGTCAGGAGAGGCGGCGCAGCACTCCCTTCACCACGGTCGCCAGCCCGGCGCCCGCGGCCGCGCTCGCGGCCAGCACCTCCTGGTGGGAGAGCGGTTGCGCCGACAACCCCGAGGCGGGGTTGGTCACGATCGAAAATCCCAGACAGCGCATCCCCAGCGCCCGGGCGGTGATGACCTCCGGCACCGTCGACATCCCCACGGCGTCGGCGCCGAGGCGGGCCAGCATGCGCACCTCGGCGGGCGTCTCGTACGAGGGGCCGAGCAGGGCGGCGTACACCCCTTCCTCCAGCGCAACGTGCGCTTCCCGGGCGGCCTCTCGAGCGAGGGCCCGCAGCTCGGGGTCGTAGGGATCGCTCATATCGGGGAAGCGCTCTTCCCCCTCGAGCATGGGGCCGATCAACGGATTGCGAAACATGAGGTTCAGGTGGTCCGCGATGAGCATCAGCGTGCCGGACCGGAAGGTCGGCCGGATGCCGCCGGCGGCGTTGGTGACGATCAGCGTCTTCACACCGACCCTGGCGAACACACGCACGGGCAGGGCGGCGGTCGCCGCCTCGTGACCCTCATACAGATGAAAGCGGCCCGCCTGGACCAGCACCGGCACCTTCTCCAAGAGCCCCACGACCAGCTCCCCTTTGTGGCCGGCGACGCCGGGTTCGGGGAAGCCCGGGATGTCGGCGTAGCGGATCCGCTGGCCGCCCTGCACTTCGTCGGCGAGGAAGCCAAGGCCGGAGCCGAGAACGATCGCGACCGCCGGGCGCCGCCCGCCCAGCCGCTGCGCCACCGCCTGCGCCGCGCGCGCGACGTCCGTCACAGCAGCATGCCCGCCAGGGTTGCCGACAGGAAGTTGGCGAGCGTCCCCGCCAGCATGGCACGGAAGCCGAGGCGCGCGAGGTCGTGCTTGCGCTCGGGTGCGAGCGCGCCGATGCCCCCGATCTGAATGCCCACCGAGCTCACGTTCGCGAACCCGCACAGCGCGAATGTGGCGATGGTGAAGGACACCGGATCGAGCGTGGCCTTGAGGGGGCCGAGCTGCGCGTAGGCGATGAACTCGTTCAGCACCATGCGCGTGCCGAGCAGCCCGGCGATGGTGTTGGTGTCGTGGCCTGGCACGCCCATCACCCAGGCGACGGGATAGAACACCCAGCCCAGGATCGTCTGGAGATTTTCCGGGATGAAGCTCACGTACTGGTGCGCGAACCCCAGCACGCCGTTGATGAGCGCGATCAGGGCGATGAACGAGACGAGCATCGCGATCACGTTGAGCATCAGGTGCAGCCCTTCGCTCGTGCCGCGCGCCGCCGCGTCTACCACGTTCACGTCGGTCCGCGGGATCTCCACCCGCACCCCGCCCAGCGTTTCGGGGACCTCAGTCTCCGGCTCGAGGATCTTCGCCATCATGATCGTGCCGGGAGCGGTCATGATGACCGCGGTGAGCAGGTGGCGCGCCTCGATCCCGAACGCGATGTAGGCCGCCATGATGGAGCCGGAGACGTGGGCCATCCCCGCCGTCATCACCGTCATCAGCTCTGAGCGCGTCATCCGCGGCAGGAACGGGCGGATGGTGAGCGGCGCTTCGGTCTGCCCCATGAAGATCGACGCGGCCACGTTCAAGCTCTCGGCGCCGCTCGCTCCCATCACTTTGTTCATCATGACGGCGAACGCCTTTACGACGACCTGCATGATCCCCAGGTAGTACATGATGGCGAACAACGCCGACACGAAGATGATCGCCGGCAGCACCTGGAACGCGAACACCACGCCGAATTTCGAGTGCTGCGCCCCGATATCGCCGAACACGAACGACGACCCGGCGTAGGAGAACGAGAGCAGCCACGTAACGGCGGCCCCCAGAGCGCGGAAGATCCGTTGGCCGACGGGGATGCGCAGCACGAACACTGCGAACGTCGCCTGCAAGCCGAGACCCCAGGCGATCACGCGCCAACTGATCTTGCCGCGGTTGCTGGACAGCCCGAACCCGATCGCCAGCAGCGCCGCGAGCCCGAACACGCCGCGCAGGCGCGCACCGAGCGGACGGGGAGCGGTCGCGACGGGGGCGGGCGCGGGGGTCTGGACCTGGGGAGTGACGGCCCGCGCCGTCGTGTCCTGCGGAGGCGGAGCGCCGCGCAGCGTGTTCCACGCGAAGCGCGGCAGCGTGAACACGATCAGCGCGCACGCGAACGTCACCGCGAACGCCACCAAGGGCCGTCGCCAGGGGATCACAAAGCCTCCAGTTCGCTTTGGACGCGCGAGACCAGCGCCACCTTCTCGTAGTCCGGCAGAAACGCGCTCTCACAGGCGTTGAGGACCACGCGGGCGAGCTGCTCCCGGGTCAGCCCCAGGGTGGAGTGCGCCAGGAAGTACTCGTCGGTGAGCGAGATGCCGTCCATCAGGCGTCCGTCGGTGTTCAGCGACACCTGCACGCCGCGCTCCAGATAGCCCCGGAACGGATGCTCCGCAATGGCGGACACGGTATGTGTGTGGAGGTTGCTGGTGAGGCACATCTCCAGCGGGATGCGACGCGCCACCACTTCCTCGAGCAGCGCCGGATCCTCCTGGAGCCGCGTCCCATGCCCGATGCGTTGCGCGCCGCACACGTGCAGCGCTTCGCGGATCGACGCGGCGCCATCCCCTTCCCCGGCGTGGCACGTGCACGCCAGCCCGTGCTGCGCCGCGTGGGCGAACGCGTCGCGATGCTCCCGCGCGGGATGTCCGCGCTCGGCGCCGGCCAGGTCGAAGGCGACGAGTCCCGCGTTCCGATAGTCGACCGCGGCCCGGGCCAGCTCCAGCGATTCCGTCGCCGGGCGCGTACGGATCCCGCACACAATGAGGCCGACCTTGGTGCCCGTCTCCGCTTCCGCCCGCTTGATGCCGCGGAGCGGCGCTTCGATCGCCTGGACCAAGGTGAGCGCGGGCCGGTGCAGCAGCGGCGAATACCGCACTTCCACGTAGCGGACGTTCTCCGCCGCCACGTCCAAAACGAACTCGTACGCAACCCGCTCCAGCGCCGCCGCAGTCTGCAGGACAGCGAGGGTGTACTGGTATTTCGTCAGGTACTCCTCGAGGCTGCGCGCGCCCTTGACTGTGAGCGCCGCGGCCAGCGCCTCCGGCGTCTCCGCCGGCAGCCTTACGCGCTGGGCCTTCGCCAGCTCCAGCATCGTGGCCGGGCGCACGCAGCCGTCGAGGTGCACGTGCAGCTCCGCCTTGGGCCAGCGCCGCAGCGCCTCTTTGGAGAGCTGCGGGGGCCCGCGCCGCGCCGTCACGATCACCCGAAAGACGGCGCCCGCTTCCCCGACGGGATCAGCGGGGTCGACCCGTCGGCCGACGCCGTCGGTGACGTACGCGGCCTCGCCGGCGAGAAGATCGGCGAGGGCGCGGTCGTGGCGCGCGACGGCGTCCCGCACGGCGGCGCCGCGCGGGACTTCGACCGGCCTTTCGTTGATGAAGACGCGCAGCGTCTCCGCCATCACCGGCTTCCCGCGGCGTGAAAGCGGGAATCCCGGGGGGCGTCCACCGGCTGGCGCAGGATGGTGAGATAACGCAGCACGGCGTCGAGGTCGGTGATGCCGACGTCCGTGACCGGGAACGGCTTGAGCATCGCGTAGCCGGAGCCGCCGGCCGCGAGAAAGTCCCCGACGGCCAGGGTGTAGGTGGCGCCGGACGAGAGATCGTTTCCGTTCGCCAGTTTGACTTTGGTAATGCGGTGGCCGACACGGTGCCGCGGGTCGTACCACACCTCCAGTCCCGACACGTGCGCGTCCGGGGCGGCGCCGTCCACGGCGTGCTCCAGCGCCTGACGGATCACCGCGCCCTTGACCCGAAGCGTCACGAGGCGGTTCTGGAAGGGCAGCACCTGGTACATATCCCCGAAGCTCACCGCGCCGGCCGGCAACCCGGTCCGGATGCCGCCGTTGTTGACGATGCTCACGTCGGCGCGGGCGATGGTGCGGAAGGCGTCGGCGATGAGCCGGCCGAGCGCGTACTCCGGGCCCTCGCGGTCGAGCGCGAAGCGCAGGCTCCCGACCGCGCGGCTGGTGAGGGTTTCCACGTTGCGCTGGTAGCGGTCGACCACGGAGGCAAGCTCGACGTTGGGCGTCACCTTATCCACGTAGGGAGTGTCGATCTGCACGCGGGCCTCGACGCCGCGGCTGCCGTGGCGCACGAAGTCGACGATGGCTATCGCCTGGCCGCTCGAGCCCGCCTCGACGATGGGAATGCCGTTCACCCGCGTGCTGAGCACGCGATGCGTGTGCCCGGCGACGATGAGGTTGACGGAGCCGGAGTCGAGCCCCCGCGCGACGTCGAGGATCTCGCCCTGGCAGCGCCCGGAGTCGCACACTGCGCCGGCGTGGGCCACCACGATCACGAAGTCCGCGGCCGCCCGCGCCCGCGGCAAGGCGCGGCGCACGGCCCGCGCGCCGTCCTCGAAGGCCAGCCCGCGGACGTTGCGGGGCGCCGTAGTCGTGGGGGTGCTCGTGGTCGTCAGGCCGATCACCGCGACCTTGGCCCCACCCCGCTGGATCAGCGTCCACGGCTCCGCCCAGTCGGGGCGCGCGGTGCCCGACGAGTCGGTGATATTCGCCGAGACGAACCGATAGTGCGCCTCCTGCATGCGCGCGCGCAGCGTGTCCACCGACCAGTCGAATTCGTGGTTCCCGATGGCCGCGGCGTCGAGGCCGAGGCCGTTCAGGGTCTCGATCGTAGCGCGGCCGTTGGTGAAGTTCGAGATCGGCGTCCCCTGCATCTCGTCGCCCCCGTCGAGGCGCACCACGGGGCACCCGCAGCTCTTGTCGAGGCTGTCGAGCCACGGCTTCAACGCCGCCACGCCCCCCACCAGGCGGCCGCCCGACCACGGCCACGGCTTGGGCACCAGCGCGCCGTGGAGGTCGGTGATCGCGAGGACGCGCAGCAGGGTGGTGTCCCCCTCGCTGACGCTCGGGGTGACTGGTCCGAAGGCCCGAAGCGCCGCGTCCCGCGCCGGCGGGAGGATCGACCAGCTCGGTGTATACCAGGCCCGGGCGTCGAGCGTCCCCGTGCGGCGGATTTCGGCGGCGAGCAGGTCGCGGATGTCCTCGCCGCGGCTCGTCACAACGCGGGCGCCCTTCAGCATCGTGTACCCGCCGCCCCCCGCGGCGCGGTAGCTGTTCAGCGCAATGGTAAAGGAATCCGTGGGGGCGACGGGGCGGCTGCGCACCGTGAGCCCGCGGATGCGCTGGCCCACCGGGCGGGTCAAGTCGATCGCGTAACTGGCCCCGCTCACGACGTCGAAGTCGTAGCCGGGCACACTGTCGTTGACGAGCGGCGTGCCGGGCGCGTAGGTGCGGTAATAGCGCGCCGCCCACTCCAGGTAGTCCTTGAGCTGCTGACCAGAGATCCGCAAAACAGTGAGCGTGTTTTCGTAGGGGTAGATCCCCGCCACGTCCCGCAGGCGCACTTCGCCTTCGGGAAGTCCCGCGCCCACATCGAAGTCCGCAGTGGCCGAGAGATCGGCGCCCGCGTGCCGGCGCTGCACCTCGTTGATGAAGTCGAGCAGCGGCGTGTCCTGGGCGCGTCCCAGGCGGGCGGCGAAGCCCGGTCCCGCCGTGCCCAGCGGCGCCGCGGCCCACGCCCGCACCACCTCATGCGCGGTCTGCACGCGCCGCACGAACCGCGGCTGCTCGGGGACCGTACCGACCGGGAGCAGATCGGCGCGCAGGCCCGTGACCCGCCAGCGCCCGCGCGCCGAGTCGCGGGCGAACCAGACGTGGACGACGGAGAGGCTCTGGGCCCAGTTCTTCGGCTGCACGAAGTGCACACCGTTGATCACGGTGTCGCGGATCTCGCGGTGTGAGTGGCCGACGACGACGAGGTCTGGTCGCGGCGTGACGGTCGCCAGCG
>WNGJ01001335.1_pt1 | contig 24184 bp, 15 predicted proteins | sample 5400611 | NCBI WGS metagenome assembly WNGJ01 (sample SAMN13153375, study PRJNA577476) | soil metagenome | isolation source: 40 cm soil or saprolite under Garry oak tree replicate 1 | place: USA:California | collected 2016-06-15
CGGCGGCGACCTTGCCGAGCTGCCGCGCCAGCATCGGCCGCGCCTTCGCGAATTGCTCATCGCGCAAAATCTTGCGCGCGATGGTTTCACCCGGGATCCGCGCCATGATGAAGCCGGTGCCGAGCCCGTCCTGCGGCGTCAGCACATGCATCACGCGCGGCGACGGCAGGCCGGCCTCATAGGCAAGCTGCATCAGCACAGCCTCAGCATCGAGTCCGGCCGCCCGCGTCGGCGACGCGCCATAGCCCGGCGGCGCGCGGCGCAGGATCGCGCCGACATGGCCGCCCGCGTGCACGATATCGAACGACCACGTCTCCTGGCTGGCGCCGCCGGAGAGCTTCGCTGCGCCCGTGACGCCGGTCGCGCCCGGATACCAGGACGCGACACCGCGCGCGAGGTCCGCCTCGATCATTTGCCCTTGAACTTCGCCGGCCGCTTCTCGAGGAAGGCCGTGACGCCCTCCTTGAAATCCTCCGCCGCGCCCGCGATGCGTTGCGACTGGAATTCGAGGTTGAGCTGATCCTCGAACGAGTTCTCCGGGCTCTCCCAGTAGAGCTTGCGGATCAAGGACAGCGCGATCGTTGGTCCGTTGGCCAGCTCATGCGCGAGCTTCATGGCTTCGTCCATCAACGCCGCATCGTCATAGACCCGGTTGACGAGGCCCCATTCCAAAGCCTTCTCCGCCGGCAGCCGCTCGCCCATCAGCGACAACTCCACCGAGCGCGCCTTGCCGATCAGGCGCGGCAACAGCCAGGTCGAGCCGCAATCCGGCACCAGGCCGATGCGGCGGAACGCCTGCAGGAAATAGGCGGAGCGCGCGCACAGGATCATGTCGCCCATCAATGCAAAGCTCATCCCGGCGCCGGCGGCTGGCCCGTTGACCGCGGTGACGATCGGGCAATGCAAATTGCGCAAGCGCCGCAGGAACGGATGGAAGCCGGTCTCCAGCGCGGCGCCGGCATTGCTCCTGCCCGGCTTCTGGTTGTTGCGGCCCTGCAGATTGGCGCCGGTGCAGAACGCGCGTCCCGCGCCGGTCAATACGAGGCAACGCACCTCGGCCTTGTTCTCGTCGATCGTATCGAGCGCATCGGCGAGGCCACCCAGCATGTCCATGGAGACTGCGTTCATGACCTCCCGGTGGTCGAGCTTGAGGACGGCGACCGGTCCGTCGATGTCGAGCGTGACGTGCTTGAATTGCATGGTTTCCTCATCGGTTGTCCCCGCGTTGTCAGCGCCGCGGTGGGTTCATTTCAATCTCGAACCCCATATTTGATTTTTGCGGCGGGCTTGTCCATGGTTGGCGCACAATATCCGCGCGTCGCTGATGCGCGTCATGTCAAATGGGAAACGTCCATGACCATTTTCGACCTCTCCGGCCGCGTGGCCGTCATCACCGGCGGTAACGGCGGCATCGGGCTCGGCATCGCCCAGGCACTTGCCTTGAGTGGCTGCAATGTCTCGATCTGGGGCCGCAACGCCGAAAAGAACAAAAACGCCGCCGCGACCATGGCAGCCGGTCCCGGCAAGGTCGCCGCCCGCGTCTGCGACGTCACCGATCCTGCCTCGGTCAAGGACGCCATGAAAGCAACGCTCGACACGTTCGGCCGGGTCGATGGCTGCTTCGCCAATGCCGGCATCGGCGGTGGCGGACGGCGCGCCTTCATCGACCGCACCGAGGAGGAATGGCGAAAAATGTTCGCGACCAATCTCGATGGCGTATTCCACGTGTTCCAGGCGGCGGCGCGCCACATGACCGAACGCGCCGCGTCGGGTGACCGCTTCGGCCGGCTGGTTGCGACCTCGAGTCTCGCCTCGCTGTTCGGCACCGCGCGCAACGAACATTACGCCGCGACCAAGGCCGCCATCAACGCGCTGTGCCGTGCGCTCGCGGTCGAACTGGCGCGGCACGGCGTCACCGCCAACGCCATCCTGCCCGGCTGGATCAAGAGCGACATGACCTCTGGACTGATGGCCAACGAAAAATTCGTCGCCAATGTGATGCCGCGGATTCCGGTGCGGCGGTTCGGCGAGCCCTCCGATTTCGGCGGCATCGCGGTGTACCTGATGAGCAATGCGTCGTCCTATCACACCGCCGACTGCTTCGTGATCGACGGCGGCTATACGGCGTTTTGAGATCATGGGGCGTCCTGGTTCGGGACCGTCGGGACCTCATGGTTCGAGACGGCGCTTTCGCGCCTCCTCACCACGAGGGTCTAAGCTCATGCCACGTCTAAGGACCTCGTCCTGAGGAGCGGCCGAGAGGCCGCGTCTCGAAGGACGGGCCGCGACAAGACTGCCGACACGAGTCGGCGTTCTCGCGGCACGATTGGACATGCCTCTCACACTGGTCGTCATACCGCGCGCCGCTTCCGTCAGGGCAGACCTTTGAAAACGCCGGCCGTCGTCGGCTTGTGCGAGGCCCGAGCGGCCGTCTAGATTGGCCGGCAGAACAAGGGACCTGCGAATGGGAGGAGCGATCCATGAAACATGCCTATGTGCCCCGGACGACGAACTACACCCTCAACCCCGGCGACGACCTCAACGATCTGCGCATGTCGGAACAGGTCCGGCCGCTCTATGAGCACGTCAAGAAATTCATCCGGGAGACCGTCGAGCCGATGTCGGTCGAGTTCTATCGGCTTGGCGAAAAGAAAACGGATCGCTGGAGCTTTACCGATGGCCAGTTGGAGGTGCTGGGGAAAGCCAAGGCCAAGGCAAAGGAGGAAGGCCTGTGGAATTTCTTCCTGCCCGACGCCGAAACCGGCGAAGGACTGAAAAATCTCGACTACGCCTATATCGCCGCCGAGCTGGGCAAGAGTCCGCTGGCCTCCGAGACCATGAACTGCGCGGCGCCGGACACCGGCAACATGGAGGTGCTCGAGCGCGTCGGCACCAAGGCGCAGAAGGAAAAATGGCTGAAGCCATTGCTCGCAGGCGAAATCCGCTCCGCCTACGCCATGACCGAACCCAATGTCGCCTCCTCCGACGCCAAGAACATCTCGACCACGGCCAAGCTCGTCGGCGACGAATGGGTCATCAACGGCGAAAAATATTACATCTCCGGTCTCGGCGATCCCCGCTGCAAGATCATGATCGTGATGGTCAAGACCAATCCCGACGCGCCGCCCAGCAAGCAGCAGTCGCAGATCCTAGTGCCGAAGGACACGCCCGGCGTCGAGATCCTCGGGCCGATGCACGTGTTCGGCCACGACCACGCGCCCCGCGGGCACATGCATCTGCGCTTCAACAATGTGCGAGTCCCCAAGGACAACATGCTGCTCGGCGAAGGCCGCGGCTTCGAGATTTCGCAGGTCCGCCTCGGGCCGGGCCGCATCCATCACTGCATGCGCACGATCGGCAAGGCGGAAAAGGCGCTCGACATGATGGTGGCGCGCGGCCTGACCCGCGAGGCCTTCGGCAAGAAGATCGCCCATCTCGGCGGCAACCTGCAGATCATCGCGCAGGCGCGCTGCGAGATCGAGGCGATGCGGCTGATGGTGCTGAAAGCCGCGAAGGCGATGGATGTGCTCGGCAACAAGGAAGCCCGCGTCTGGGTCAGCATGGTGAAGGCCATGGTGCCCGAGCGCGCCTGCAAGGTGATCGACCAGGCGATCCAGATGCACGGCGCGACCGGCATCTCGCAATGGACGCCGCTTGCCGAAATGTACCAGGACGTGCGGCATCTCCGCTTCGCCGACGGTCCCGACGAAGTTCACTGGATGGTCGTCGGCCGGCATGAAATTAGCATGTCATAGCTTGACGTCCCTCATGACCTCCATGATGGCCGGCAGCCGAGCAAGCCGCCGGTCAGAGCCGTTTCGCAAAGCCAGACCAGAGAGTCCAACATGGAATACGTGCCTGCCGATCTCACGGCCCGCGAGCGTTACAAGATACTCACGTCATTTGTCCTGCCGCGGCCGATCGCCTGGGTGACGACGGTGGGCCCGACCGGCGTGGTCAACGCCGCGCCCTTCAGCTTCTTCAACGTGTTCTGCGAGGATCCGCCACTCTGCATGTTCGCCGTCAACCTGCGGCCCGACGGCCGGGTGAAGGACACCCTGACCAACATCCAGCGCAGCGGAGAGTTCGTGGTCAACATCGCCGACGAGCCATTGGCGCGCGCCATGCACGAAACCAGCGGCGATTTTCCGCCCGATATCGGCGAGCCCGGCTATCTCGGGCTGAAGCTTGCGCCCTCGACCAAGGTGACGGCGCCGCGACTGGCCGACACGCCATGGGCGATGGAGTGCAAGACCTGGAAGACGATCGACGTCAACCGCGACCGCCAGCTCATCATGGGCGAAGGCATCAATTTCTACATCCGCGACGAATTGTGGGATCGTGACGCCATGCGCGTGCACATGGACCGCTATCACCCGATCGGCCGCATGTTCGCGGACCGCTACTGCCGGACGGATGACAGGGTGGTGTTCCCGGAGGCGGAGGGGGCGCCTGCATAGCATCGTAGGGTAGGCAAAAGCGCGCTGCGCGGTGCCCACCATCTCATGTGCAGCGTTGTTGGGGTGGTGGGCACGCTGTCCGCTTGCCCACCTACACGTTCATTTGCCCCGCGCGCTGCCATAGACATCTAATGCGTATGACGACGGAGCTTCTGTTTAACACGCTTCAGGACCTCCCGATCTATCTCTGTAGAAGAGTCAAACACTCTAGGGGCCGGAAGCATGTCTCTCCATTCCATTTTCTCGGATCGGCAAAGCGCACTGTAGGCCGCGCCCCGAATAAGCGATCTCTCTCCGTCGTTCGAAAAGATACCGTAGATCACCTGCAAAGCTAAGTTCTCTGTAGGAAATACAGTTCAAATCGGCTTGTTTCCGGTGCGGTGGGCAAAGACGCGCCTGCACCGTACCCACCATCTCATGTGCACCGTTGCTGGAGGGTGGGCACGCTATCGCTTTGCCCACCCTCACGCTGGCTTTTCTTTGCGGCTCCTGGATTGCTTCACTTGGCTCGCAATGACGGGCCAAATCCATTGGCTGTTTCCGGTCAGTATGCTGGATGGTTCTAGGCTGACGCCGGCCGATGCGCGCGGAGGAAGGAATGGATCTGCCGCACGGCGAGCGGAATCCGCTCCTTGGGCTCCTTCCACGGGAACATGCTGACTTCCGCCTTCGGCGCCAGCATCGCCGCCTCCATCGCAACTGCATAGGGATGCGCCGGGATATCGTCGGGCAGGATCAGCACAGGCGTCTGGCAATGGCGCACGAAATCGCGCGTCACGGTGAAGACGAAGTCGGGATTGGTGCGATACATCCTGGTCAGGAATCGATCGACCTCTCCCATCGAGATATCCGGCCGGCGTTTGACCAGCTCCGGCCCCCAGCCCTTCATGTTGTTTTCGTAAAAGAGGTCGCGCATCTCCGGGCGCGATCCAGAGGGCTGCGCCAGCACGGCTGCGACGATGCGGTCCGGCGCGCGCCGCAACAGGTTCCAGATGAAAGGGCCGCCGATGCAGAAGCCGAGCACCATAAACTTGCCGATGCCGAGATGGTCCATCACGCCGAGATGGTCGTCGGTGTAGGCGTCCCAGGGACGGTCGATCTCCAGCGGGCCGCTGGACTGGCCGCCATTGGCGTTGCGAAGGTCGGAGGCAATGCAACGATACTCGCCCTTGAACTCCGCGATCGGGTCAAAGGGCGAACTTGCGCCGGTGAAGCCTGCGATCGTCGAGTTCAATCCGCCGCCGGCGATCAGCAGCAACGGAAAGCCCGAGCCGGCCTCCTCGAAGTGAATGCGAACCGCCGCTTTCTCGAAAACGCCCATGGCTTCTCCTTTCCCGGCCTCTCGCGCGAACGCACGGGGTGCCGCCGCCAAGGCCGTCGCCACGGCGCCGGTTGTCAGTATGGTGCGCCTGATCGGATCCATCATGGGCGCCCTCCTTGATCCCCGCGCTTTTGATCTCTGTCTTGGCCAGCGCGTGCAATGTGAAAGACCCTATGGCACGGGTTTTATTCCGCCGTGGCCGGCTCTCCAATCTTGTCCTGCGTCCTGGTGTCAAAATCGCTAGCATCGTGGCGCTCGTGCAATTGGCTCGCGGGATCGCCCGAGATGCGGTTGACCATGCGACCACGCCGCACGGCGGGGCGCTTGGCGATCGCGTCGGTCCAGCGCTGCACGTTCTTGTAGTCCTGCACGGATAAAAACTCGCCCGCGCCGTACAAGAGACCCTTCGCCAGGGCGCCGTACCAGGGCCAGACCGCGATATCCGCGATCGTATACTCGCCTGAGAGATATTCGTTGTCGGCGAGGTGGCGGTCGAGCACATCGAGCTGACGCTTCACCTCCATCGCGTAACGGTCGATGGCGTATTCGATCTTGGTTGGCGCGTAGGCATAGAAATGACCGAAGCCACCGCCGAGGAAGGGTGCGCTGCCCATCTGCCAGAACAGCCACGACAGGCATTCGGCGCGTGCCTCGCCGCCGGTCGGCAGAAATGCGCCGAACTTCTCGGCCAGATGCATCAGAATCGCGCCGGATTCGAACACCCGGATCGGCGTCGGCCCGCTGCGGTCCATCAGCGCCGGGATCTTGGAATTGGGATTGACCGCGACAAAGCCGCTGCCGAACTGATTGCCGTCGATCTTGATCAGCCACGCGTCGTATTCCGCGCCAGAGTGGCCAAGCGCCAGCAACTCCTCCAGCATCACCGTGACCTTCACCCCGTTCGGCGTCGCCAGCGAATAAAGCTGCAGCGGATGGCGGCCGACCGGAAGTTCTTTCTCGTGCGTCGGCCCGGCGATCGGACGATTGATGCCGGCGAACCGGCCGCCGCTCTCCTTGTTCCAGGTCCAGACCTTTGGCGGCTCGTAGGCGGATGTGTCGGTCACTCGGCTTGGCTCCAAATGATTGAGGGATTCCTGGGTGGGCAAAGGCGCGCACGCGCCGTGCCCACCATCAACGCGGGGATTACTTGTTGGTAGATGGTGGGCACGCTTCGCTTTGCCCACCCTTGAAGGCCCCAATTTTTCAAGCCGTCATTCCGGGGCGCGTCGAAGACGCGAACCCGGAATCTCGAGATTCCGGGTTCGATGCTTTCGCATCGCCCCGGAATGACGAAAAATTTTTCTTCCGTCATCGCGAGCGAAGCAAAGCAATCTGTCCTGCGGCACAGAGAAGGCATGGATTGCTTCGCTTGCGCGCGCAATGACGGCGGTTATGACGCAGCCACTTTCCGCGCCTCTTCCGCACCCGTCATCGCAAATCCCTCGTAGCCCTTGGCCGCCACGTCGTTGCAGATCTGCCGGTAGGGGCCGACGCCGCCGATATAGGGCATGAAGATGCGCGGCTTGCCGGGGATGTTGGCGCCCATGTACCAGGAATTGGCCTGAGGATAGAGCGTGGTATGGGCGACCTCGTTGACATGCGCGACCCAATCGTCCTCGGCTTCCTTGGTCGCTTCCATGGCCTCGAAGCCGTGCGCGCGCATGTAAGCGGCACAGTCGGCGATCCAGTCGACATGCTGCTCGATCGAGACGATCATGTTCGATAGCACCGACGGGCTGCCGGGGCCGGTGACGATGAAGAGATTGGGGAAGCCCGCGCTCATGAGCCCGAGATAGGTCTTGGGGCCCTCGGCCCATTTCTGGTTCAGCGTCTGCCCATTGCGGCCGCGGATATCGATCTTGGCGACCGAACCCGTCATCGCGTCGAAGCCGGTCGCGAGCACCAGCGCATCGATCTCGACGTCCTTGCCGCCCGCGCGCACCGCGTGCGGCAAAACCTCTTCGATGGGGTTGGATTTGATATCGACCAGCGTCACGTTCGGCCGGTTGAAGGTGACAAAATAATCGGTGTCGATGCAGATGCGCTTGGTTCCGATCGGATGGGAATTGGGCTGCAACAGTTTTACCGTATCCGGGTCCTTGACGATTTCGGCGATCTTCTCGCGGACGAAATCGGCGGCGGTGTCGTTCGCTGTCTTGTCGAGAGCGAGATTGTTGTAGACCGACATGAAGGTCAGCCCGCCGTGCCGCCAACGCGCTTCATATTTCGCGCGGCGGTCGTTGTCGCCATCATCGAGCGCGCCGCGATCCGGCAGTTCGGTGTAGATGCCGTTGCGCGCCTCCTCGCGGGCAAAGCGCCTCACTTCCGGATAGTTTTTCCGAAAAATCTCTCGCTCCTCCGCGGTCAATGGCGCGTTGCGGGCGGGAATCGAGAAATTCGCAGTGCGCTGGAACACCGTCAGGTGTTTCGCCTGTTCGGCGATCACGGGCACCGACTGAATTGCCGAGGAGCCCGTGCCGATCATCCCGACACGCAAGCCCGTGAAATCGACCGGCTCGTGCGGCCAGTTGCCGGTGTGGTAGACCTTGCCCTTGAAGCCTGAGATCCCCTCGATGTCGGGCATCCGCGCATTGGAGAGACAGCCGGTGGCGAGCACGACGAATGCCGCCACTACGGTGGCGCCGTCGGACGTCGTGACCGACCAGCGGTTGGTATCTTCATCGAATACGCACCTGTCGACGCGGGTATTGAACTGGATATCGGGGCGGAGATCAAAACGGTCGGCGACGTGGTTGGCGTATTTCAGAATTTCCGCCTGCGGCGCGTAGCGCTCGCTCCAGTCCCACTCCTGCTGCAACTCGTCCGAGAACGAATAGGAATATTGCATGCTCTCGACGTCGCAGCGCGCTCCGGGATAACGGTTCCAGTACCAGGTGCCGCCGACGCCATCGCCCTGCTCGAAGACCCGCGCCGTCATCTTAAGGCCGCGCAGCCGATGCAGCATGTACATGCCCGCAAAACCCGCGCCGACCACGACGACGTCGTGGGTCTCGGGCGTCGCGGATGGGCTCTTGCCTGAAACGGATTGCACGGCGGACATCCCTCGGCTCCTCGGATTCTCTTTGTTGAGAGCAGCATTCAACCGGTGCGCCGAAAGCGCAAGAGGCAAAACGGCGGCATGACTGTCTGCTATTTTTGCCGGACGGAATGAGCGGCGCTTATTGATAGCGTCTACACGCAAGTTCGAGCGCGACGCTCTCTCCTCATGGTGAGGAGGCGCACTGGCGCCGTCTCCGGACGATGCTTGCATCGCCGGGAGAACCATGAGGCCCGTGGCCAATCCTTCGAGACGCCCGCCTCCGGCGGGCTCCTCAGGATAAGGTTGTCCTTGTTGCTGCGCTTGGCATACGTACCTCCGATGGGTTAGCGTCCTCCAAGAGCCCGCAACAGCATAAGCAGCACCAAAGCTGCCGCAGGGAGTGAAAAGCCATGAAATCGCCGATCTGCGATATGCTGGGCATCGAGTTTCCGCTGCTCGCCTTCAGCCATTGCCGCGATGTCGTCGCCGCCGTCAGCCGTGCCGGCGGCTTCGGCGTGCTCGGCGCCACCGTGCATTCGCCGGAAAGCATCGGACAGGAACTGAAATGGATCGACGATCACGTCGACGGCAAGCCCTATGGCATCGACGTGCTGATCCCCGAGAACATCTCCACCGCGGGCGAACAGAACGTCACCTGGAAAAGCCTGGAGGCGCGGATTTCGCAGGAGCATCGCGACTTCACCCGCAACTTGCTCAAGCAACACGATGTCGAGCTGACCACGACCAGCGTCGCCGACAATCAGCCGCAGCCATTCGATGGAAAGCTGGCGCTGGAGGTGCTCGACGCTTCCTTTCGTCATCCGATCCGGCTGATCGCGAACGCACTCGGCGTGCCGCCGAAAAAAATGATCGACATGGGCAAGAAGCACGGCGTGCCCGTGGCAGCCCTGGTCGGCGCCAAGGAGCACGCGCTGCGCCAGGTCGCGGCCGGCGTCGACATCCTCGTCGTGCAGGGCACCGAGGCCGGCGGCCATTGCGGCGAAGTCTCGACCATGGTGCTGGTGCCCGAGGTGATCAAGGCGATCAAAGGGATGCGCGACGTGCCGGTGCTGGCGGCCGGCGGCATCATGACCGGACGACAGATGGCGGCCTGCATGGCGATGGGCGCGGCGGGCGTGTGGACCGGCTCCGTGTGGCTCGCGACAGTGGAATCGGAGACCACCGAGATCTTCCGCGAGAAGATGATCGCGGCGTCCTCGCGCGACGCCGTCAGATCCAAGGGACGCACCGGAAAGCCGGCGCGGCAACTCCGTTCGGTGTGGACCGATGCCTGGGACCGCGGGCCTGATAGTCCCGGCGCGCTGCCGATGCCGCTGCAGAGCATCGTCAGCCGCGACGCCTTCGACTCGATCGACCGCGCGGCAGCCGCCGGCAACGCCAAGGCGCGCGACCTCGTGAGTTATTTCGTCGGGCAAGGCGTGGGCCTGATCGACAGCGTGAAGTCGGCCGGCGCCGTAGTGCAGGAGTTCAAGGAGGATTTCGCTGACGCGGTCGAACACATGAACGCGCTGGTGAGCGAATGATTCGCCGTCATTCCGGGATGGTCCGAAGGACCAGACCCGGAATCTCGAGATTCCGGGTTCGATGCTTCGCATCGCCCCGGAATGACGGATGAACTTGTTGTGAATTGGTGTCCAGAAAGTGAAACAATAAAAAATGCCGAAATCCCCCCTCGCCGAAGACCGCATTCCCGTCATCGTCGGCGTCGGGGAAATCGTCGATCGGCCGGCGGACATCGCCGCTGGCCTTGAGCCGCTCAGCTTGCTCGAAGAGGCGCTCAAGCGCGCGGAAGCGGACTCGGGCGGCCAATTGCTCGGCGAGATTAAGTCGCTCGACGTCGTCAATTTCGTGAGCTGGCGCTACCGCGATCCGGAGCAGCAGCTCGCCCGGCGGCTCGGCATCGAACCGGCGCACCTCTACTACGGCCCCGTCGGCGGCGAGAGCCCGATCCGCTATCTGCATGAGGCGGCGCAGCGCATCGCCCGCGGCGAATGCAGCGTCGCCGCGGTCTGTGGTGCGGAAGCGCAATCCACCGCGACCAAGGCCGAACGCGCCGGCGTCACCCCGCCCTGGACGCCGTTCGCGCATGATGTGGAGGAGCCGAAACGCGGCGCCGCGTTCCAGAAGCCGCTCGCCGTGAAGCTCGGCGTGTTCCGCCCGGTGACGGTTTATCCCTTCTATGAAGCCGCGAGCTCGGCGCATTGGGGCCAGACCCCGCGCGAGGCGATGGCGGAATCCGGCGAATTATGGTCGCGCTATTCGGACACCGCCTCACGCAATCCGAACGCCTGGCTGAAGCGGCATTTTGCGCCAGAGGAGATCACGACGGCGACGCCCGACAACCGGCTGATCGCCTGGCCCTATACCAAATTGATGGTCGCCAACCCGACCGTGAACATGGGCGCAGCCGTGCTGCTGACAAGCCTCGCGAAGGCACGCGCGGCCGGGATCGCCGAGGATCGGCTGGTCTATCCGATTGGCGGCGCGTCGGCGGAGGAGCCGCGCGATTATCTGTTGCGCGATCAGTTCTTCGAAAGCCATCCGCAGAACGCGGTGCTCAAGGCGGCGATGGATCTCACCGGCCGCGACGGCCAGGCGTTCGACGCGATCGAGCTCTATAGCTGCTTTCCCTGCGTGCCAAAGATGGCGCGGCGCACGCTCGGCTTGGGTCCCGACGTGCAGCCGACCGTGACCGGCGGGCTGACTTTTTTCGGCGCGCCGCTCAACACCTATATGACGCACGCGGTCTGCGCGATGGTGCGCAAATTGCGCAATGGCGCAAAGCTCGGCCTGCTCTACGGCCAGGGCGGCTTCGTCACCAAGCATCACGGATTGGTCCTGTCGCGGCAGGCGCCGCGAGAGGCACTTGCGCAGGAGACCAGCGCGCAGGCCGTGGCGGACCGCGCCAAGCGCGCCGTGCCCGACTTCGTGACCGAGGCCAAGGGCAAGGGCGCGGTCGAGAGTTTTACCGTGCTCTATGGCCGGGGCGGCGACGCCGAGCACGGCGTGGTGATGCTGCGGACGGAAGACAACGCGCGCACATTGGCACGGGTGCCGGCGCGCGATGGTGCGACGCTCGCGCATCTTCAGAACATGGATCGCACGCCGGTGGGATCAGTGGGCGACATCGCGATGGCGGATGACGGCGTGCCTGAGTGGCGGGTGGTGTAAACAGAGCGTACGCTTCGCTTTATCGACCCAATCCAACTCTTGCCGTCATGGCCGGGCTTGTCCCGGCCATCCACGTTTCGCGGCACCAAAGAAAGACGTGGATGCCCGGGACAAGCCCGGGCATAACGACGGAACGGGATGAATCAGCCTTTGACGTCCTGCTTTTCCGAGACTTTTTCGGGCTTATTGCCCTTGACGTCTCCCTTGACGTCTCCCTTCACGTCTCCCTTGGCGCCGGCAACGCGGACCCGATCGCCGTCGGCGAGGCCGTCCGGGGGTGCGGTGATGACACGATCCTCCGCCGACAGACCCGACGACAATTCGATGGTGCGGCCGAGGTCGCGGGAAATCGTCACGGTCTTGAACAGCACCTTGTCGTCGGCGCCGACGGTCGCAACGCGCAGGCCGCTCTGGTTGAAGATCAGGGCGCTCGCAGGAATGTGCAGCGGCACGGTGTCACGCTGCAGGCTGAGCTTCACATTGGCATAGCCGCCCGGCATCAGCTCGCCGGCCGAATTATCCAACCCGAGCTGCATCCGCGTGGTGCCGGAAGAGACATCGACCGACTGCGAGGAGGCCTCCACCGTCGCCTGAAATGTCCGGTTCGGATATTCCGGCATCGTGATCACGGCCTTGGCGCCGATCTTGATCGCGGGCACATAGGTCTGGGGAACGTTGACATAGACGCGCAGCTTGGTGATGTCCGAGATTACGAACATCGCAGGCCCGGAGCCGCCGCCGGCGTTGATCAGGGCACCGACGTCGGTATCGCGCGCAGTGACGACGCCGTCGAACGGCACGGTGATCTTCTTGTAGCCAGCCAGCGCTTCCAGGCGCTCGACATTGGCCTGGCCGGCCTTGACGGAGGCCAGCTTGTTGGAAAGATCGGCGGTGCGCTCGTCGATTTCCTGCATCGAGACGAAATTCGAGGCGATCAGCGTCTTGCGGCGCGTCAGCGTCGCTTCAGACAGTTTCGCGCTGGCCTCTTGGCTGGCGAGATCGGCGCGCGCCTGCAGCAGCTGCTGGTCGAGATCGGGGGCCTCGATGTCAGCGATCACCTGGCCTGCCTTGACGCGGGCGCCGATATCGGCGCTCCAGCTCTTCAGATAGCCACTGACACGGGCGAAGATCGGCGCGCGATAATACGCCTCCAGCCGGCCCGGCAGATCGAGCGTGGCGTTCAGGACCTTGGCGTCGGGCAAGGCCACGGCCACCGTCGGAATGGCCTGATCGTCGGTCCAGTCGCGCAATTTCGCGCTGGCCTCTTCGCGCGAGCGGATGCCGGTGATGACGACGACGACCAGGGCTATGCCTGCCAGCATCCCGAAAATGCCCAGTCTCCGGCGCGACACCGGCGGGCGTTGTTCAGTGGGCATGCGGCATCTCCGGTGAGGCGGCGGCTTTGGTGGCTTGAGCGCCTTCGGCGGCTTGAGTGCCTTCGGCGCCTTGGGCGGCTTGCTTCTTGTGGACCATACTAAAAACCACGGGAACGAACATCAACGTCGCGGTCGTTGCAAAAATCAGACCGCCGATGACAGCGCGCCCGAGCGGCGCGTTCTGCTCGCCGCCCTCGCCCAGCCCCAGCGCCATCGGAGCCATGCCGATGATCATCGCGAGCGCGGTCATCAGCACGGGGCGGAATCGGACGAAGCCGGCTTCGAGCGCCGCCGCGACGGGATCGCCTAGCGCCTCATAACGCTCGCGCGCGAAACTGATCACCAGCACGCTGTTCGCGGTGGCGACGCCCATGCACATGATCGCGCCGGTCAGGGCCGGCACCGACAGCGTCGTCTGCGTCGTGAACAGCATCCAGACGATGCCGGCAAGCGCCGCCGGCAGCGCGGTGATGATCACGAAAGGATCGGACCAGGACTGGAAGTTCACGACGATCAACAGATAGATCAGCACGACCGCGGCGAGCAGCCCGAACAACAGGCCGGAGAACGCACTGTTCATGGTCTGCACCTGGCCGAGCAGGACCACCGAAGAGCCCTTCGGCACCTCCTTCGCGGTGTCGGCGATCACAGCCCTGACGTCGCCGGCCACCGCGCCGAGGTCGCGGCCCTGCGGGGTCGCGAAGATCTGCACCATCGACTGGATGTCGTATTGCGACACGACCGCGCTGGACGTGCTGCGCTTGATGTCGGCGATGCCGCCGAGAATCGGCGCCTGCCCGACGCCGGGCGATGTGATCGGCAGCGTCTGCAAGGCGCCGAGCGAATCGATCTGATATTGCGGCGTCTGCATCACGATGGAATAGGAGACGCCATTATCCGGATTGAGATAATAGGTCGGCGCCACCTGCGAGCTGCCGGCGAGATTGACCACCAGCGCGTTGGTGACGTCGCGCTCGGTCATGCCGACATATTGCGCGCGGGTGCGGTCGACATCGATGTTGAAGGTCGGATTGTTCGGCGACTGCTGAATGCGCGCGTCGGCGATGCCCGGGATCCGGCGGATCCGGCTCAACAGCGCATTGGCGTAAGCGAAATTCGCGTCCAGATTTGCGCCGCGGATCTGCAGGTCGATCGGCGCGGGCGCGCCGAAATTCAGGATCTGGCTGACGATGTCGGCCGGCAGGAACGCGAAGTTCAGGCCCGGAAACAGCCGCGGCAACTGCTCGCGCAGCGCCTGGACGTGTTCGATGGTCGGCCGGTGGTCTTCCTTCAATTTGATCTGGATGTCGCCGTCCTGCGGACCTATCACGCCAGTGTTGTTGTAGGTCATGTTGATGCCTGAGATCGGCATGCCGATATTGTCGGCGACGGTGTCGATCTCCTCCGGCGGGATGATCTTGCGGATCGCCTTCTGCACGTCGGCGAGCTGGTTGGCGGTTTCCTCGACCCGGGTTCCGACCTGGGTGCGGACATGCATCAGGATGTTACCGGCATCGACGGCGGGAAAGAAATTGCGCCCGAGGTACGGCACCAGCAGGAACGACACCGCGACAAAGCCTAAGAATCCGATCACGAAGGTCGGCCGGTGCGCCAGCGTCATCTCCAAGAGGCCGCGATAGCCGCTGCGAATCCGCTCGAACCTCGCCTCGAAGGCGCGCTGGAAGCGCACCAGCGGATTGCGCGACGGCGGCGGCCCCTCGCCTTCGGCGTGATGGGTATGCGGCTTCAAGAGATAGTTCGCCATCGTCGGCACCAGCGTGCGCGACAGGATGAACGACCAGATCATCGCGAACATCACGGCTTCGGCCATCGGCACGAACAGGAAGCGGGCGACGCCGGTTAAGAAGAACATCGGCACAAACACGATGCAGATGCAGAGCAGCGAGACGAAGGCAGGCGTGACGATCTGGTTGGCGCCATCCAGGATCGATTGCTCGACCGGCTTGCCCTGCTCCAGATGGTAATTGATGTTCTCAATCGTCACGGTGGCGTCGTCGACGAGAATGCCGACCGCGAGCGCGAGCCCGCCCAGCGTCATGATGTTGAGGGTCTCGCCGATCGCCGACAGCATGATGATGGCGCCCAGAACCGACAGCGGGATCGAGACCGCGATGATCACCGTCGAGCGCCAGCTTCCCAAAAACAGCAGGATCATGACGCTGGTCAGAAGTGCGGCGATCACGCCCTCGTTGGCGACGCCGCCGATGGCGCCGCGGACAAACAGCGACTGGTCGCCGATGAAGGCGATCTTGAGCGCGTCCGGCATCGTATCCTTGACGTCGATCACCTTCTGCTTGATGCCGGCGATGATATCCAGCGTCGAGATCGCGCCGGCCTTCAGCACCATCATCAGCACCGAGCGGTTGCCGTTGACGTGGACGATATTGGTCTGCGGCGGGTTGCCGTCACGCACGCTGGCGACATCGCGGACATAGACGGTGGCGCCATTGACGACCTTGATCGGCAGGTCGCCAAGGTCCTGCATCTTCAACGGCGAATTGTTGAGCTGGATGTTGTACTCGAACTCGCCGATCTTCTGGGTGCCGACCGGCGTGATCAGGTTCTGGGCGGCCAGCGCGTTGGCGACGTCCTGCCCGGACAGGCCGCGCGCCTGCAGCGCGGTCGGATCGAGATCGATCTGCACCTGGCGCTGCTTGCCGCCAAAGGGATAGGGAATGGCCGCGCCCGGCACCGTGACCAACGGCGTGCGCAACTGGTTGATGCCGATGTCGGCGAGGTTCTGCTCGGTGAGCCCCTCGCCGGACAGCGCGACCTGGACGATGGGAACCGTGGAGGCAGAGTAATTCAGGATCAAGGGCGGCGTGGCGCCGGGCGGCATCTGCTTGAGCAGCGTCTGCGAAATCGCGGTGACCTGGGCGTTGGCGGTGCGGATATCGACGTTCGGCTGGAAGAAGATCTTGACGATGCCGAAGCCGTTATAGGAATTGGCGACGATGTGCTCGATGTCGTTGACGGTCGTGGTCAGCGCGCGCTCGAACGGCGTCGTGATACGCCCCGACATCTGGTCCGGCGGCAGCCCGGTATACTGCCAGACTACGCCGATCACGGGGATGCGGATGTCGGGGAAAATGTCGGTCGGCGTGCGCAGCGCCGCGAGCGGTCCGATGATCAAGAGCAGGAGAGCGAGCACGACGAAAGTGTACGGCCGACTCAGGGCGATACGAACCAGTGCGACCATAAAATAGGCATTCCCGGGTCAGGTCAGGCGGAACGGCCGGCGCCGCCGCGCGAAAACCGCTACGCTCGTTTACCTGAACCACGGCGAATTAGCTAACACCCCGGCGCAACGGCCGCATTCACTTCCGCGATATCTCGCTTCCGTGAAGGCCGGCCGGTCTCGATCGGCCGGAACCACAGGCCCGGTCAGGCGGCGGCGCGCCTCGACGATTTCGCTGGTTGGCGATTTCGCTGGTTGCCTTCCCGTCGGTCCGGCCGGCGATTTGCGACCGAAAGCGACCGCCGCGAGATCGCGGCCGGCGTCTCCCACGCGAGCGGCTCTGGCCGTGGCGTCGAGCGCCGGGCCGGCGATCTCGCCGATCAGGCAGCCCGTACCGAGTTGAGGAACTTGCCAACCTCGAGCTTGAGGCGGTTGCTGTCGCTCGACAGCGACTGCGCGGCCGAGAGCACCTGCGAGGACGCCGATCCCGCCTCGCTGGCGCCGCGCTGCACGTCGGTGATGTTGGAGGACACCTGCTGGGTGCCCTGAGCCGCCTGCTGCACGTTGCGGGAGATTTCCTGCGTCGCCGCCCCCTGCTCTTCCACAGCCGCCGCGATCGTCGACGAGATCTCGGAGAGCTTCTCGATGGTGACGGAGATTTCCTTGATCGCGTTCACCGAGTCCTGGGTCGCCGCCTGGATTCCTGTGATCTGCTGACCGATTTCGCCGGTCGCCTTCGCGGTCTGCTCGGCGAGCGCCTTCACCTCGGATGCGACCACCGCGAAGCCACGACCAGCCTCGCCGGCGCGGGCCGCTTCGATGGTCGCGTTCAGCGCCAGCAGGTTGGTCTGGCCGGCGATGGTATTGATCAGCTCGACCACGTCGCCAATGCGCGTCGCCGCCTTCGACAGCTCACTGACGCGCTCGGTGGTGGAACGGGCCTGGCCGACGGCCTCGTTGGCCATCCGGGCCGATTCCTGCACCTGACGGCTGATCTCGTTGACGGACGACGTCAGCTCCTCCGTGGCGGACGCCACCGACTGCACGTTGGTGGAGGCCTCTTCCGAAGCCGCCGCGACCGCCGTGGTCACTTGCTGTGACCGCTCGGCGGTCTTGGTCAGCGTTCCCGCGGATGCTTCCAGTTCGGTCGAAGCCGACGACACGGTTTCGACGATTTCGCCGACAGCACCTTCGAAGTCATCGGCCATCTTGATCATGTCCGCCTTGCGCTGTTCGGCAACGCGCCTTTCGGCCGCCTGTTGCTCATCTTTCAAGCGCGCGACTTCGAGGCCGTTTTTCTTGAACACTTCCACGGTGCGGGCCATTTCGCCCAGTTCGTCGCGGCGTTCGATGCCGGAAACGTCGACCATCAAATCGTTGCGGGCGAGCCGCTCCATCACCGACTTCAATCGTCCGATCGGCTGCGACAATCCCTTGATTCCGATCCACAGCGCGACGGCGAGGCCCAGAAGCAGACCAATACCCGAGCAGATCCAGACCATGCGGATCGCGAAATCGGCCTCCTCGGTCAGATCGTTGGACGTCTTTTTGGAACCGGCGATTAGCTCGTCGACCATCTTCATGTGCGCGTGGATGGCCTGTTCGGCGAGCGGGACACATTCGGCCTTGAGCCGTTGCGCGGCCTTCAGGTTTTCCTCAGGCGTGTTTGTCGCCGCCGCGTATTTGATACCGGGATCGCAAGCCGCGAACGCCTTTTGAAAATTGGCGACGATCGGCTCGATCATCGCTCTTCTCTCGGGCAAATCCTTCAGGACGTTCGCCATGGTGGATTCATACGCTTTCCGGCTGCTGTCGGTTTGCGCAAGGTACTTGGCGTTGCCCTCATTTGTGGTTTCTGCCGCCAGTTGGAATGCGGAGGACACGTAGTTTTCTGCCATCGCCCGGGCGCGCGCAGCCAACGTGGTGTATCTGTCCACGCGCGCGACGACGTCGCTATAGGCGTCGTCCCCCATCCTCATTCGCTGAGTTGCAAAAATGACGGCCCCGATCGTGACCGCAGACATCAGCACCACAATCAGGCTGACCTTCAACGCAATTTTCAAATGATTGAGCCACGACATGGGGAGATACCTTCAAGGTAGCGGGAGCCTGAGGAAGTACCGTGTGCACCTCCAATTCATCTTAATTTTTAGCCCCGTATCATTACGGTCCATTGCGGAATATCGCGGGATCAGCCGCCGTCGTCGCGCCGACGATCGTGAACTCCCTCCCGATCGACATGTCGACGCTGACGGCGATCTATCTATCGCTCATTTGACTTGGACTGGCGCCGGCGACGATCGGCCGTACCAGCGCATCCTGTGCCGCCGGCAGGCATCGCCCCGGCCGCAACCCAGCCGCATGCGCGAAGGCCGGCCCTGCCGGATCCGGCCTTGCCCCCTCAGGCGGCGCGGACCGAGTTGAGAAACCTGCCGACTTCGGCCTTGAGCCGATTGCTGTCGCCGGAGAGCGTCTGCGCCGCCGAGAGCACTTGCGACGACGCCGAGCCGGTGTCGCTGGCGCCGCGCTGCACGTCGGTGATGCTGGAGGACACCTGTTGGGTGCCCTGCGCCGCCTGCTGGACGTTGCGGGAGATTTCCTGCGTCGCGGCGCCCTGCTCTTCCACAGCCGCCGCGATCGTCGACGAGATTTCGGAGAGCTTCTCGATGGTGCCGGAGATTTCCTTGATAGCGCCGACCGAGTCCCGGGTTGCCGCCTGAATACCCGAAATCTGCTGGCCGATCTCGCCGGTTGCCTTCGACGTCTGCTCGGCCAGCGCCTTCACCTCGGATGCGACCACCGCGAAGCCGCGGCCGGCCTCGCCGGCGCGGGCGGCTTCGATGGTGGCGTTGAGCGCCAACAGATTGGTCTGGCCCGCGATGGTGTTGATCAATTCGACCACGTCGCCGATCCGGGTTGCGGCTTTCGACAATTCGCTGACGCGCTCGGTGGTGGACCGCGCCTGGTCAACCGCCTCGCTGGCGATCCGCGCCGATTCCTGCACCTGACGGCTGATCTCGTTGACGGAGGACGCCATCTCCTCGGTCGCGGAGGCCACCGACTGCACATTGGTGGAGGCCTGTTCGGAGGCGGAGGCAACCTTGATGGCCAACTCCTCCGCACGTTCGGCGGTCGAGCTGAGCGAGCTGGCCGAGACCTCCAATTGCGACGAGGCGGAAGAAACCGTCTCCACGATCCTGCCGACTGCGCCCTCGAAATCATCGGCCATCTTGCGCATGTCCGCTTTGCGCCGGGCGATGACGTTCGTTTCAGCCTCCTTTTGCTCCGCCTCCAATGCGAGGCGGGCGACGGCATTGCCCTTGAAGACTTCGACCGCGGCCGCCATCTCGCCGACCTCGTCCCGCCGGCCGATACCGGGGACCTCGACATCGAGCTTGCCGCTCGCGACGTCCTTCATCGCAGCCGTCATGCGTTGTAGCGGTCCTGAAATGCGCCGGGCGACCAACACCGATACCGCGAGCGTGAACAGCAGCACCAGTCCGGCCGCGATCAGGGATCGTTTTTTTGAAGTCCATGCCTGGGCCTCCAGATCGTCCACGTAGACGCCTGTTCCGATGATCCAGTTCCACGGAGCAAAGCCTGTGACAAAGGTGAGTTTCGGCGCCGGCTTGTCCGAACCCGGCTTGGGCCACAAATAATCGACGAATCCGCTGCCGCTGCGCCGGACCACGTCGACCATCTCAATGAACAGGAGCTTGCCGTTTGGATCTTTCGTCTCGGACATGTCCTTTCCGGCCAACTGGGCTGAGATCGGATGCATCAGCATCCGGCTCGTCATGTCCGTGACGAAGAAATAATCGCTGTTGCCGTAGCGAAGCCCCGCGGTCCGCGCGAGTGCCCGCTTCTGCGCTTCGGCATCGGAGATGTCGCCTTTCTGCGCCGCCGCATATTCCTCTTTGGAGATGCCAAGCGCGAGTTCGGCAAGGTGCTGCAACTCGAGCTGTTTCTGCTGCCTGAGGCTTGAGGCGAGTTCACCCGAATCGAGGATGCTAAGTCCGACCAACCCGATAAAGCTGAGACCGATCAGCGCGTAAATCCTGCGGCCGACGTCCATCCTGAACCGGCGCAACATTGCAAAAGGCATTTTAGTCTCCGCGGCGCGCGAATTCCCAAGAATCCATCCGGGACCTCGCGCGTCTTCGCGCAATGCTTCCCCGTCCCCTGCGGGACGGTAGTCGCCTTAGGCTTTATACCCGTTAAGATATCGGGCCGTAGTTCCACGGCCTTGAGCGTGATGACTTTTCTTCGAATCGTCATCGCGCTCTATCTTTTTGTTTGAGCATGATCCTTTTCGGAAAACCGGTGCCCACTTTTCCGGATCATGCTCTAGGTCGCACGGGCGAGCGCTCCCTGTCAGGCCGCACGCACCGATGTGAGGAATTTGGAGACTTCGGCACGGAGACGGCCGCTGTCGCCGGACAACGACTTCGCGGCCGAGAGCACCTGGGAGGACGCCGAGCCGGTGTCGGTGGCGCCGCGCTGCACGTCGGAGATGTTGGAGGAGACCTGCTGGGTGCCTTGGGCGGCCTGCTGCACGTTGCGGGAGATTTCCTGGGTGGCCGCGCCCTGCTCCTCCACCGCCGATGCGATCGTCGACGAGATTTCGGAGAGCTTCTCGATGGTGCCTGAGATTTCCTTGATCGCGTTCACCGACTCCTGGGTCGCAGCCTGGATGCCGGTGATTTGCTGGCCGATCTCGCCGGTCGCCTTCGCGGTCTGCTCGGCGAGCGCCTTCACCTCGGATGCGACCACCGCGAAGCCACGACCAGCCTCGCCGGCGCGGGCCGCTTCGATCGTGGCGTTCAGCGCCAGCAGGTTGGTCTGGCCGGCGATGGTGTTGATCAGCTCGACCACGTCGCCAATGCGCGTCGCCGCCTTCGACAGCTCACTGACACGCCCGGTGGTGGAACGGGCCTGGCCGACGGCCTCGTTGGCCATCCGCGCCGATTCCTGCACCCGGCGGCTGATTTCGGTGATGGAGGAGGCCATCTCTTCAGTCGAGGACGCGACCGACTGGACGTTGGCGGTGGCCTCTTCCGAGGCGGCGGAGACCGTGGTCGCGAGTTCCTGCGAACGGGCCGCGGTGGCCGACAATGTGCCGGCGGACGCTTCAAGCTGGGACGAAGCGGAGGATACGGTGTTGACGATCTCGCCGATCATCGCTTCGAACTCGCGGGTGATATTGTCGACCCGGCGTCCGCGCTCGATCTTGGCTTCGGCGTCCCGCGCTGCCGCCTCGTCGGCAGCCTTCTTCGCGACCAGCGCCTCCTTGAACACCTGCAGCACGTCCGCCATGGCGCCGATCTCGGTCGTCTCGCCCTGATGCGGCACTTGCGCGGTGAGGTCGCCCTCACCCAGCGCCTGCATTGGCTTGACAATGGAAGCGATCCCATTCGAAACGTCGCGGACCAGAACGAAGCTGACGGCGGCGCCGGCGAGAACGGCGAAACTCAGCAGGGCCGCGAGCACGGCGAAGGACCATGCGTAATTGTCCGCGGCCTCGGCGGCCGCCTTGTCGGCGCCGACGTTGTTGAGGTCGATGTCCTTTCGCAGAATGACGTCCGCGTCGGTCAATATCCTGTTGACGGTCTTGGAATTCAATTCATGCGCCTCGTGAGGAATCTGGCCGGCCGCCTTGCGGGAGAGAGCCATGACGTCCTGGATCCCGGTCTTGTATTCTTCCCAGATCCTGGACCACTCGGCGTAGAGCGCGCGTTCCTCCGGCGACGTGATCAGCGGCTCATAGGCCTGACGGTTTTTCGCGATGTGCTCGATGTTCGCGGCGATCGTCTTTTCCACCTTCAGCTTGTCGTCCAGGGTTTCCGCCAAGAGGTGCTCGCGCAGGAGGTTGCGATTCATGATGACGTTCGCCTGCAACTCGCCGAGCACCCGGACACTCGGAAGCCAGCTCGTCGCGATATCGACCGTGTTGGCGTTGATCGACCGCATATTCTTCACGGCAAGCAGGCCCATGCCGATCATTGCAACGAGCAGGATGGCGACGACCGAGATGACCTTCGCGCGGATCGAATATTTGGCGAGCATGTCTGCAATCTCTGAGTTTTTGCGGGCGTTTGGGCGCACCGGTGGCAAAGGTGTGTCGGCAGGCCAAGGGATTGAGGCCTTCCGGGATCAAGACCCGGTGCGTCCTCTTGAATCGGCAGGACGTCCCGTAGAGTTACGGAACTCCAAAACAATTGATAAGAAATGAAGTTAGTCCCGCGTTCAGCGCATAAGCCTCAGCGCGTCGGAAAAAAATTCCGGTCCGCCGAAATTGCCTGATTTCAAGGCAAGCAGCATCCGGCCGGATGGCAGGCCGACCGTGCACAACACCGGAACGCCGGCAGCGATTTCCGCTCCCACCAGAAAACCGGGAATCCCCAGGCGATCGACGACCGCGCCGGAGGTTTCTCCGCCGGCGACCACCAGCCGCCGGACGCCCGATTGCACCAGGCCTGCGGCGATGTCGGCCATCGCCTGTTCGATCGCATGTCCGGCGGCGTCACGGCCGTGCCGGGCCTGAAGTGCCGCGACCTGGTCCGGCGTCGCGCTCGAGGCGATCAGAACCGGGCCATCTCTCAGCCGAGCAACGGCCCAGGCCAGCGCGCGCCGGGCCTCATCCTGGCCGGCAACGGCGCGGTCCGGATCGAGATGCAGCACCGGCATGACCTCTTCCGCACGCGCGATCTGAGCGAGCGTGGCCTGCGAACAACTGCCGGCGAGGCATGCGGCCGGGCCGCCGACCGGAGCTTCGGACAGCGCGCCAGCCTCGCCCGGCCTGCCGCCGGCGGAGGCCACCAACGCGCGGGCAAGCCCAAGCCCGATGCCGGACGCGCCGACCGAAACTTTGTGATCCAGCGCCACGGCCCCGATGGTTTCGAGGTCGCGGTCAAACACCGCGTCGATGATCGCGGCGCCAGCGCCCTGGCCAGCGAGATCAGCCAGACGCTTGCGGACGGCATCCGCCCCACGCGCGACCACCGCGAGATCGACCAGGGCGGTCCCCGTCCGGCTCTGCCGCGCCAAGACCCGCACCAGATTGGAATCATGCATCGGGTTGAGCGGATGGTCCTTCAACGGGCTTTCGTTCAGCGGCACGGCGCCCACGAACAGATTGCCCTGATAGACGGTGCGGCCGGTCTCCGGGAAGGCCGGTGTCACCAATACGATTTTATCGCCGGAATCAGCGCGGAGCGCATCCATGACAGGGCCGATATTGCCTTTGTCGGTGGAATCGAAGGTCGAGCAGATCTTGAACAGCACATGCGAGGCACCGCGCCCGCGCAGCCATCTCTCGGCCGATCGCGACCTCTCGACCGCAAGCTGGGCCTCGATCGAGCGGCTCTTCAGCGACACGACCACCGCGTCGACCTCGGGCAAGGCCAGATCGTCCGGGGGAACGCCGATGGTCTGCACCGTGCGCAGGCCGGCGCGGGTCAAGGTGTTGGCGAGATCGGAGGCGCCGGTATAGTCGTCGGCGATGCAGCCGAGCTTCAGTGTCACGGCTTTACTCCCGCATAGGGCTTGAACCAGGCCAGGCCGTCAGTGGTCTTGCCGCGCGGGTTGTATTCGCAG
>WNGJ01001336.1_pt1 | contig 24182 bp, 20 predicted proteins | sample 5400611 | NCBI WGS metagenome assembly WNGJ01 (sample SAMN13153375, study PRJNA577476) | soil metagenome | isolation source: 40 cm soil or saprolite under Garry oak tree replicate 1 | place: USA:California | collected 2016-06-15
CTCCGAACCATGCGCCGAAATAGCCCGCGTAGAGCGCCGGCACTTCGAGATTCATCGAATGCCCTATGCCGGGCACAACCACGAGCCGGCAGTCCGGCATCGCCGCCGCCATGGTCTTGAGGTCGGCCGGCGGAATCCAACCGTCGCATTCACCCCACAACACCAGATGCGGGTGCCGGATCTCCGGCATGCGGCGCTCCAATTCCCTGCTCTCCCGCTCGCGTGTGAGATTGACGGGTGTCCCGATCCAGATGCCTTCGGAGACCCCAAAGGTCTGCTCGATGATCCGGTCGAACAGCACCTGAATTTCGCCTGCCCCCTCGCGGAAGCGGGGGATCGCGTTTGGCGCCATGCTGTCCGGCACGAACAGCGAAGACGCCGCGGTCGCCATCACCGTCCGAGTCAGTTCCTTGCTCTCCATCATCGCCCGGAAAAGGCCAATCTGATCGGCGTCGAAGGCCATGCCGAGCGGGGTGACCGGATCAAGCGCGAATACCCGCCCGAACCGTTGCGGCTGCATCAACAGCATCCTCGCCGCGATGATGCCGCCGGTCGAATGAGTAGCGAGATGGCAGAACTCGATGTCCAGCGCATCGAGCGCAGCCAGCATGTCCTCGGCGTGCTGCTGAATGGAGTAGTTGGAATAGTCGGCCGCAGGCTTCGGCCGGTCGCTGTCGCCGCAACCGCGCCAATCGATCCCGATAACCCGCAGACCGCTCGGAAACAACGGTGCGGCGAGCTCGATCCAGTCCTTGCTGGCGAGATTGCCGTGGAGAAAGACGACGGTGACGTCGCCTCCTCCCCACTCCCGCCAGCCTAGCTCGACTTCGCCCGCCTGCACCCTTGGCATAACGCGGCCCTATTTGTTCAGGCCGGCCGTGGGTGCAGCACCTGGTGGCGTGGGCGCCACCGGCAATGCCGATACCACGGCGCCCTTGATCATGCGGTCCGTGCCGAGCGGCGATGAGGTGTCGACCGTTCCCCTGGTCACGAAGTCCACCACATCGACGGAATATTCGACCGGATTATCCGTGTGGATGAAATGCCCGGTCTCCGGATAGATCTTGAGCATCGGCCGGTTTCCCGCATTGGTCATGCGCGTCATAAACGGCGTGATGACGTCGCGTCCGAGGTCGGTCAGCCCGTTGAACGCGGGCGTCGGGATGAACGGCTCCTTGTCCCCAAACGCCAGGAAGATCGGCGCCTTGATCTGGGTCAGCCGCTCGTAAAGGTTCTTCGGATCATCCTGCTGCAACTCCGCCCCGATCGTATAGACGTCGAAGATGAAGACGTTGCACCACTGTTCGAGCTCCTTCGGATTGCCCCTGGTCAGCCCGACGCGTTGCTCGGTGTGGAATTGGGCATATTCGCTGTCGCTGAAGAAGTAGCCGCTCTTGGCCGCCGACACGGCGTTGGTGTCCGGGTCACGCTTCTTGAAGTAGAAGAAATCGCGAATGTTCTGCTCCGAACGCCCGATCTCCGCGGCGAGAATCCCGGTCTGGTCCCAGGTCTGCTTCCACTTGTCGAAGTCGCGGCCGAAGGCCTCGTCGAACAAGCGCGCCTTCTTGTCCTTGGCGACCGTGATGTCGCGCGGATATTCCTCGAGGCCGGACGGCGCTTCGAGCGCGAGACCCTGTACCGTATCCGGCCAGGTCAGGGCGTAGCCCATCACGACCTGACCGCCGAGCGAATGGCCGAGATAGTACGCCTTCTTGACCCCGAGTTGGTTGACCACGAGGTCATAAATCACTTCGCGCATGTCCTGCATGGTGCGCGCCGGGCTCTTGTCGAGATTTCCGGGCCCGGACATGCCGTAGTGCGGCAGATCGGGAACGATCACACGCAGCCCGCTGCGCAGCGCGTACTGCATGATATTCCCGTAGTGACCGCCGAACGCGCCCTTGCCATGGATAATGACGAGAACCTTCGGATCCTTGTCGGTGCCGGCGTATTCGTCCATGTAGCCGATCTGCCAGGACGTGCCGCGCTTGTCCTTCGCAGCCGCATATTTGACCGGGTAAGGATAGGTCACATACTCCTTCCAGAACGACTTGTTCGGATCAATGTTCGCGGCCACGCCGGGCACGCGATAGTTCTTGTCGACATATTTCTGCGCGCGGTCGAGGCCCGCCAGATCATCCATGAACGCAACGAACTTCGGATCGTTCTTCCGGTGGTTGATGATCGGGAACACGCCGTAATGAGCAACGGGGCTTTCCTCGGCGATGATCTGGGCACCGGGCACACGGTCGACGGCGCGCTCGGCCAGCTTGTAGTTCAGCCACTGGTCGTTGGTGATGTGCATCACCATGGTGCGGGCCTGGATACGGCCGAGATAGGGATTGATGTTGTGGGTCTCGCCCACCCGGTTGCGCCAGACGAGATCGACGGCGTCATACAGCTTGGCGCGGGTGGTCACGCTGCTGCCGGCCTTCTCGTTCGGCGGATCCCAGTAGAACACTTCCGGTTGCACCGCGGCGAAGCTCTGCGTGGTCCGGAACGCGAAGTCATAGCCGGTCAATCCCAGCACCGACCAGCCGAACGCCACGCCGGGCATCGGATGCTTTTCCTTGGGCAGCTTGTAGTAGTCGCCCTTGGTCGCCTGCCATACCGGGTCGGCTTCGATCGCCGCGGTCATCAACTGGAAAGTCCAGTTGCCGACCGGGTCCTCGGCGTCCGACTGCGTGGTGCCGCCGATCGGCATCAGCCCGCCCATGAACTCCGGATGCATGACGCCCCAGACATAGGTCTGCGTGCCGCCCATCGAAACGCCAGTGACAAGCGCCGCGCGGGCGACTTTCAGATGGTCGCGCAGCATGCGGTAGTTCGCCTGCACCATGTCATAGTAGCTGTATTGCGGAAACTTGATCCCGAGACCATCGGACGGCTTGCTCGCGCCCCAGGTGCCGAGCGGATCAACCATGATGACATAGTAGCGATCGGTATCGATCGGCCGGCTCGGGCCGATGATCGGCACGCTACCGGACAAGGCGGCGCCCTTGACCCACTGCTCGTACATGTCGGTGGAATCGCCGGAATAGTAGGAGTTGATGATCACCGCGTTGGTGATCTCGCCAGCCGCGTTGCGCCGCGGCGTGCCGACTGCGATGTAGGCCGTCCGGAGTTTGCCGGCCCCGAGCGATTCCAGTGTTGTGCCGCCCTCGCCGCCGTCTTCCCACTTCGACGGATCGGAGAGGTCATACTTTCCGCCCAGCCGGAAATTCGAGATCTCGTAATATTTCTTCAACCCGTCATGCTGCACCTGCGACGAGCGCCGCGTGAACGGCTGCGCTACAACGAACGAGGTACCGATCAAAAGAAACAGCAGGCTGATGAAGCATTGCCGTAAGGCTTGCCTTCCGATCATAGCGCACTCCTCCTTAAAACTTTCTCGATGGAGGCTAGGCATGGTGGCGCGGCCCGTCCTTTGATCTAACTCAAGGGAATCGCGACCGCACCGGCGAGGATGCGTGTACTGAATCTCCCGCTGGACGCCGCGATGCCCTTCCTTAATCACGGATCCTACCGAATCCGCTACGAGATCGACGGTCCCGCGAACGCACCCACCTATGTCCTGGTGAATGGACTCACCCAATACGCCGAGCTATGGACCGCCTATCGCGACGCGCTGGTCGCGAGGGAATTTCGTGTTGCGACTTTCGATCTGCTCGGCCAAGGCGCCTCCGACAAGCCTGCTCTCTTCATCCGTCAGGATGATCAGGTTGCAGCGCTCCATCTCCTGATCGGAAAGCTCGGCGACGGCCCCGTCTTTCTCAGCGGCATCAGCTTCGGCGGCCTGATCGCGCTTCGTTATGCCATTGCACATGGCAAGCGGCTGGCCGGACTGGTGCCGATGAGCTGTTTCGCGGAGCTGCCGCCGCAACTCATGCTCCTCGGCAACGCCCTGCGCACCGGGCTTATCCTCGGCGGCACCAGCTATCTCCAGGATCTCCTGCTGCCGATGAACCTATCGGACCAATGGCTGAAGCCGTTGCTGGACAGGCTCGACAGCGTGAAGCGGCAAGGTTGGCTGGTCAACGACGTCTACGCGCTCCAGAATTTGATGGAATCCTTCCTCGATTTCGAGCCGCTAACGCCCCTGCTCCCGTCAATCGCCGTGCCAACGATGATCCTGAACGGCGAGTTCGATTTTCTGACGCCGCGCGCGTTGCATGAAACCCTCCGGGTCCAAATTCCCAACAGTTCGCTGGTGATCATTCCTCGCGCCTATCACGCCTTCACCCTGGAGAAGCCCGCTCTCACGGCAGATTTGCTTGCGTGCTTCGCCCAAGACGTTCTTGCCGGCAATTGGCAAGGCAACAAGACGGTGTGGATCGCGCCGGAAGAAGCGGGCGGCACGCTTGCTCCGTTTCCAGCCGGCTACGATCATCTGCGGGCCATTCCCGTCCAGGGGGTGACTCCATGAGCGCGTTCTTCGGACCATTGGATCCCGAGCGCCGCGTACCGCCGCGCCAGCAGACGCGGATCGCCGCCTTCCTGATCTCGGCCCACGGCGCGTTGGCAAGGCAGTACGCGTTTGCCCTGCCGGCGAAACTCGATTCCGCCTGGCAAACCGAAATGAACGCCCAGGTCTTTCGCGAGACCGAGATCGTTTCTTTGCTGCTGCGCGCAACTTCGTGGGTGCCAGACCTCGCTTTGGGCTATATGGGAGCGTGCTGGGAGGCGGCCTGGCTTCCAGCGCCGGTTGAAGCAATCCCGGATCCAGCCCTGGCGACGGCAGCCGGCCTTGCGACGCTTGCACATGCCGTGCATGCCGGGATCCGGCCGGCCGCCCTGCTCCCGGTGGACGCCAACGCCAACGATCCCTTCGTGATGGCGCTGCGCCGCATCGAATTCGAGAGCGGCCGCCTGCTGCAGGCGCAAATCCTCTTGCTGAAGGGCGCGGATCTCGCGCCGTTTCGTGACGCTGTGAGCGCAACCCTGGAAAGGCGTCACACCGAGATCGGCAAGCTATGGGGCGACGCGCTCGCAGGCATCGGCATCACCACCGTCCCCGCGGAATGACGGAAAGCCTTGATACAGATCAATGGAGCGCTGGCGGCCTCTTATCAACATCATCATCGCTTCCGCGCTTTCACTGACCGCTTGCTGGCTGGAGGTTCAACATGAGGGCCGTCTCCGTGGAAGAAGCCGTTGCGATGATCCCGGCCGGGGCGAGCATCATGGTTGGCGGCTTCATGGGTGTCGGGACACCGGTACGCCTGCTTGATGAGCTGGTGCGGCAGAAGAAGTCGGGCCTTTCCTTGATCAGCAATGACGCAGCCACACCCGGAAAGGGCGTCGGCAAGTTGTTCGAGGGCGCGCAGGTGTCACGCATGATTGGCACCCACATCGGGCTGAATCCCAAAGCGCAGCAGCAGATGCTGGACAAACAGATCACCGTCGACCTGATCCCGCAGGGCACCTTCGTCGAGCGTATCCGTGCCGGTGGCTGCGGCCTCGGCGGCGTGCTGACGCCAACCGGCGTCGGGACCCTTGTCGAGGAGGGCAAGCAGAAAATCGATGTAAACGGGAAGACGTACCTGCTGGAGACCGCGCTGCGCGCCGATTTCGCGCTGGTGCACGCATTTCTCGCCGACTATGCCGGCAACCTCTCCTACGCCCTCACCGCGCGCAACTTCAATCCGGTGATGGCGATGGCAGCCGACACGGTGATCGTCACCGCCGAACACATCGTTCCGGTCGGCGTCATCGCGCCCGACCATGTCGTGACCCCCGGCCCCCTGGTCGATTACCTCATCGCGAACGGGTGACCCATGGATGCACAAACCATCATTGCCCGGCGCGTGGCGCAAGAGCTTCGGCCCGGCAACCTCGTCAATCTCGGCATCGGCATTCCGACGCTGGTCGCGAACTACGTGCCCGAGGGGTTGAACGTGTTCTTCCAATCCGAGAACGGCCTGATCGGCACCGGTCCCATCCCCGAGCAGGGCATGGCCCATCCGTTGCTGACCGATGCCGGCGGCAAGCCGATCAGCGCGCTGCCGGGCGCCGCCACCTTCGACAGCGCGATGTCGTTCGGCCTGATCCGCGGCGGCCATGTCGACATCACCGTGCTCGGCGGTTTGCAGGTCGATGCCGGCGGACGCCTCGCCAACTGGATGATCCCCGGCAAGATGGTGCCGGGCATGGGCGGCGCCATGGACCTGGTCAGCGGTGCCAAACGCGTGATCGTCGCCATGCAGCACGCGGCCAAGGGCAAGTCCAAGATCGTCGCCAAATGCAACCTGCCACTGACTTCGGCGCGGCCGGTCGATCTCGTCGTCACCGATATGGCGGTCATCGCCTTTCCCGGCGGCAAGGCGACGCTGCAGGAAACGGCGCCCGGCGTCACCGTCGCCGAGGTGTTGGCGGTGACGGAGGCCGAGCTCACCGTTCCAGACAAGGTCCCGGAAATGAAGCTGTAACGCGCGCAAGAACGGATCAAAGCCATGCGGATTTTCAACGGGTTCGAGGAGCTGAAGGCCGCCGTCGGCATGGAGGTCGGCGTCAGCGACTGGATCGAAGTGACGCAGGACCGCATCAACAAGTTCGCGGAGGCGACCTGCGACGAGCAGTGGATCCATGTCGACCAGGAGCGTGCGAAATCGGAGATGCCGGGCGGCAAGACCATCGCGCACGGCTTGTTATCATTGAGCCTGTCGCCGATGTTCATCCGCTCGGTAATGGGCCTGAAGGGGCTCAAAAACACGCTGAATTACGGCGCGGACCGCATCCGCTACCTCTCGCCGGTGCCGGCGGGGTCAAAACTGCGCGGCCGCGTCAGCATTGCGGAAGCCGAGGAAGTGCCGCCCAACGGCTTGCGCGTCCATTATCGTGTGGCGATCGAGATCGAGGGCGGCAAGCGCCCCGCCTGCGTCGCCGAGGTGATCGGCCTGCACTACAGCTGAAGCAAAAACGCCGCGCGTCAATCGATGATGTGATAGCCGCCATCGATATAGAGTACGCTTCCCGTGATCAGCTTGGCGCCGTCGAGCGCGAGGAACGCGGTCGCCTTCCCCACATCGTCGATGCTGACCAGACTGCGTGACGGCGCCTGCGACTGCGCCTTATCCATCAATTCGTCGAACTCGGGGATGCCCGATGCCGCGCGCGTTGCCAGCGGTCCGGGCGAGATGGCGTGCACGCGAATGCCTTTCGGGCCGAGCTCGGCCGCGATGTAGCGCACCGCAGCCTCGAGGGCCGCTTTCGCAACGCCCATGACATTGTAATTCTTCACCACCATCTGACTGCCATAATAGGTCATGGTGAACATGGTGCCGCCGTTCTTCATTAACGGCTCTGCCAGATGCGCCATTCGCATAAACGACCAGCAGGACACGTCCATGGTCTTCTGAAAACCCTCGCGGTCGACGTCGACCACACGGCCGTGCAGAGCACCCTTCGGCGAGAAAGCGATGGAGTGCAGCAGGAAATCGAGCTGGCCCCATTCCTTACCGATCCGCTCGAACACCTTTTCGATTTCGCCTTCGACCATGACATCGAGCGGCATAAAGATTGGCGACTCCAGTGCCTGGGCCAGCGGCTCGACATGCTTCTTGGCCTTTTCGTTCAGATAGGTGACGGCAAGGTCGGCGCCCAACGCCCGAAACGCCTTGGCGCAACCCCATGCGATGGATTGATCGTTGGCAATACCAACGACGAGCCCCTTCTTGCCTTTCAGCGCGACCTTGGTCTCGGGAAATACCGGGATGTTCATGACACTCTCTCGCGTTTCTGGTTTGGCGATTGGCGGTTCATCAGCAGCGCCAGCGTGTGCTGCGCAATCATCAGCTCTTCGTCGGTGGGCACGACATAGACGGGAATGCGGCTGTCGGAGCGCGATATTTTCTCAGCGTGCCTGGCGTTCTCTGCCGGATCGAGCGCGACGCCGAGCCAGGCCAGCTTCTCGGTAACGCGGGCGCGGAGACTGACGGAGTTTTCGCCTATGCCGGCGGTGAAGACGAAAGCGTCGAGGCCCTGCAAGGCCGCCGCCAGCATACCGGCATTGAGACCGACGCGGTAGACGAAGTAGTCGACCGCGAATGCCGCACGCGGATCCTGACTCGTCTCGAGCTCGCGCATGTCGTTGCTGACGCCGGACAAGCCTTTCAAGCCGCAGTCGCGGTAGAGAAAGTCCTGCACGTTCGATGCCGACATGCCCTTTTCCGCGATGAGGTAGAGCACGACGCCGGGATCGAGCTGGCCTGGGCGCGTTCCCATGGCGAGCCCGTCGAGCGCAGTAAATCCCATGGTGCTCTCGACGCTCTTTCCATTCTTCATCGCGCACATTGAGGCGCCGCTGCCGAGATGGGCGACAATCACGCGTCCGCCGGCAATGTCGGGCGCAACCTGCGGCAGGCGCTTGGCGATATACTCGTAGGACAGGCCGTGGAAGCCGTAGCGCCTGATGCCTTGAGCATGGAGCTGGTGCGGGATCGCATAATGGTCCGCAAGCGCATCGTGATCGCGATGAAAGGCAGTATCGAAACAGGCCACCTGCGGCAGAGCCGGGAAGTTGTTCAGGAGCGTCCTGATCGGCGCGAGGTTATGTGGCTGGTGCAGTGGCGCCAGCGACACGTATCGCTCCAGCCGCCCCACCACCCCATGATCAATCAACACTGGGCGTGCATGGTCAGGCCCGCCATGGACGACGCGATGGCCGACGGCGATGGGGTTGATATCAAGTTCGTCGCGCAGCCAGGCGCCCGCGACCGCCATCGCGGCCGGCACACCGGCAACCGCCTCGATCGGATAGGCGCGATCCGCCATCGGATCGCCGTTCGGGCCGCTCGCCCGCAGGCGAGGACGACTGCCTATGCCGTCCATCTGGCCCTTGATCAGCCGTTGTAACTTTCCCTCTCCTTCAACCGAGAATACCTGAAATTTGACGCTTGAGGAGCCGGCATTGACGACGAGGATCGTATCCATGGCGATCACGCGGCAACTGTTGGAGCATGTTGACGCCTTGCATGCGCATAGAGCGCAGCTACAGCGCAGGAAGCCATCCGGGCGCGCGCCGAGTCCGCACGCGACGTCAAAACGACGGGCACCCGGGCGCCGAGCACGATGCCCGCACCATCTGCCTTGGCGAAGTAGGCGAGATTCTTCGCCAGCATATTGCCGGCTTCGAGATCGGGAACGAGCAGGATCTGCGCCCGGCCGGCGACCTCGGATTTGATCCCTTTGATCCGAGCCGCTTCCACATCGATGGCGTTGTCGAAAGCAAGCGGTCCGTCGAGCTCGCCGCCGGTGATCTGCCCGCGATCCGCCATTTTGCAAAGCGCCGCCGCCTCGATGGTGGAGGGAATCTTGGAGGTCACGGTTTCGACCGCCGACAGGATCGCCACACGCGGTGATTTCCCGAAGCCGGCTTCTGTATACAGATCGATCGCGTTCTGGATAATGTCCCGCTTCGCATCGAGATCGGGAAATATGTTAATGGCCGCGTCCGTTACAAACAGGGTCTCGGCATAGGCGGGCACATCCATCACGAACACATGGCTGATCCGCCGGTCGGTCCGCAGGCCGCCCACCTTCGCCGTGACGCTGCGCATCAACTCGTCGGTGTGCAGACTGCCCTTCATGAGCATCTCGCCCCTGGCGGCATGGATGAGTTCCACACCCTTTGCCGCCGCCGCCTCGCTGTGCGGGGCATCGACGAGTTCAAACCCGGAGATATCGAGTCCGAACTTGCCGGCCGTATCCCTGATTTTCCTTTCGGGTCCGACCAACACCGGCCGGATGATGCCTGCCGCCGCGCTGTCGACGACACCGCGCAACGAGGTTTCATCGCAGGGATGCACGACAATGGTCGGCGCTGGCGGCACCGCCTGGGCCGCCGCGATCAGACGGTCATACTTGCTGGGAGAGCGCGCTTCGCCTGAATCGGCTGACATGACGTTCATGGTGTCTCTCCGGACTTTTCCAACGGGCGCTACGATGCCTTCGACTTGGGATCGAAAGGGGCTACGTTCGAAGCCCTGTCCGAACCTTCCTCAGCTTCGACACCGAAAAGTTCCGCAAGACGCTTCAACCGCTTGGCGACTTCGCCCGATATTGCGGCGCTTGCCGACAGCACTTCGCGGATCGCCGTGAAGGCAGCCGCGCGTTGACTTCTGTTGTCGGGCAATAGCTTCGGTATCGCGGCCAGCGCTGCCTCTTGATCCAGCAAAAGCATGAAGAATTGTTCGCGGACCAGCATCTTGAACTCGGACAGCGTCAGCCGCGCGCCGGTGTCGTTACGGCGAACGTTGCGCAGCGCCTCAAGGCTCCGCTCGTCCACCATTCCCCTCACCGATCCGACGTAGAGCAACCCACGAATCGCCGCTTCGCGAAGGCCGCCTTCGCCAATCCTGGATTTCAGCTCGGTGATCCGCCTCTCGAGCATCTTACGGTGCGCGGCGGACATCTCCTGCCGGCGCGACGGCGTCGATTGCGGATCAACTCCAATGGCCGCTTGCAACGCCGGTGAGCCATAGACCGCAAGGAAGGTCGCTTCGCTAAGCGCCTCCTGCGAATCCCGCCAGCCATCCAGCGCATGAACGATTTGCTTGGAGACCTGCTCCTGAAAGGTGAAGAAAGGATTGTCTTTCGAGACCTGCTTGCGATCTTCGCTCGCCTGCTCCGCGAGTGACTTGACGACGGACATCAACGGATTCTGGCTGCTGAAAGCTTCATACTGAAGCCGCAGCGGGTGCAGATTCCGCGCCAACTCCGCCATCTGCGGCGTCACCATGCCCTTGATCCATGGCTGGACGAACTTCTGGTAGGCGGCGAGATTGATTTCCGACACGCGCTTGGCGGCAGCAAACCGCCGCTCATCCTCGGGCGAATTGCCGCCCATGGCCCTGATGTCATCCAGCGTCCGAGCCTCGCAGCGCATCACCCACTGGCCGACGACGAGATCGGAACTCGTGGTCTCCTCGCCCTTGGCCTCGAAGGTTGCTTCGTAGAGCCCGGGCGGCAAGACATCGATCAGGTCGATATTGCTGGAAAACTCCGCATGTTCCTTCTTGGCGATACCGCCGGAAACGAAGATACCGAGATGGCCGACGCTTTCGTGAACCGTGTAAACGATCGTCTGGCCGTAGGCCCTGATCTCGTCGACATCGGCATAGAGATCGAGGATCCAGTTCAGCGCCTGTTGCGGCGGCGTAATATTGTCGCCCTTCGAGCAGAACACCACGATCGGCGATCTGATATTGCGGAGATCGACCGGCTGGCCGTCGGACATCTGGATCCGGCCGGCGGCGAGATTGTTGCCGACGAAGAGTTCATCGACGATGAACTGGATTTCCTCGGCATTCAGATTGACATGCCCGCCCCACCAGCGTTCGAACTCAAGGTATCGCTTGGCCTCGGTATCGACCTGCGAATAGACATTGTACTGCTTGGTCCACAGCGTATTCGACGGGTTCTGGCCTTCAAAATTTTGCACGAGCCAGGCGCCGTCGAACTTGCCGGCTCCGAGATCGCTCGTCAGGGCCGTCAGCCAGCTTCCTCCCAGCAAGCCGCCCGAATAGCGCATCGGGTATTGGCCATGTACGCCCGCCCAATAGGCGAGCGGCGCGCCTGCGATGATGATGGGTCCGAACAGTTCCGGGCGCAGCGATGCAAGGATCATGACGGCCCAGCCGGCCTGGCAGTTTCCGATCACGCACGGCTTGCCATCGGCGTCCGGATGACGGCTGATGACCTTCTCGATGAACCACGCTTCCGCGCGCGCGATGCGCTCGATCGTTTGTCCGGGCATCGGCTCCGGCAGGAAGCCGATGAAATAGCAGGGATGACCCGCTTTCATCGTGACGCCGATTTCGCTGTCCGCCTTGAAGCCGCCAATTCCGGGACCGTGCCCCGCGCGCGGATCGACCACGATGAACGGCCGCCGGCCGGCATCAATTTCAACGTCTTTGGGCGGAATGATGCGCACCAGCGCATAGTTTACCGGCTCATCCAGCTTGCGGCCGTCGATGATGAGTTCAGCAGCATACTGCAGGACATGGGGCGCGGTTTGCGCGACGTGTTCCCGATACTGATCGCCACGCCGGCGCAGGACGTCCAGGAACAGGACGCTCCGCTGGCCCGCGTCCATCATGTACTCGACTGCCGAAGCGACAAGCCCTGACATTGGACCGCCCGGTAGCGGCGTATTGTTCGTCGTCATGGTTCAACCTCGCTGTCGTGCAGCTTCATTCAAGAAGCGCCGCGGCCCCGAACGTTGATTTAGGTCAACGTTCGATGGTCAGCCGGGCAATGACTCCGCCTTGGCGCGATCGGTGCGTATCCAGGCGACCGTCAACTCCCAGGCGAGGGATAGAATGATCGGTCCGATAAAAAGGCCGACAATACCGTGCGCGAGCGTTCCCCCGATCACTCCCACGAAGATGACGAGTGTCGGCGTCGTCAGGCCGCGCCCCATGACGAGCGGCTTCAGTACGTTGTCGAGTACCCCGACGATAGCCAGGAAGATCGTCAGCAGGAGCGCCGTGGTGAAATCCTTGTCGAACCAGATCCAGATGATCACCGGGAACAGGACGATTGCCGCGCCGATCTGCACGATTGTCAGCAGCAAGACCGCAAAGGCCAATAGGCCGGCGCTGGGAATACCCGCCAGCTTGAAGCCGATGCCGGCCAGCAACGATTGGATGATTGCGACGCCGATGACGCCTTGGGATACCGCGCGGATGGTTGCACCCGCCAGTTCCAGGAAATGTTCGCTCTGTTCGGGCACGATGCGGTAGAGAAAGCCCCTGCCCGCCGCCAAGAGCTGCGAACCGTAAGGAAAAAGAAGGCCGGCGAGCGCCACGGACAGCAGAAACTTGAGCGTTCCGACGCCTGCGTTACCCGCAAAGGCGAGCATGGCGCCCGCCAGCGGTTTCAGGTACGGGGCCACTTCGCGCAAAGCCGCTCGAATGTTGTTGGAAGCCTGGTTCCAGAGCTCGTAGAGCTGCGGACCAATGAGTGGCCAATCCTTGACACCTTCAGGCGGGGATGGAACCACCAGGTTACCAGAATCCAGACTTCCGGCGATCGCCTGCAGCCCATCCAGGGCGCCGAGGCCAAGCCAGGTCGCCGGCCCAATGACGATCGCGAGATTGATGACGGTGAGAATTGCCGCCGCGAGCCTCGGGCGGCCACCGAGAACCTTGGCAAGGAAGTCAAAGACTGGATAGAACGCGACGGCGAGTACGATGCTCCAGGCCAGTATGGGTACAAAGGGCTGGATCAGAAGGAACGTCCAGTAGATCAGGAAAGCAAGCAACCCGAGGCGGATCGCAAGCTGGATGACATCCTCTCCGGACAAGAGCTGGCGAAGGGTTCTCAAGACGCGCGCCTTCCGAGAATGGCCATGTTGGCGCCAAGCTACCTACCGCTCTCGCGCAATAGTCTTGATCCAGATCAAACGGCCGCGAGCCGGCCCTGGCTTCCATCGCGCGACGCCGATCGATACTGCTGCACTTGTTTGTTTGCCGGCACGTGAGGCCCAATGTCAGAGGCTATCAGCTACACTGCGCGCGAGCTTCTCCGCGACGGCAGCCAGATCGAAATCCGCGCCCTCCGGCGGGAGGATGAAGCCGACATGCTCGCTGCGGTCGGAAGAACCAGCGCGCAATCACTGCAGCGTCGCTTCTTCGTCATGAAGCGCCACTTCTCGGAGAAAGAGCGTGCCTTCTTCATGGACATCGATTTCAAAAATCATGTCGCGATTGTCGCACTCGCGGAGGAATCCGGCCGCAAGGTCATCGCCGGGGGCGGCAGGTACATCGTCTTCGAGCCCGGACGGGCCGAGATGGCATTTGTCGTCGTCGATACATGGCAGGGACGCGGCATCGGCTCGATCCTGATGCGCCATCTCGTCAAGATTGCGAACGATGCCGGACTGCAGGAATTGACGGCGGAAGTTCTGCCCGAGAACGCCGCGATGCTAAGGATCTTCCGCAAGTTCGGCTTCAAATCCGCTTCGAGCCGCGATCCACAAACAATCCATCTGGTTCTGAACCTCATGTAGATGCGGCTGCGCAATTGAATCAGCGGCGCACCTGGCAGCGCGCGCCAAGCGGCAAGGCTCCGTTCTCTCGTTCGAGGCAGATGCACCCACGGGCATCGAATATCAGGTCATTGCGTGCTTCATCGGCGACCATTTCCTTGAAAACATCCTGGATGGAAGGAGCAGAAGTGTCCAATGTGGCCTGAAGTTGGAAGCCGGTATCCCTGATCCGCACCACGTGATCGAATGGGCGCTTGGCTACCTCGGATCGTGCATCTACGCGATGGCGAACGGGACCACATTGCATAACGATGATCGGGTGGTGTCCGTCCTTTCGCGTAATCGTTGCTGACAGCCCGAGGATGGAGCGAGCCTTGCTGCGGCGCGCGACCAGTTCGAAGCTTACAGCCGACAGATGGTGGCATTCGTCCACGACGAGATGCCCATAATTTCCGACAATATCATCGACCTCTCCCTTGCGAACGAGGCTCTGTATAAGGGCGATATCAACCTGACCATTTGGTTTGCGACGGCCGCCGCCGATCATGCCCATCGCGTCACGCGGCATATTCGAGAACGCAGCGAGTTTCTCCATCCCTTGATCCATCAGCTGACGGCGGTGAACAAGGACCAATGTGTTCCGCCCGCGTTCGGTTTTACGCAAACTCCGCGCAGCCATTCATTCGCGCAGGCGGGCGCGTAGCCGCTACGCCCCGTCGTGCGGTTTTCCCAACGGATGGCAAATACGGCTCCGGGCCGTTTGAACAATTTTTCGACTAGGCCGAAGGTTGCAGGCCCGCCCGGGGTTAATATTGGCAAAACCGGACCGGAGGAGGTACGCTTGGGGCCCGTAAGGCATCGAAGAATGCTACCATTGGAAGTATCATTTGTCTGGGAGGACAGCATGGTCACCTCGGAACGATCTTGGTTGGTCGATCGGCGGACTATTCTAAAATCGAGCGCCGCTATTGCTGCGGTGCAATTTTCGTCACCCTTCATCATCAAGGCCCGCGGCGAAACGCCGGTGCGGATCGGAATGGTCGACCCCTTGACGGGAGTCTATGCGGCGATCGCACAAAACGAAGTGGTGGGAGCAAAATTCGCCGCTGAAGAGATCAACAAGAAGGGCGGTATTCTGGGCCGGCCCGTCGAACTCCTGATCGAGGACTCGGCGAACGACGTCGGCACCGGCGTACAGAAAACGCGGAAACTGATCGAGCGCGATCAGGTGAGTTTCATTATCGGCGACGTGAATTCCGGCATCGCGATCGCAATGGCGCAGGTCACCGGCGAAAAGAAGGTGCTGCATATCGTCTCGGGAGGACATACCGATCCTGTCACCGGTACCAACTGCTCCTGGAACGTGTTCAGAGTCTGCAACTCCACCACCATGGACGCCAGCGCCATCGCACTTACGCTGATGGAGAAATTCGGCAAGAAGTGGTACTTCCTGACACCTGACTATGCCTATGGCCATTCGGTGCAGGCCGGTTTTGAAAAACTCCTGAAAGCCAACGGCGGCACGTCCGCCGGCTCTCTGGTTCCTTTGGGAACGCCGGACTATTCTTCCTACCTGATCCAGGCAAAGGCGTTTGCTCCGCAGGTGCTGATCAACGTCATGGGCGGCGGCGACCAGGTGTCGAGTCTGAAGCAGTTCGTGCAGTTCGGTCTCGACAAGCAGATGGCCGTTGGCGGCGCCCTGTTCGAGCTTGAAAGCATCCGCGCCGTGCCTGATGGCGCGCGTGTCGGATGGTGGACCATGGAATGGTGGTGGGATCAGCCCGGCGTGCCGCACGTTGCGGAATTCAATGCCGCGATCAAAAAGATAACAGGCGCATCCGCTACCGCGCGCAATTGGTTCGGCTATGTGTCGGTGCAAACGCTGGCGCTGATCGCGAACCAGGAGAAGTCGCTCGAGGCCGTCAAGCTGGCTCGGGCGCTTTCCGGATTCAAGCTGCCGCCCGAAGTCGCCTTGCAGCCGGGAGCCCCCGCCTATCGCGAGGGCGACCATGAATTGATGAGCACCGTATTTGTCGGCGAAGCTCACCCGCCCCAGGGTGATCCCGACAATATGTTCACGATCCGCAATCCGGTATCCGGCGAGAAAGCTGCCGGCCCGGTCGAGAACACCGGCTGCAAGATCCAGTGGCCGGCCTGAGACAACACGACAACATCACGCCTGGTGCTTCAACGCGCCAGGCGATGCGAAACCTCAACAAGAAACGCAACAAGCCCCGGAAGGAAAACTTATGACATCCCGGACTTTCAGATCCACCTTCAATCGCCGCACGCTGATCAAGGGCGCAGCCGCGCTGGGTGCCTGTCAGGTGGCGTCACCCTTCATCATCCAGGCGCGCGGCGAGACCGCGATACGGATGGGCATGGTCGATCCCCTCACCGGCGTCTACGCCGCACCGGCCGGCAATGAGGTGATGGGAGCCAAGCTGGCGATCGGGCAGATAAACGCCAAGGGCGGCATCCTCGGCCGAGAAGTCGAATTGATGGTCGAGGATTCCGCCAATGACGTCGGCACCGGCGTGCAAAAGGCGCGCAAGCTGATCGAGCGGGACAACGTCAACTTCATGATCGGCGATGTCAATTCCGGCATTGCGGCGGCAATCGCCCAGGTTACCGCCGAAAAGAAAATCCTGCACATCGTGTCCGGCGGCCACACCGACTCGATCACCGGCAAGGATTGCAAGTGGAACGTATTCCGCGTCTGCAACACCACGCGGATGGAAGCAAATTCAGTATCGAACGTGCTGTTCACCAAGTACGGCAAGAAATGGCACTTCATCACCCCCGACTACGCATTCGGGCACACGCTGTATTCAGCATGCACCGATGATCTGAAAAAGCTCGGCGGCACCGTCACCGGCAACGAGCTGACGCCACTCGGAACCACCGATTTCTCTGCCTATTTGATCAAGGCGCGTGCGGCCAATCCAGACGTGATGATCCTGCTGGTGCAGGGCTCCGACATGATCAACTGCCTTAAGCAGGTGGTCCAGTTTGGCCTCAACAAGCAGATCCACGTCGCAGGAACCCAGCAGGAGCTGGAATCGCTGGCTGCGCTGCCGCCGGAAGCGCGCATCGGTGTCTGGATGTTCGAGTGGTACTGGAAACAACCGGGTGTTCCTGGTGTCGAAAAATTCGTCGCCGATGTCCGCAAGGTCAACGGCGGAAACGTGCCGACCGCGCGGCACTGGTTCGGCTATGCCTCGGCGATGAGCTTTGGCTTGATCGCGAACCAGGAGAAGACCGTCGACGCGGTCAAGCTCGCCGCCGCATTGGAGAATTTCGAGCTGCCCGATGATGTCAAACTGCAGCCGAACAAGGTTTACTACCGCAAGGGCGATCATCAACTGATGACGTCGGCATTCGTGGGAGAGGCGCAGTCAAAGGGCAAGGACGACCCAGAAGACCTGTACCGGGTTGACGAAGTCGTGCCCGGCGACAAGACAGCACCTGCCGTCAGTGAAACCGGCTGCACGATTCAGTGGCCGGTCTAGCATGTCCTGCGCTATTCCTCTGGTCCGGGAGGCAATTCCTCCGGGATCAGATTCATGTGTTTCCAACCGGTGAGTTATGGCGCAGCTTCTCCTGTATAATGTCACCAACGGCCTCATCATAGGCGCCTTTTACGTGCTGATGGCGCTCGGCCTTTCCCTGATTCTCAATTTGAGCAACGTCATCAATTTTGCCCATGGCGGGTTTCTCGTGATCGGCGGTTACATCGCCTACACGATCGCGCCCTATATCGGCTTCTGGGGCGCACTGCTGCTGGCGCCGCCATTGACGGCCATCCTTGGGCTCGCGATCGAACGGGTGCTGATCCGGCCTCTCTATGGACGCGATCCGCTCTATAGCCTGCTGCTCACCTTCGGCCTGGCGTTCATGATCGAGGATGGCACGCGTTTTGTCTGGGGGCCGCAGGGCAAGCCGGTCACCATCCCGGCGTTTCTGGCGCAACCCCTGAGCAACGATCTGTTCTTCATCACCGGTTATCGCCTGTTCATGGTGGCCGTGGTGATGATCGCCGTGGCCTTGCTATTCCTGCTGCTGCGCTACACCCGGCTGGGGATTCGCATCCGCGCCGGCACGCTTGATCTCGAGACCGTTGCGGCGCTGGGGATCAACGTGCAGCTGCTGCGCTCGCTCAACTTCGCGGTTGGCATTTTTCTGGCCGGTCTCAGCGGCGTTCTCGCCGCCGGACAACTGGGGCTTGAACCGACGATGGGCACCGGCCTGTTGATGCCGAGCTTCATTGCCATCATCGTCGGCGGCATCGGCAGCCTGCCGGGAACGCTGGTCGGCGGATTACTAATCGGGGTGGCATCGGGTTTGACAGCGGTCTTTCTCCCAGCCGCCAGCGAGGCGGTGATCTACGTGATGATGGCGGTGGTCCTTCTTCTGCGCCCGCGCGGATTATTCGGCGAAGAAGGAATGATGAGTTGAACTTCGAACAGACTCGCAAACTCATCGCCGTCGCGGCGATCTGGATCGTTTTGCTGCTCGCACCATACTGGATGGTGCCGCTCGGCGGTTATACCGCGCTGGCAACGCGCGTCCTTGTGCTTGGCCTCGCGGCGATGTCGGTGAATTTCCTGCTGGGATTTACCGGCGTGCTGTCGTTCGGTCATGCCGCCTATTTTGGCCTTGGCGCCTATGGCGCCGGGCTGACACTGAAATTCATGGCGCCGAGCACGCCGCTGGCGCTGGTCGCGGGAACGGTTCTTGCCGGCCTCTGCGGCGCCATCCTCGGCACTCTAATCGTGCGGCGCCGGGGCGTCTACTTCGCCATGGTGACGATCGCCTTCGGTCAGGTTTTCTACTACATCGCATTTCAGTGGAGCTCACTGACCGGCGGCGACGATGGCTTACGCGGTTTTTCGCGCCAACCGATCGACTTCGGCTTTTTCAAGCTCGATATTCTCTCCAGCGCCAACAACTTCTATTTCTTTGTGCTGTTCTGTTTTGCACTGGTGGTCGGCGTCATGGCCTTTGTCCTGCGCTCGCCGTTCGGCCGCACCATGATTGCGATCCGCGAAAACGAACGGCGCTCCCGCTTCCTTGGCATCCCGGTCGAGCGGCATATCTGGATCGCATTTACCCTGTCCTGCTTCTTCATGGGATTTGCCGGCGCGCTCTATGCGCTGGTCAACAACTTCGCCGATCCGCGAGGCCTGCATTACAGCCAGTCCGGGGATTTCGTCATGATGGCTGTGATGGGCGGCATGCGAAGTTTTTGGGGGCCGCTGCTGGGTGCAGCAGTGTTCGTCGTGCTGCAGGATTACCTGTCGAGCATCACCGTCAACTGGATGTCGTTCGTGGGGTTGCTCTTCGTCCTGGTGGTCCTGTTCTTCCCGCGCGGACTGCTCGGCTTCATTCAACGGAGCAAGGCATGAACGTTCTCGAAATCCACAATGTCACCAAGAGATTCGGAAATCTCGTGGCGGTGCGCGACGTCTCGCTGAGTGTGGCGAAGGGCGAATTGTGCGCGATCATCGGCCCGAATGGCGCCGGCAAAACGACCTTCTTCAATCTGATCAGCGGATTTTTCCCGCCGACCGCAGGCTCGATCGCCTTCGATGGCCGCGATATCACAAAACTTTCGACCCATCAGCGCGTCACGCTCGGTATGGCCCGGACGTTCCAGATCACCGAGATTTTTCCGGAACTCACCGTGTTCGAGAATGTCCGCATCGCCGCGGAAGTTGCCGGTGGATATCGTCTGCGGCCCTGGATCAACCGGGCGGAGGCAGGCCAAATCCATGCGCGCGTCGAAGAGACGCTGAAGCTGGTGTCGCTGGAAACCAAGACCGACAGGCTGGTCGGCGAACTCGCTCACGGCGATCAGCGCGCGGCCGAGATCGCCATGGCGCTGGCATTGCGGCCGCATTTGCTGCTGCTGGACGAACCCACCGCCGGGATGGGCGACCAGGAGACCTACCAGATCACTCAGTTGATTCGTCGGCTGCACCGCGACAGCAACTATACCATCGTGCTGATCGAGCACGACATGCGGGTCGTATTTCATCTCGCCGACCGTATCTGCGTGCTCGATCAGGGCAAAATGCTGGCGCAAGGCACGCCCCAGGAGATCGCTGCCGACGAGACCGTTCAAGCCGCCTATCTGGGCAACGCCGCATGACCGCAGCCCTGACAGCCAACGGCCTGCACACCTATTACGGCAAGAGCCATATCCTGCATGGCGTCAGCCTTGAGGTGGCCGAAGGCAAGATCACCGCGCTGCTTGGACGCAATGGCGCTGGCAAAACCACGACGCTGCGAAGCCTGATGGGGCTAACACCGGCGCGTGAAGGCAAGATTGTCGTCTTCGGCAAGGATACCACACACTGGCCGACCTTCCGCATAGCAGCCCAAGGCGTCGGCTACGTGCCCGAAGGCCGGCGCATCTTCGCCAATCTCAGCGTCGAGGAGAATCTCAAGGTTCCGCTTAAACGGGAAGGCCCGTGGACAGCAGAGCGAATTTACCAGCTATTTCCCCGCCTTGAAGAGCGCAAGCTCAACCGCGGCCGCCAGCTTTCCGGCGGCGAACAGGAGATGCTGTCGATCGGCCGCGCGTTGCTGCTGAACCCAAGGCTCCTGATACTCGATGAACCTTCGCAAGGATTGGCGCCGCTGATCGTCCGCGAAGTGTTTCGCATCATCCAGCAAATGAAGGCTGAAGGCATTTCCGTGCTGCTGGTCGAACAGAATGCGCGGATGAGCCTGGAAATTGCCGACGACGCTTATGTGCTGGATGATGGGATAGTCGTCTATTCCGGACCGGCGGCCGAACTTGTCGCCGACGAGGCCCGCGTCCGGGCGCTTGCCGGTGCCAGCGCCGAAAAATGGACAATAACTTAGACTTCCCGGGCGCAGGGACATTCAGCCCGTCTCACACCGAGTAATAGATCCGACAAATCCGCCCGCTATCCGCTCGAAGAAAAGGATTGGACCGCAATCGCCTTGTCAATATCCGCTCAGCGAAAGTCAAGCCGCAGGCCTTCAAGGGGCGCCGGCCATGAGGTCTTTCAAAAAGCGTCTCAATGCTGCTCCAATCTCTGCGGGCGCATCCTCCTGAATGAAATGAATACCTTGAACCGTGACCTCACGCTGGTTCGCCCAAGTGCGACAGAAGTCCCGGGCGCGTCCAACGATCATTGCGCCCGGATCGGCGTTGATGAACAGTTTTGGAATCTGACTTTTCGCAAGCCAGGCGCCGTATCGTTCGACAATTTCGACAACGTCGGCAGGAGCGCCTTCAATCGGCAATTCGCGCGGCCACACCAGGGTTGGGAGCCGCGCCTCACGCGACATGAAGGGCCGGCGGTAGGCCATCATTTCCTCATCGCTCAAAGGGCGAATGGTGCTCCTGGGAAGAACAGTCTCAATGAAGTAGTTCTGGTCAAGCACCATGTGCTCTCCCTGCTCTGACCGGAGAGCACGAAACATCGTATCGCGTCCTTGCGGGAAGTCGTTCCATCGTCGCGGTAGCACGATCGATTCCATATAGATGATCGCACGGACCTGTCCGGGATGACGAAATGCGCGATGAAAGCCGAGCGCTGATCCCCAATCGTGAAGCACGAGGGTCAGGTCCCGCATGAGGCCCAGGGCTTCAAACCAAATGTCGAGGTAACGCGCGTGATCGACAAAACGATAGGCCCGCGTTGGTGACGCCAGCGATTGGCCCATTCCGATAAGATCCGGTGCCAGACAACGACCCAAGTCCGAAACATATGGAATGACGTTCCGCCATAGATAGGACGACGTCGGATTGCCGTGAAGAAAGACGATGGGACTGCCGCCTCCAGTATCTACATAGCTCATTTCAGTGTCGCCGACGCGCACGCGCCGGCGCGGATGCGGGTCTACCGTGCTTATTGTCGTCGTTGCTGCGGCTGTCATGAGGCGGCCTCAACCATTCTTTTTCCTGTATGCGCTCGAAGCAGACTTTGCAGGCCGATGCCCGCTTTACTCCGATTTCAGACATTCGGTGGTCTGGTCTGCTCAACCAATCTGTACCACGCGCAGATTGTTCGTGGTGCCAGCCTCGCCAAACGGGACGCCGGCTACCACGACGATCAGATTTGCCGGCTGCGCAAATTCCTCGCTGAGCGCGGTCTGCGTCGCGCGATCGACCATTTCCTCGTATGTATTGACGTCGCTGGACAGGACGCTGTGAGCACCCCACAGCAGGCAAAGCTGCCGCGACACCCGTTGATCCGGTGTGACGGCCAGGATCGAGACCTGCGGTCGTTTGCGGGCGATGCGGGCCGCCGTTGTCCCGCTTGATGTGAACGCGACGATGGCTGAGGCGTGAAGAGCCGCAGCGAGATCGGCAGCGGCCGCGGCGACGGCATGGGGCGCGGTTTCTTCTTCACCTGGTTCCGAGGCATTGATGATCGAGCGGTACATCTTGTGCCGCTCCGTGCTCTCGATGATGCGGCTCATCATGGCAACCGCCTCGCGGGGGTATTGGCCGGTCGCGGATTCCGCAGACAGCATGACCGCATCAGCGCCATCGTAGATCGCCGTAGCAACGTCGGACGCTTCGGCCCGCGTGGGTGTAGGCGCCGCAGCCATCGAATCAAGCATCTGGGTTGCGACGATCACCGGTTTTCCGATCAGGCGGCATGACCTGATCAACTCCTTTTGGCGACCGGGCACCTCTTCATGTGGGATCTCGACACCGAGATCGCCACGCGCAACCATCACCGCGTCGGAGAGGCGGACGATATCGTCGATATGTTCGAGGGCAGCGGGTTTTTCGATTTTCGCCATGATCCCGGCGCGATCGCCGATGAGTCCACGAGCCTCAATGACGTCTCCGGGTTTCTGAACGAACGAAAGCGCCACCCAATCGACCCCCAGTTCCAGACCGAATTCGAGATCGGCTCGGTCCTTCGCCGTTAGCGGAGACAAATTCAGGACGGCGCTGGGAACGTTCACGCCTTTGCGGTTCGAGATGATGCCACCGATGATAACCTTCGCATCGATCGAATCGGGGCCCAGCCCCGTCACGCGAACGTGGACCCGTCCGTCGTCAATCAGGAGATCATCGCCTGGGGTGACGGCGTCGAAAATCTCAGGGTGAGGCAGCGGGATCGACATCCTGTCGCCATCGGATCCCGACAACACAAAGCGCACGTGCTCTTCGGCGGCGACAGCGATTTTTCCATCTTTGATGGTCCCGACCCGGATTTTCGGCCCCTGCAAATCCTGCAAGATGCCGATCGGCCGGCCGACTTCGCGTTCCAACGAGCGTATGGCGGCGTGAACTTTTGCGTGATCGTCATGCACGCCATGACTGAAGTTCAGACGGAATGTGTCGACGCCCGCAAGGAAGAGCGCTTCCAGCATTTCGGGTGATCCGCTTGCCGGACCAACCGTGGCAACAATTTTCGCTCGGCGATTGCGTCGCATGCTTTATTCGGCCTCTCAGCCGCCCCTGGTGATCAGAATTGCCCTGTTATCGTTGACATTGGTGCCAATTAGGCCGGTACGAACGAGATCGCCGATTCCGTCAAAGAAACTTTAGCTGTCATGCGCGGCAACGACAGCCCGGGGGTTATGTTCCCGGCGGGGCCGGCTCAAGCGTATTTGGCGTGACGAGCGCGCCGGCCGCATCTTCGGTACCATCAATACCGTCGCTGTCGCCTGCAAGCGCGAAAACGCCCGGGCGGCGCCTAACGTGGATCACCGAGCGGGTCCTGCTGTTCCGGCAGTGCTTCGAGATGACACGCCACCCACTGACCGTCTCCGGCCGAGCGAAGCTCCGGCTCCTCTGTCCGGCAGCGATCGAACACGAATGGACACCTGGTGTGGAAGCGGCATCCGCTGGGTGGATTGATCGGGCTCGGCACGTCGCCCTTCAGGATCGTCGGGGTTCGGCCAGCCCCGGGTTCCGGCACCGGCACGGCCGAGAGCAGCGCCTTGGTGTAGGGATGCTTCGGCGCGGTGAAGATTTGCTGCCTGGGCGCCATCTCGACGATCTTGCCGAGATACATCACTGCGACACGGTGCGTCATGTGCTCGACGATCGCCAGATCGTGGCTGATGAAGAGCAGCGCGAGGCCAAACTGCTGCTGCAAATCCTGCAGCAGGTTGACGATCTGCGCCTTGACCGAGACGTCGAGAGCCGACACCGCCTCGTCGCAGACGATCAGTTCGGGCTCCGCCG
>WNGJ01002619.1_pt1 | contig 24175 bp, 31 predicted proteins | sample 5400611 | NCBI WGS metagenome assembly WNGJ01 (sample SAMN13153375, study PRJNA577476) | soil metagenome | isolation source: 40 cm soil or saprolite under Garry oak tree replicate 1 | place: USA:California | collected 2016-06-15
CGAGGGCAAAAGCGCCGCAGAGGCCCGACGCTGCCTGAAACGCCACCTCGCCAACGTCATCTACCGCGCCCTCACCGCCGACACGGAGGCAGCAACCTTGACATAGCGGCGCCCCGACCGCGCTGCGATCGTGCGCCTCGTCGGCGCCGTCCTCGCCGAACAAAACGACGAGTGGCAGGTCGCCCGCCGCTACATGAGCGCCGACTCGATCACCAAGGCGCTCGCCGACCCGGTCGACGACCCCGAGGAGGTGATCGCGATCGCCGCAGCCGCGTAAGCATCAGGCGAGGATGACGCGCTCAGCCTCGTACACCACCTGACGGGACGTGGCCCGGTCTCGCGATCGCCGAGGCGCGACGCGTGCTTCGCCCAGGAGGACGCATCCTGCTGCTCGAGCACGTACGCAAGCCCATTGCTCCCAGTCCGACTTGTCCAACGTCTTCCCGAACCGCTCGCGGTCCGCTTCGCCGCCGACCACCTCACGCGCGAGCCGCTCGACTATTTGAGCGTCGAGGGCTTCGAGATCGAGCGCCTCGAGCGATCCAAGCTCGGCATCGTCGAACGCGTCAGCGCCCGAAAGCCCGCGACCGCTCTGAACGGTTAACCGCGATCCCTTTCGTCGTTCAGGTCACGCCACCGGTGGGTCGCCGGAGGGATGTCCGAACGAGCGGCGACCCGGGTTCACACTCGGCGGGCTGTCCGGCCAGTCTTTCGCGCCCGGTCCTTGTGGATCCGTCGCACCCGGCCGGACACCACGCCCCAGATGATCCCGCCGATCATCAGCGTCATCATCCCGACCATTAGCACGATCATCGCAACTCCCATATCCACAACCGCGTCATTCCTCGCGCGTCCAGCGCCAAACGCTGCCGTCGCTGCGTGGACAGATCGCCGTTTCCGACTCGACGCCGGCGCGAGCGTCTTCGAGACCGTGCCGAGGTAGGCGACCCTGTTTCGATCGAGCCCCTGCAGCGCGCGGATCGGTTCGCGGTCGTACCGGAACTCGGCGTCGTAGTAGCTCGCCCAGAGCTGCAGCGAAGCGGAGCGTTATGCCCGCCGTGCGGCGCGAACTCGCTCGACGATGTGGGCGGCGTCTTCTTTGACGAAGTAGATCAGTGAGGAGCCGCGCGAGTACTGGTTGTGCATACCGAGGAAGTAGAGGCCGGGGGAGTCGGTGACGCCGCGGCGGTGTCGTGGCTGGCCGTATTCGTCGAGTACGGGTTGGTGGATCCAGGAGTAGTCGGAGTCGTAGCCGGTCGCCCAAATGACGGTGTCGACCTGGAGCGTGCGGTCGTCGGCGAAGCGAACGGTGGTGCCGTCGGCGGCGACGGCGCGCGCGTGCAGCTCGACGCCGTGGCGGCGGGCGACCTGGCGGGGGCTTGTCCCGACCAGGAGGTCGCCGCGTTGGGTGCGGCCCCGCAAACTGCTCTCGAGGGGTGCGGCGATCAGGCCGAGCTTGTCGCCCCACCAGTGCAGGCTTTTGCCGAGGATGCGGTAGGGCATTGTCGGCAGCCCGTGACCGCGAGATGGACATGGTGGTCACCGCCGTGCAGATCGGTGGCTATCTGGCAGCCGGAGTTGGCGGAGCCGACGATGAGGACGGTGCCGGCGGGAATCTGGGCCGGGTTGCGGTAGGCGGCGCTGTGGAGCTGCGTCACCTCGTCGCTGAGCCCGTCAGCGATCGGGGGATGGAGGGGTTCTGGTAGGCGCCGGTTGCGACGATCACCTGGCCGGCCTCGAGCGTGTCCGACTCGGTGCTGAGGCGATAGCCGCCATCGGCGCATTCGAGCCCCACGACGCGCGCGTCGTGCCTGACCGGCAGCTCGAACGTGTTCGCGTAGGTCTCGAGGTAGTCGGCGACCTCGTCCTTGCCGGGGAAACGCTCCGGGTCGCCGGGAAACGGCAGCTCTGGCAACTCGCTGTACGCCGCGCAGGTGAACACGACGAGCGAGTCCCAGCGTTCGCGCCACGAGTCCCCGCCCCGCGACGCGGCGTCGAGGATCAGAAACGGGACCTCGGCCTGGCGGAGGTAGTAGCCGGCGGTCAGCCCCGCCTGGCCACCGCCAACCACAACCACCTCGGCTCGCTCACTCACGCCGCGCCTCCGCCAGTACTGCCGAGGTGATGGCGCCCGACGTGCGCGTCGCCTGCTCCGGGGTTCCGTCCCCGTGCCCCCCGCGACGCGACCGCACCGCAGCCGCGACATCCCACACCATGCCGCTAAGCATCACGGCCATCATCACCACCATCCCGAGCGTTATGGCACCACTCACTAGCCGCGGTTTTCCCACAAACGAACGAGAGTAAGACGGGAGTCCGCGAACTCGTCCGGATCTGACTAGCGCGCCCGTGCGCACAGGGCAAGCCTGGAGATGAGGTTCGAATGACCTCGGGCGGGATGAGGCTGAGACAGAGTGACCTTGGGCTGCTTGAGCGCGACGTGAGTTCACGCGCTGGGCCGGCGCGGCCGATCTTGTTGGAAGCGATCGCGAACTGCCAGCCGCTACCAGCGTAAATTCGGCGTGTGGCGATGGCTACTAGGAGCGAGGAGTTACGCGCTCTCGCGCAGGCCGTGGCTGATGGGCTGCCGGAGTTCGTCACGGACGTCGTCTTGACGGGATCGGTGTCGCGCGGCGTCGCCGACGGAGCGTCCGACGTCGAGCTTCTCGTCGTCAGCGACGAGTTGCCGCCGCTCGAGGTCTGCATCGCCGCGTCGGGCCTCGAGTCCGTCGACACCTGGGTCCCACCCATTGCAGGCGCGTACTGGCTCGGCGGTCGCAAGTACGGCGAGTTCGTCGAGTTCGTCTGGTGGACGCGAAGCCACACCGACGGGCGTGTCGCCGCGATCGCTGCAGGCGAGATCGTCGACCACCATCGGCTCAAGACTGCGGAGGCGATTACCAACGGCGTTTCGCTGCGAGGGTCGGCTCACGCCTACTGGTCTCGCTCACTGAGTTCTTACCCGCCTGGGCTTGCAGAGCGAATCGTCGCGGACGTTGCACTGGCGTGGATCGACACGCCGTCGCAGCTGCAAGGGCTCTACCGGCCGGGAGACGGGGTCGTGCTCGCCGATTTCGTCGTTGGACGAGGCGAAAGCATCCTCCGCCTCGTCTTCGCACTGAACCGAGAGTGGGAACCTGGATGGAAGCGTCTTGCCGCGCGTGTCGCGACACTCCGCGTGAAGCCCGACGACCTTGCCGAACGGCTCGACGCCGCCGTGCGCGCCCTCGATCTCGCGTGCATGCGCGGCTTGGCCAAGGAGGCGCTCGAGCTCGCGCCGCCACTGCCCGAAGTCAGGCACGCCCTCGAGGCATTGGCGGAGCCGCTGTGAGCCCGCACTCGACGTCGGCTTGCCCTCTGTGCGGGCGGAGCGCAGCGATGTGTCAACAAGGGGCTCGTGGACGTCGCCTTCATCCCCTACCGGCGAAAATCGGCAGATCGCAGCAATCGGACAGAGGAGCAGCGTGAACGACAAGGTCAATCTCTCCGCCAAGCTCGCGCTCATCGACGAGCATTGGAAACCGAAGATCGTTGCCCGCATGAACGACAACGACATCATTCTGGTCAAGGTCCAGGGCGAGTTCGTCTGGCACAAACACGACGACACCGACGACTTCTTCCTCGTTGTCAAGGGACACCTGACAATCCAACTCCGCGACCGGAACGTCGAACTCGCTGAGGGCGAACTCTTCGTGGTTCCTCGAGGCGTCGAGCATTGCCCTCTCGCCGACGAAGAAGCACACGTCCTCCTCATCGAACCAAGGGGAACGCCGAATACCGGCGACGCCGGCGGACCGCTCACGACCGAGAAAGACTGGATCTAGCAGTGAAACAGCGACGAAACCCATCCACCATCCACGCGCCTCTCGCCGGCTACAGCCACCAGATCGAGTTGCGGGATGCGGAACGCATGCTCGTCCTCTCGGGGCAAATCGGTATGACATCCGACGGACAGCTCCCAGACGACGCGGTGGATCAGCTCAGGCTCGCCCTCGAGAACGTGCTCCGAAACCTTGAAGCAGCCGATATGGCGGTCAGCGACCTCGTGAAGCTGACCCTCTATCTCACCGAGCCTATCGACGCCGACACACGCCGCCTCGTGCTTGCCGACCGGCTCGACGAACACGCACCGTGCATGACGCTTCTCTACGTCGCCGGACTCGCCTCGCCGACAATCAAAGTCGAAGTCGACGCCGGGGCGAGCGCAAGCGAACCACCGTGAGTCTCACGGGGGGCTCCGGATCGGCGAGGCGCTCGGACTCATCGGCGGCGACCTCGACCGCGACGACTCACTGATGCGGATCGAATCCCAGCGCGACCGTGACGGCACCCGGCCCCGAGCGCATCGCGGTTATGGACGGCGAGGCCGAGCGCGCCGCTCGTAGGCACCCTCCTGTTGGCCCGGGAGTGGTCGAGCTCTGGTCATCGGCGCGCGAATGCCAGCGCATCTGGCTGAAGAGGTCGCCTTTGCGAAAGCCAAATGACCTCCTGGAGACTCGAACGGGGCGCCGCCGGTTCACGGCGTGCCTCCTGCTGGCGGGTGGGCGTCGCGGCTGATCGGCGGCCCGAGGACGGTCACCTCAGGAATCGGCTGGGTCGCCCATGCCGGCGGCTCGCTGCCAGCCATCGCGGCGGCGCGTCGAGCGAATTCGCGCTCGAAGCGTGCTGGCGTGCAGACGATCAGGAAGCTTGCAGGCGTGCTGCTGCGGTTGGTGAGCGTGTGCGGGATCCCACCCGGCGCGAATGCGAGGTCTCCGGCGCCGGCGACGACGAGTTCGTCGCCGAGTTGGAAGGTGAGTTCTCCTTCGAGGACGTAGAACGTCTCATCGAATTCATGGCTGTGGAGCGGCGGCCCTGCGGCTCCTGGTGGCATCGTGCTCTCGATCACCGAGACGCGACCGCGGCTTTGTTCGCTGCGGAGAAGGACGCGCGGTGCTGGTGTCGACGGGCTGCTCATAGGCTTGGCTTGGCGACCATGTCCCAGACCGCGACGACGAGGATGACGGCGATCGCTTCCATGCCCCAGGACCAGCGGCGGAGCTGGCGCAACGCTTCGTCGTGGTCGCCGCTCTCGGCGGCACGCTGCGCGCTGATGGCGGCGCGCGCCTGGAAGGCGACTCCGATTACAAAGACCGCTGCGAACAGTGCGAGCGCGGCGATGACCCAGTCTTGCCCGAAGTTCCAAGCGGGGCTGCGGATGACCATCCAGATGCCGAAGCCAAGTACGGCGAGCATCGAAGGCCCGAATACCGCGCCGGCGATCCTGATGCTTCCGATTAGGCGTTTGACGAGTTCGTAGTCGCGGCTGCGTAGCACGAGCGTCGCGAGCAGGCTGATCATGACGAGGCCGCCGAGCCAGAGGGCCGCGGCGAGGATGTGCAGGAAGAGCAGCCAGTCGTACAGGCTCGTCGCAAGCGGCATGTTCAGGCCGCCTTCCTCTGGCCTTCCCCTTCGGGTGCGGTGCTCTGCTCGGCGTGTTGGCTTGGCTGTGCGCGCGGCAGGAGGAGCGCGGGGGCTAGGCCGGCGGCGATCAGCCCGACGGCGACCCAGAAGGTCGTGCCGAAGGCGTCGGCGACGAGCGGTGCCGCGTGCGGCTGCCGCGTCAGGGCGGCGATGCCTTGGATACCGCCGTGGAAATCGGAGATGTTGGCGGCGATCGCTCGTTGCAGGATGATCGCGAGCAGCGCGGTACCGATCGCGCCGGCGATCCGCTGGATGGCGTTGAGTGCGCTGGTCGCCCTCGGCGTTTCCTCGCGCGCGAGCGTCTGGAAGGCGGCCGCCATCGAGGGCACGACGAGGCTGCCGATGCCCAGGCCGACCACGAAGAGCGCGACGGCGAGGTAGGTGTAGGAGGTGTGGGCGCCGACCTGGGTGTAGGCGAGGGTGCCGAGCGCCGCGATCACGGTCCCGGTCGAGACGACGATCCGGGCGCCGATCTTGTCGGTCAGCCAGCCGGCGAGCGGCAGCGCCAGCGCGGCTCCCACTCCTTGCGGGACGAGCAGCAGACCGACGTGCAGAGGCGTCTCGTGGCGGACGAGCTGGTAGTAGAGCGGCAGCAAGAGCAGGGAGCCGAAGAGGGCGCCGATGAGCAGGAAGTTGAGCGCGGCGGCGGCGGCGAAGCCGCGGCGGCGGAAGAGCGAAAGATCGATCAGGGCCGCTTTGCCGCGCAGCGCGGCGTGCCAGACGAACAGCGCGACCAGCGCGAGTCCAGCTGTGCCGGCCGCGATCGTGCGCGTGCTGCTCAAGCCGCCCTGGTTGCCGGCCTCGGTCATCGCGTAGAGGAAGAGCGCGATCCCGGGTGAGAGCAGCGTCAGCCCGCGCAGGTCGAGCCGCTGGCCGAGTTGCGGCTTCGCCTCCGGCAGCAGGCGCTGCGCGGCAACGATGGCCGCGACTCCGACGGGGACGTTGATGTAGAAGATCCAGCGCCAGCTGACCTGGTCGACGATCGCGCCGCCGATCACGTTGCCGAGGATCGGGCCGAGCAGCATCGGCACGCCGACCAGGCTCATCACCCGTCCCATCCGCTGCGGGCCGGCCGCCTGGGCGAGGATCGTCTGCCCGACCGGGAGGATCATCCCGGCACCGAGCCCCTGCAGCACGCGGAAGCCGATCAGCGCCCCGGTCGACCAAGCGGCGCCGGCGAGCACCGAGCCGACCATGAACAGGAGCAGCGAGGCGAGCCAGACGCGCTTGGCGCCGAAGCGCTCGCTCGCCCAGCCGCTCAGCGGGATCACGCTCGCGAAGGCGAGCATGTAGCCGGTCATCACCCACTGGATCGCCGAGATCGAGGTGCCCAGCTCGCGTCCGATCGTCGGCACAGCAACGTTCACGATCGTCAGGTCGAGCACGGTCATGATCGCCCCGAGCACGAAGACCGCCCCGAGCACGACAACCTCCCGGCTCAAGCCCTCAGCGGCGGTGGCCGCGCCGCCGCGGTTGCCGTGGGCGGTTCGGTTCGTGGTCGCGGTCGTCATCGCTTCCTCCTGTCTGTTACCCGGGAAAAAGCTTCCTCCTGTCTGTTACCCCGGGAACTAATCGTCTACACTCACTCTAAACATAGACTCACACCAAGAATATTCCCGAGCTAAGGTTAAACAAGGATGGGTCTGCGCGAGTTGAAGAAGGAGCAGACGCGGCAGCTCATTGCCGATACGGCTTGGCGGCTGTTCGCCGACCGTGGCTTTGACCAGGTGACCGTCGCGGAGGTCGCGCGCGAGGCCATGGTCGCGCCCGCCACTGCGTTCAACTACTTCCCCAACAAGGAGGACCTGTTCTTCTTTCGGCTCGAGGCCTTCGGCAGCCGACTGCTGGAGGCAATCCGCACTCGGCGACAAGGCGAACCAGCGCTCGCGGCGTTTCGCCGCTACGTGCTCCAGCCGGCAGGTCTGCTTGGTGAGCTTGAGGCCGGCGACCCGCAGGCGCTCGAGCGGCTGCGCACCGTCCACCGGATGATCGCCGCCAGCCCGGCGCTTCAAGCGCGTGAGCAACGCGCGCTCTCCGACTACGCCGCCGCGCTGGCCGAACTGCTCGCAATCGAAACACGCGCGCCAATCGACGACGTGAGAGCCCGTGTCGCTGCACATGCGTTCATGGGCGTGCAGCGCGCCCTGATCGACCACGTACGTCGGCGCGTGCTCGACGACGACAGGCCGGACCGGCTCGCAGCCGACGTCCGCCGACTCGGGAAACGCGCCTTCGCGCTGCTCGAGCACGGACTCGGCGACTACGCGCCGAAGCCAAGGATGCGACCGGCCAGCCCGGTGTGACGGGAGCCCGCGGCTTCGCCGAGCGCTGGGTACGCACGCTCCGCGCCGACTGCCTGACCGAATCCTCATTCTCGGTCGTCGCCACCTCGAGCACGTGCTCCGCGTCTACAGCTGCCACTACAAGCAGCACAGGCCGCACCGTGCTCTGCAACTGCTCCCGCCAAACGGGCGCGACCCGACCCGCTACGAGCGCCTGCCGAACTACGCCGACGCGATCTGCTCGGAGAGCTCATCCACGAATGCGAGGCCGCCTGAGTTTGCGAACCCTACGCGCGCCTCCTGAACGCGACTCCGCGAACACACACCGTCCAAAACGCTGCTCCACCTCGCCGGACTCGCGTCGCCGACGATCAATGTCGATCTCGGTGCCCGGGCGCGCCGCTGCCGAAGTCATCTCGGTCTCCTCTCACTCGAGCGTGTTCGCCGTCTGGCAACTGGCCAAACCCGACCGGAGGAACTCGTCCGGATGTGGCTGATCACACAGCCGGGCCGGTTCCGCGCCTGGCAGACCCTGCGTCGAGGCGGGGCAGGTCGGCGCGGGGTCGAGCTCAGCCGGCGCGCCAGTCGAACGGGCCGGTGACCTCCGGCAGCCCAAGCAGCTCGCGTGCCGGGCGTTCTTGCGGAGGCTGCCGAGCCCGGCCGTGACGGCTTTCAGCCGCGGCAGGCCGACAAGGGGCCTCAGGTCCAGCGGTTGCAGGTGCGGCATCTCGACGAGTTGGACTTCCTCGAGCGCGGGCGCCGTTGCGAGCGATCGCAGGTACGCGGAGGCCCTTCATCGTCTCGAGATGGACGCGGCGGAGCGCGCCGGCCCCGCTCAGGTCGGGAAGCGACTCGACGTTCTTCAGCGCCTGCAGGACGAGTGAGCGGAGCTCGTCCAGGCGGCCGACCGCAGAGATGTCGGAGAAGCCCCTGATCAGCCACAGCTCGAGGTAGCGGAGGCGGCCGACCGTCGGGAGGAGCGAGATGTCCTTGGTGGCCTCCCGGCGCGGCGCGCACGATGAGTTGCTCCGGGAGCGAGCGCAGCAGCGGTCCCGATAGCCCGAATCCCGTCCGAATCCGGCGCGTTTGCTGTTCTCCGCTTCCCCAAGCTGAGCAATTGCCGGTGAGCCCGGGCAGGAAAGCTCATGAAGGGAGGAACACATGACGAAGCCGAGTGCCATGGATCGGCCAGAAGACGCCGAGGGTATGTCGTTACCGCAAGGCGATCTCGGCCTGCTTGAAAGCGACACCGCGAAGCGGCTGCTGTCTTCGACGATTCCGGCGCGCTTCGCCTACATCGCCCTCGATGGCACGCCGCGTCTCGTGTCGACCTGGTTTCACTGGACCGGCGAGCTGCTGGCGATGCCGACCTTCCTCGCGGCGCCGCACGTCCGTCACCCGGCACAGCGACTGCGAGCGCTGCGCGCGAATCCCGCCGTCGCTGTCACGATCGACACCGACAGCTTTCCACCCGAGGTGCTGTCGATCCGCGGCCGCGCCGAGGTGCGAGAACTCGACGGTGTGCCGGCGGAGTACGCGCTCTCGGCGGCTCGCTATATGGGCGAGGGCGCGGCGCGCGACTACCTCGCCCAGATCGACCAGCCGGGCACGCGGATGGCAGCGATCGACGTTCGACCAACCTGGGTCGGCGTGCTCGACTTTGAGCGGCGCCTTCCGAGCGCACTCGGCGGCGTCGCGTGACCCAGCCTGAGATCACGCTTCGCCCGGCACGTGCGGGCGACGCGGCCGCGATCGGAGCGGTCTTCGACGCGGCCGTCTTCGCCGGTTGGACCTACCTCGGCGACCTCGTCCGCGAGCCGATGTTCACCCGAAAGGACTGGGAGCAGCTCGTTGTCGAGCACGAGCCGCCAAACCTGCTCCTCGTGGCCGTCCGCGACGGCGAGGTGATCGGCTACGCGGCCGTCCACCCCGACGACTGCGAGATGTTTCTGCTCTTCGTCCATCCCGACTACGCGGGCCGCGGGATCGGACGCACTCTCCTCGCCGCCGCGCACGACGCACTCCGAGCGGGGGGCTGCCGCGGAACGTTCCTGTTCGTGCACGAGCAAAACCAGCGTGCGATCGCCGTCTACGAGGCGGCAGGCTACCGCCCGGATGGCTCTGACCGGATCTCAGACTTCCGCGGCGTGCGCATCCGCGAGCTGCGGCTCGTCGCCCGACTCTGAGCGCGGCAGATCCAACGGCCAGACGCAGGCGTGGACACAGCGCCACCCGGCAGCACGACGCTCGTAGGTGTCGAGGTAGCGCTTGAAGCTTCCTGGCTCGCGGGAGGTGCGACCGGAGACGACGGCCGTATCCCCGTCAACGTGAATCACGACCTGATCGAGCGCGAGCCCCGGCACCGGATGGCTACGCAGGCTGTCGACATAGCGCGTGTGCTCCCACACCTCACCGGTCGCCCCGTCCAGATAAGAGAACGACGGAGCGAGGACTGGCGCCAGCAGCTCCCACGATCCCTGGCGAAACGCCTCGATGAACTGCCTGTTCAGTTCTTCAAGCTCGGCGGTGTCGTCCATATCTCAATCCCTTTCGGTCGCGATCCACTCGACGGTGAATCGTGCGCGAGGTCACCGATGCAGGCTGGCCGCATACGGACGCAAAACGAGGCGGCCCGCCGAGGCGCGCCGAGCGGTCGCTGTTTGATGCCGGCGGCTACGCGCCGCTGACTTTGGCCCTGAGCTGATCGCCGCGCGCCTCGGCAAGCGCGAGCCAGGTTCGAAGGTACGCGCGCAGGTGCCTGTCATCAGCTGCGCCCGGCCGTCCCGGTAAGGACACGACGACAGCGTTGCCGTCGATCCGCGCGACCGCCTGCACGCTTGCAAAGAAGTCGCACAACTCGCCGAGACGGCCGGGGTCACCCAACTCGATCCGGAGCTCAGTGCGTCGCGGCTGCTGGTCGTTCATTTGGACGTTAACCCCAGTCCGTCGGCAAACGCTGCGTTCTCCGTTCGCGGTCTGAGGCGACCGAGAAGATTTATCCGTCCGCGCGCGCCGAACCGGCCGCATCCGGACAGAGTCACGTTAAAGTTGAGCTCGGCGGCGCAGGTCGTCCGGATCCGGCGAGATCGCTTCGCCGGGCCTCCCTACGCTCACGGCGACCGTTCGCGCAGCTCGCTCAGGCAACGAACAACGAGCGGCACAGCGCGCCGGGCGGATACCCGAGAAGGAGGAGAGACTCTCGTGCGTCGTATCGCGTTTCTGATCGTGCTCGTCGCTTGCTGCGGCTTCCTGACAGAGGCCGCCGCTGGCGGACAGCCGCCGCTTTCCGTGAACTCGAACCCGACGTTGTTCCCGAAGCAGTCGCATCCCTACGGCGCCGACATGACGACCTGGGGCGAGCGGGAGGCCGCGTGGATCGTCGGGCAACCGTTCGCGCACAATCCGCTCCTTGACCAGACGGGCGCCGACTGCGCTAACGGTCAGCAGGGGCCGGTCTGGTTCATCCCGCCGATCGCCGGCCCGCACGTCTTCAGCGGCTCACGCAGCTGCGCCATCCCGGCCGGCAAGGCGATCCTCTTGGACATCGGCCACGACCTGAACGACTATCCCTGTCCGGCCGCGTTCGGCTTCGAGCCGAATCCGGGCGAGTCGCTTTACGACTTCCTGATCCGCACCGACCTGCCGATCATGAACAGCGTCAACTTCCTCGACGTCTCGCTCGACGGGCAGCCGTTCAGCGACGCGCTCGGCTACCGCTTCATCTCGCCGCAGCTCTTCTATTTCACCGGCGATCCGAGCATGCAGGCCTTCGATCCCTGCATTACCGGCTCGTCGCAGCCGGCGATCGTGGACGGCTTTTTCATGATGTTCAAGCCGCTCGATCCCGGTCAGCACACGATCGCCGTCCACGGCACCAACACCTTCGGCGACGACAAGACCTTCACCTACAACCTGACGATCAGCTGAGAACAAGTCAGTCCCGGCGTTCGGTCCGGGTCCCCACGCGCAGCCCGGGAGCGACCCTCGCCCGGGCTGCGCGCTTCCCGCTCAGCCAGCGAACACGCCGAAAAGCAGCAGCACGTGGTAGCTGTCGATCAAGGCAGGCACTCGTTCGCGGTGCTGACTTCGCCACTCCTCGTTGCCGAGACGGCATCGAGGCGCTCGTTTCCCGCGCGCCGCTCGAGCATGTAGGTGCGGAGATCGAGCACGCCGCCGGGGTCGCTCACGCCGCGCCTCTGAGCTGTTGCTCGTCGGGAACGTGAGCTCCGAACCAGAGGTGCGTCGCGGCGAGCGCACGCCACGGCCGCCAGCGATCGGCGTGCTCGACCGGTGCGACGGCGATCTGCGCGGCCTGCCGGGAGACATCGCGCTGGGGCATGGCCTCGGCCGGGAAGGCGTCGAGCTCGCCGAGGCGGAGCGCAAGATACTCGGCCGTGCACGCCTCGATGCCGCCGAGCGACGTCAGTGAACCGACCAGCGTTTCAAGGCTGACGCTGCGATCGAGCCGAACCACGTCGGCTGCGACAGCACCGGCGAATGCGTGGATCGCTGCCGCCCGCGGCCGCGCCAAACCGCACGCTTGGAGGTCGGCGGTCGCGAGCGTCGTCGGTGACGGGAAGGTGTGGGTCAGGCCGAGCCGCTCGAGCCCGGGTACGCGCTCGCCGAACCGTTGCACGAGCCGGGCCGTCAGCCGGTTCGCGCCCACCAGCGTGGCCTGCTGCCCCAGGATCGCCCGCACGCCGGTCTCGAAGCCGTCCCAGGCTCCCGGCGGTCGAAGACCTGGTCGTCGGCGAAGCAGCCGCCCGAGCAGCGGATCCGTCGCGAGCACCCGCTGCGGCTGCTCGAGGCAGAGGTCGAGATTGGCGACGGCGCGGGCGCGCTGCACGATATGCACCAACTCGCCCCAGCGAGGCAGGTGCGCGCATAGCAGCAAGTGGTCGTGACCGCCGGGCCGGAACTCGAGCACGCCCGGGTAGCCCTCGACGACGATCGTACGCCGGTAGACCTCGCCGTCGATGCACTCGACGCCCGCGATCGCACGTGACGCAAAGTAGTCAAGCAGCGCAGGCCAGTCGAGCTGGCCGACAAAAGAAAGCCGCAACGGCAAGCCACCGTCGGCAACCAGCCGATCGGCCTTGCGCCGGCGCGCACGCAAGCCCCGAGGCGAGTCACGAAACACGCCGCGACAGGCGCGGTTGAACTGGCGCAGACTCCCGAAGCCCGAAGCGAACGCGATCTCGGTCACGCTCAGGTCGGTGTCGTCGAGCAGCCGCCGCGCGAAATGCGCCCGCGCCGAGCGCGCCAACCCATCCGGGGTGACGCCGAGATGCGCACTGAAGAGCCGCCGCAGATGCCGCGCCGAAATCCCGAGCCGACGGGCGAGATCGTCCTCACTGCCGCGGTCGAGCGCCCCCTCGAGGATCAACCGCACCCCGCGGCAGACAAACTCGGGCGCCTCCCATTCGATCGTCTGCGGATAGCGATAGGGACGGCAGCGCAGGCAGGCGCGGTAGCCGGCCGCCTCGGCCGCCGCAGCCAGCGGGTACGTGCGCGTGTTCTCGGCCCGCGGCCGCGCCGAGCACGCAGGCTGACAGTAGATCCCGGTCGTGACCACGGCAGTGAAGGCGTCCACGCACGCAGATATACCGGCTAAGTGACCAGTCGACCGGACGGATCCGGACACGCCGGCTGGACAGGTCCGGATCCGGCCAGCCGCACGCACACCCACCGGTCATCCTGTCTAAGGAGTGGCGGCGACCGGCAGACATCAGAGCTGACTGTGGTCGACCAAGCGTTTCCACTGACGGAGGCACGAGCGGCGTTTGCGCGGAGCATGGCTCGCGGTAAGCGCGGCAAGGTCGTGCTCCGCGTCTTCGGTGTGGCTAGGCACGAGGAGGCTCGGTGACTGAACGCTGGCTGCGGCGTTGCGAAGCGACTCGTCGCGGCAGCTAACAACGATACATGGAGGACGGGATGTGGACCAATGAGCAGAGGATCGAAACAAGCGCAGCGCCCGAACAGATTTGGAGGCTCTGGGCCGACGTCGCTGGATGGCCGGCTTGGAACAAGGACATCGAGCGGGTTGAGCTGATCGGGCCTTTCTCGGCCGGCAGTAGGATCGTCATGACTCCGGTAGGAGACGCGCCGATCGATCTTCGGATTGCGGAGGCGGTTGAACCTCAGCTGTTCGTCGATGAGGCCGAACTTGGCGAGATCGTCGTCCGAACCACTCATCGCGTCGAACGTCTCGAGGACGCGCGGGCCTGCGTGATCTATCGCATGGAGATCATGGGGCCGGCGGCAGACACCCTTGGGCCGGAAATCGGGCCTGCGATCAGCGCCGACTTCCCGCAGACGCTCGCGGCGTTGGTCGAGCTGGCGGAAGCATAAAACCGTCGATGCGGCCAGCCGCACGCACACCGACCGGTCATCCTGCACGGGGTGGCGGCCACCGGCATTCCACACGACCGAGCGGCCGGCCGCGGCAGCCGGCCAGGACGCGGCCTGGGGAGGCCGCCGCGGTCGCGACGCTCCATCAACTGAACGCCGAATCGATCCGCGGATTCGCCGACTGCGCCGCCGCGGGCAGGGCCGTGTGGTTTCGCGTTCCCGATGACATCCCGTTCGTGTTTGAGGAAAGGAGCGCCCAGTGACCGTCAGCTTCCCCGGAGAGTCGGCCGAATACAGAGCGGCGCGGAACCGGCTGCTCGACCGCGAGATCGAGCTGCGGCGCGCGACGGAGGCGGTGGCCGCCGCCCGACGAGCGCTGCCGCCCGGCGGAGTCGTCCCAGAGGATTACGTGTTCGAGGGAATCGGTGCGAACGGGCGCCCCGGCGAGGTGCGCTTATCGCAGCTGTTCGCGCCCGGCAAGGACTCGCTCGTGATCTACAACTTCATGTTCCCGCGCACCTACGGCGGCGATCGCCCGGGGCCAACGGGCGGGAAGACAGCGCTGCTGCCGCTGGAGGAGGGTCCCTGCCCGTCCTGCGTCGCCCTTCTCGACCAGCTCGACGGCGCTGCCTTTCACGCCGCGCAGCGCCTCAACTTCGCGGTCGCCGCCAAGGCGCCGCTTCCGCGTGTGCTCACGTTCGCCGAGGAGCGCGGTTGGCGGAACCTACGGCTCTTGTCATCAGCCGGCAATACCTATAACCGCGACTACCTCGGCGAGACCGCGGACGGATCGCAGATGCCGATGCTCAACGTCTTCCACCGCGACGGCGAGACCATCCGCCACTTCTGGGGCGCCGAGCTCACCTACGGGCCAAGTGATCCCGGACAGGACCACCGCAGCGTCGGCACGCTGGAACCGCTCTGGAACCTGTTCGACCTCACGATCGAGGGGCGACCAATGGACTGGGACGAGCAGGTGGACTACCCCAACGGACGCGAGTCGTAAGCGCAACGGGACCGCGCGCAAACGGGACCGCGCGCAACGGGGGCCCTAGTGGCGCCATCGAGCCGTTTGGCATCGAGGCGGATGAGTTGTGCGCGCCGGAATTCTCAACCGCAGGAGATCCGAGAGCCGGGCGGTAAGCCGGACTCAGCGCGCCGCGATCGTGTGCAGGGCGGCGAACAGGAAGGCTTGCGCGCGGCGAGCGGTGTCCGGCTCCGTAAGCAGCGGAGTGCCGTGCGTGCCACCGGGAAGGATCAGTAGAGCCTTGTGTTTGCTCTGCGCACGCCTCTCCATCGCCCGCGCGTTCGCCGGGAAAGAACCGTCGTCGTGTGCGGCCATGAAGAACGCCGGGATCGTGACCTGGCGTGAAGCCGCGAGCGCGTCCATCCCGTAGAAATCGCCGGCGCCGGAGATTGAGATGATCCCGCTCAGATGGTACGCAGGCCGCGCCCCGGCGACCACGACCGCCGTCCCGCCCATCGAAGAGCCGATCGCAACGACGCGTTTGGCGCCGAGCAGACGCACCTCAGCCGCGGCGCCGCCGATGTCGGCCCAAAGCGCGGTTTGGTCGTGGTGCACCGGGGGCGGTGAGAGGCCGAAGCCGCGGAAGTCGATCGCGAGGACGCGGTAACCGCGGCGAGCGAAGACCTTCGCCATGTCGTACCACTCGCAAGAGTCACTGCCGATCATGTGCCCGAGCACGAGCCCGACTCGCCCCCTGCCGACCGTGATTCCCTCAAGCGGTTGCCCGTCGGCGGCACGAAAGGCGAGCTGGCGGAAACCGTCAGCTTTGTGCAGACAGTACGGCTTCGTCGCAATGTCGGCACTCGCGGCACCCGCCACCACCAAAACGCTGGCAGAGACGCCAGCAAGCCAAGACAGCGGAACCTCGCCCACGCGAAAACCAGGGACAGCCCATCCGCGCACGAAGGCCTAGCGTTGCGAGCGGCCACGTCGATGTCTGGCCGGATTCGGACGACTTCTCTAGAGCGCCGGTGCTGCAGTTCGAACGCTGCCGGGTCGCGTTACCGTCGCGACAGTCGGCCGCCAGGCTAGCGCGGTAAAGAGGCTCGGCGGCGCAGCCGATGCCGATGTTGCGCGTGAGCCTGCCCGCCTCCACGCCTGCGACTCGAAACAACGCCATAGATGAGCGCACCGAGCATCAGGGCCATCATCGCCGCCATCAGCACCGTCATCGCGATTCCCATCTCCATCACGTTTTTTGGTTCCACTCCGGTCGCATGCGAAACGTGGGACCACGGAGTGCAGCCCGAGTTCAAGCGGTCGTCGCAGCACCTGCTATGGGACAGGACTGGATCTCCGACTTCCGCGGACCCGCAGCCGCGAACTGCAGCTCGTCAAGCGCCTCTAAGAACGCTCGCCGTGCCGATGCGAGCGTCCCGTCCCGGACAAGTCGGGCTCACGCGACACAAGACACCGGCGCACTCGGGCGTTCGTCTTCGCTGCCTGCGCAGCATCGCAGGTGGCGGCTGATCTGTCCGGATCCGGCGCGCGGTCGATCGCTCATCGAGGTAGTTGTTGAAGTCGTGGCCGGTAGGACTGGCAGCGCCAGGTGGAGTGGCGATCTTCAGACGGGCTCCGGTGTGCTGACCGTCGGAGAAGACGGCTGGGCCGGTACGTACTCAGGCTCGTCTCGCTTCCATCGCGTCTTGCCCGGCTTCGAAGAAGGTCCGGGAACGAATCCGGAGGAGCTGTTGGCGGCGGCGCATGCGGCCTGCTTCACGATGGCGCTTGCACTCGCGCTGACCGAAGCGGGCGCCGAACCGCCGCGCTCGCTCGAGACGCGCGCAACGGTTCACCTCCGCTTCGTCGAGGGCGCTCCCACGATTCAGCAGATCGATCTCGAGACGGAGGGCGATGTGCCCGGCCTTGACGAGGCGGCCTTTCGACGCTGCGCCGAGGAAGCGAAGCGCGGCTGCATCATCTCCCGCGCACTCGGCGGCGTGAAAGAGCTGAACCTGCTTGCACGACTTCACTCGGGGTAGCAGCATGCTGCGGGCGGGCAGGGTGGCCACTCGGCTGCCGGCGCGGGATCTCGAGCGAGCGCGCGCGTTCTATGCGGAAAAGCTTGGGCTCGAGCCGGTCGAGGAACGCCCCGGCGGTCTTCTCTACCGCTGCGCCAGCGGCGAGTTCGCATTGTTCGAGTCAGCCGGGGCAGCCTCGGGGTCGCACACGCAGATGGCGTGGGAGGTCGACCACCTCGATAGCGTCGTCGCGCAACTGAGGACACGTGGCGTCGTCTTTGAGGAGTACGACCTGCCGGGCCTCACCACCCGGGACGGCATCGCGGAGGTCAGCGGCAACTATCCGAGCAAAGGCGGCGTCGGGGAACGAGCCGCATGGCTCAAGGACAGTGAGGGCAACTTACTCGCACTCGGCGAGCCAGTCGGCACTGGTGGCTAACACCATGTTGCGACAAGACCCGTTGACCGCCTCGGGGAATGGCGCGTATGCCTCCGCGGCGACTGAGGTCTCGGTTGCGACGCCTGCAGCGTGTTTCAGCGCGAGTTCGACCACGCGGAAGCTCAACTCTCACGGGCCAGGCTGCGACACTGGGGCCAGCAGCCGCTGCCCGGCGCGAACCCGTCCATGCTCGCGGACCGCTTGCAGGGCTGCGTAGCCCGAGATGGGGACGACCGCCGCCTGCTCGAAGTTCACGTTGTCCGGCTTGGACACAAGCCGATCTGCACGGGCGGCGACGTACTCGGCGAACGCACCGCGGCAGGTGCCAAACACCTCGTCCCCCGGCCGGAACGTCGTCACGCCGGTCCCGACCGCCCCGACACGCCCGGCCACATCCCAGCCGAGGAGTGGATTCTTGGGCGCGCGGACGCCGAAGCCGGCAAGGCGCATCGCGTAAGGCATCCCCCTGAGCAGATGCCAGACGCCCTGGTCGACGCCTGCGGCGACCACGCGCAGCAGCACCTCGCCCTCGCCCGCGACCGGCGTAGCGATCTCGCCGAGCCGCAGAACGTCAACCTCCCCGTAGGCGTCGCGGACGATCGCCTTCATCGTCTGCTCCCTGGCTCGTCGGACATCGGCAGTCCTTTCGGGAGTTCAGTGGTTGACGGTCAGGGTGTCGCGGTGGAGAGCCGTGGGGACGTCTTCCCCGGACGAGATCGGCGTTGATGGCGATCGCGGCTGTCGAGCCTTCGCCCGCGGCCGTGATCACCTGACGAAGCCGCCTTCGTCGAGCTCGCAGCCGAGCGACCCGATCAGCTCGGCGGCGCGCAGGCGCATGGTCGGCACCATGAAGACCGCCGCGCGGGGGATCAGTCGGCCATCCGCGAGCTCGACTGCGTGCAGTTGGTCGTCGAGAACGGTGAAGCGCGCGACGCGACCGTCGATCACCGTGATCCCGCGTGCGGCGAGTGCCTGCCGTTCGGAGGCGCTGAGTTCGTACGTGTGCGTGAAGAAGGTGACGTCGTCCGACCACTGGCGCAGGAGGTGCACATGCTCGACCGAGCGCGCGTCGGTGCCGAGCACGCCGATCGGCTGGTCGCGGACTTCCCAGCCGTGGCAGTACGGGCAGTGGAGGAAGTCGCGGCCCCAGCGCTCACGGGCGCCGGGGATGTCAGGAAGCTCGTCGACGGCACCTGTTGCGAGCAGGACGCGTCGCGCCTGCAGCACTTGCCCGCTGGCGAGCCGGAGCGTGAACGCGCCATCGACCTCCACGACCTCGTCCTCGACGAGGTCGACGTCGTAGCTGCGGAGCTCGCCCCGCCCGCTGGCGAGGAGCTCGGCGGGCGGCATCCCGTCGCGCGAGAGGAAGCCGTGCATGTGCGCGGCAGGCGCGTTGCGCGGCGCCCCGGCGTCGATCACGACGACACGCCGCCTGGCGCGGCCGAGCACAAGCGCTGCGCTCAGACCGGCGGCACTGCCGCCGACCACCGCCACGTCGTAGCTCTCGGTCTGCATGTGCACGACCCTACGCCTGCGCCGCCCTGCACTCCGGGTCACCGAGGTCAAGGCAACTCCCGTTCGACGATCGGAAGCAACCGCGAATCCTCCAGAGCCGCCGTTCGGTGACCGACACCCGCGAGGTATTCAGCGTCGGAAGCAAAGGCGAAGAACGCTTCCAGGCTGGACTGCCTGATCAACATCACGCGATCCCAACGCTCATCGGGCGGGCCGACGAAGGTGTGACCTCCCGTCCCGTAGAACTCGACCGACCCGCCGCTCGCGGCGAGGAACGGGAGCGTGTGTCGAACATACCGGTCGTAGGCGGCACTCCCGGAAATCGGCTCAGGCGGCGCGAGATCAGGAAAGCCGCTGTAGTCGGCGATCTCCCGGAACCGGAGCAGGTTCAGCATCAACAGCGGCCCTTCGATCCCGCGCTGAAACAGGCGGCGGGCGTTCTCGTCGGTCGGGTCGAGATACATCGTCTTCGGCGGAACGCTCATTGCCGCCTCGGGCTGACCGCGGCGAGGGCGGTCGTCAGCATCGTCTGCTCGACCTCCGCCTCTGAGAGGCGTCCGACTTGGAGCTCGGTGCTCGCTGCGTGAACGATCGCGCGGACGACGGCGATCAGCCAGGTCGCGGAGACGTCGGCGCGGAAGACGCCCTCCTTCTGGCCGCGTTCGAGGAGCGGGATGAACTGCGTGGTCATCGGGAGATGGCGGCGGCGCAGCTCCTGGGCCGAGAGCCGCCGCATGTTGATCTGCAGGATGTTGTGGAACTCGCTCAGCTGCCGCCACGTGGCGAGGATCACGCGCTCGAGCGCTTCCCTTGGCTCACCGCGATCAGGCTCAGCCTGACGGATCGCCTCCGCGACCCGCCCGGTTGCCTCCTCCATGACGGCGTCGAGAAGCGACTCGCGCGTCGGGAAGTGCATGTAGATGGTTGCGCGCACCACCCCGGCGCGGCGAGCGATCGCGGCCATACTGGCATCGGGATCGCTGGCCAGCGCTTCGAGGGCGGCGTCGGTGATGGCGGTGATGCTGCGTTCGGCGTCCGCCCGGCGTTTCCGGGCGGGCGCCTTTGCCTGTGCTGTCGTCTTGGCCATCGTTCAGTGGACCGGCATTGCCTGCGGGTTGAGCGCCAGCTTGGCGAGAAAGTGCTGGGCGCGAGGGAGAAGCGCCAGCGCCATCACGCTGGCGAGGCTAGCGACCAGAGCGGCGACCAGGAACGCATCGCCGATCCCGGATGCCGCCTGCGGGCCGAGGATCGCTCCGCTACCTGCGGCGATCGTCGAGAAGATCGCGATGCCGAGCGTGCCGCCGATCTCGTGCCCGGTCGAATTGAGCCCAGAGATCATCCCGTTCTCTTCCTGGCGAGTGCCGGTGAGGATCGCCATCGAGACAGACACGGTCGCGACGCCAAGCGCGACACCGGCGACGAGCATGCCGGGCAGGACGTCGGTCAGGTAGCTGCCGTGTGCGCCGACGCGGGACAGGAGGAACATGCCGACCGCCGCCACCGCGAAGGATCCGGCGAGCGGGCCGCGGACACCGTGCTTGGAGATCACGTGGCCAGCTGCGTGCGATCCGATTCCGGCTGAAAGCGCGAGCGGGACGAACGCGAGGCCGGTTGTCAGCGGCCCCCAGCCGAGCACGTTCTGCAGGTAGAGCGAGCAGAGCAGGAAGAGCCCGAAGATCGTGCCCGCAACGGCGAGCATGAGGACGAGGCCGCCGCCGACTGCGCGGTCGGCGATCCGCTCGACGCGAAGCAGCGGCTTATCGATGTGCAGCTCGTAGATCGCAAACGCCGCGAGCCCGGCGAGGCCGCCGATCCCACAGACGTGCGTCTGGATCGATGTCCAGCCGGCCGAGTGTGCCTGGGTGATCCCGTAGACGATCGCGGCGAGGCTCGTTGTGGCGAGAGCCGCGCCTGCGAGGTCGAGACCACGCCAGCGCGGCTTCTGCGTATCAGCCGGAACGACCTTCAGCGAGGCGAACAACAGAACCGCCGCGACGGGGAGGTTGACGTAGAAGATCGTCCGCCAGTCGGTGAACTGGGTGAGGACGCCGCCGACGAGGACGCCGACCGCCGCGCCCGCGCCGCCGACCGCACCCCACGCCGAGAGCGCCTTCGCCCGCCGCGAGCCCTGGTAGGCGGAGGTGATGATCGACAGTGCCGCCGGGGAGAGGATCGCGGCGCCGAGCCCCTGGCCTGCGCGGGAAGCGAACAGCATCGCGGCGCTTCCGGCCATCGCCGAAGCGAACGAGGACGCGGTGAAGACGCCGAGGCCGGTCACGAACATGCGGCGGCGACCGAGCAGATCGGCGGCGCGGCCGCCGAAGAGCAGCAGGCTGCCGAAGATCAGCGAGTAGCTCGTGATCGTCCAGCTGATCGTCGAGCCGCTCATCTTCAGATCCATCGCGATGTGCGGGAGCGCGATGTTCACGGCGGTGATGTCGAGGATGACCATCAGCTGCGCGACGAGCAACACCGGAAGCAGCCAGCGATGCGACTTCGCATGGGCGTCCGTGCTGATGGCCGGGCTGTGGTGCGTGGAGTGCTTGGGCTTGTGGTGCATGGCTTGACATCCTCCTAAGTTGGACTGTACTGTCCGAGATAATAAATCAGACATCACTGTCCGATGTCAAGAGAGGAGTCGAAATGTCCACCAGGTCCGTTCCCACCAGCAGCAGCCCCCCTGCCACTCAGGAGACCGCCGCGAAGGGCCACATAGGCCTCGTCGTGCTCGCCTCGATCGCCGCCGGGCTCGCCCTCGGCCTCATGCTCGTCCTCGCCGTCTTCGCGGGAGCGGACGAGCCCCGCATCACCGGCAGCGCCCTCGTCGCCCTCGGCGCCGGATTCGCGCTGCTCGCAATCGCATCGGCCCGCTTCACCAGTCAGCCCCAGCCGTGGGCGCTCGTTCCCGGCCTCGCCTCCATGCTCGCCGGAGTCGTCGTCTGCCTCATGCCGTCGGGTCGCGCGTTCGACATCGCGGGTTGGATCTGGCCGCTGCTGCTCGCCGCGCTGGTCGTCTTCTCCGTCCGCGGCGCGCGGCGCTCGCTCGGCAACCGCTCGCGCCGTGCGCTCCTCTACCCGGCGCTCGTCATCCTGTCCCTGATCGCCGTCGGCGGGGCCGCCGCAACCGTCATGGCCGCAACCTCGTCGGACCCCGCCCCCACGCGCGGCCACACCTACCTCGTCAACGGCACCCGCCTCTACCTCAACTGCACCGGCACAGGCTCCCCGACCGTCGTCCTCTTCAACGGCCTCGGCGAACGGACACCGAGCTGGGCCTGGGTGCAGGCGAACGTGTCGACGGCCACGCGCGTCTGCTCGTTCGACCGCGCCGGAGAAGGATGGAGTGGCGGCATGGCCACCGCGCAGGACGGCCCGCAGATGGCCTCCGACGCACACGCGCTTCTGGCCGCCGCGCACGTCCCGGGGCCCTACGTCGTCGCTGGACACTCGGTCGGCGGCACCTATGCCCTCGTCTACGCCGAGCAGTACCCGAGCCAAATCGCCGGAGTCGCCCTCATCGACTCGTCGACCCCGTACCAGTTCGACCTGCCCGAGTACCCCGGCGACTACTCGATGATGAAGCGCGCGTATGCGCTCATGCCAACGGTCGCACGAACGGCAATGGGAAAGGTGATGCTGCGGAGCGGACACGGCACCCTGCCGCCACAAGCCCGCAACGTCGCCCGCAGCTTCGCCTCCTCGCCGCGCGAGCTGCGCGCCGACCGGATCGAGCTCCTGCAGCTGCCGACGATCTTCAACGAGGCTAAGGCGCTGCACACCCTCAACGGCAAGCCGCTCGCAGTCGTCAGCGCCAGCGTCGGCGAGATGCGCGGCTGGACAGCCGCCCAGAACAAGCTCGCCCAGCTCTCGACGAACACCACCCACCGCACCGTCGCCGGCGCAACGCACGAGACGCTGCTCGAAGGCAAGGCGTTCGCCGCTTACGCGAGCGCGGCGATCACCCACGTTGTGGAGATGGCACGGTCAGCGGACCGCTGACCGTGCAGGGAGCGTGACCGACGGCCAGAAGTGACCGACGGCCAGAAGCCCGGCACCCTCACCGCGCCTAGCCCGAGGGCCGCCGCCCGGCGGCCCTTACGCACCTAGCCGCCGACAGAGCGGCTTTGTGCCTGGCGACGACCACCTACTTGCTTCACCTGACTTGATGGCAGCTGGCGTAACCTGCAGACCACGCGCACTGCGCACGACCCCTTCTCTTCACACAGAGGTGTCAGCCATGTGTGTATCGGGCCGGTTGTCGTGACACCTCTGGTGGCGCGATCACAACGACTGGCGTGACGCCAGCCCTCCTACCCGATAGGCGCCTGTTCCTCCAAGACCCGCTTCAAGTTGCCCCAGACCCGTCGCTCCTGCCGCCGCCCCATGCGCGCCACTAGCGGCACGAGCAGCCTCATCGCGCCCGGTGTTTCCACCTGCCACGACCAGCGCATCCGTGTTCCCTCGGGAACCGGGTCAAACGTCAGGCTTCCCGCGGTCAGCAGGGGTCGCCCGTTCCCTCCGCGCGGCAGAGAGTGCGAGGTCGAACCGAGCAGCCGCGGTCGCTCGAACGCGGTGAACTCGACCGTCATGTCGAACACGCGACGCATCATCGTCATCTCGATACCAAACCGAGACCCGACTCCGATCGGCTCCGGCGTCAGCAACTCGACACGGGACATGCGGGTGTTGAAGTTGGGCTCGTGGCGCTCGTCGGCGACGTAGTCGAACACTTCCTCGACGGGCCGGCGAATCACGATCTCGCCCTCGACTTGCGCGGTGCGTGCGTGCTTCGGTGGCGCCATGGCTTCAGTCTCGCCTCCCGGAGTTCGGCACATCGGGGAAGGACTCGAATCTGTCGCGGCACTCTAGGAGACGGGTCGTCGTGCTGGCTTCGCGAAGAGTTCGAGTCCTGCTGACCCGAAGGTCGACAGGACTCGATTGCTGACTCTGATAAGGCGCGACGAGAGCCGCGCCGGTGCGGCGGTTATGCCGTCACAGGCGTTGGCGTCGGGAGGATGGAGTCGCCGGTCGTGCCGGTCGGTGGTTCGGTTCCGCCCATGTCGAGCCGGAACGGCGGGTAGACGTCGGTCATCAGCGTTGCGTAGGCGGCGACGCGGAAGGCCCAGCGGTTCATCCC
>WNGJ01003675.1_pt1 | contig 24163 bp, 22 predicted proteins | sample 5400611 | NCBI WGS metagenome assembly WNGJ01 (sample SAMN13153375, study PRJNA577476) | soil metagenome | isolation source: 40 cm soil or saprolite under Garry oak tree replicate 1 | place: USA:California | collected 2016-06-15
CCCGGCCAGCCCGGGGGCACGGAGTTTCCTGGGGACACCCCAGACCCCCGATGGCCCAAAGCCCCCGCCAGGCCGACATGAGAGCTGAGGACGGTGAGACAGGCGTGGCACCTGTCCAGGTACGCGGAACGGTGCTTACGGTCCGCCGGGTCGATGCCTACTACGCGATGACCGTGGTCGCGCCCCCCATCGCCGAGGGCTTCAGGCCCGGCCAGTTCATCGCGGTCGCGGCCGGCGGGCCGCACACCGCCATGCTGCTGCGCCGCGCCTTCTCCATCTACGACGTGCGCCCGGATCACGGCGGCACGGTCGAGTTCGTGTTCGCCGCGCTCGGCCCCGGCACGCAATGGCTCGCGCGGCGGCGCGCGCGCGACACCCTCGACATCGCCGGCCCGCTTGGCCGCCCGTTCCCGATTCCCCGCGACCCGGTGAACTGTCTGCTCATCGGCGGCGGGTACGGAAGCTCGCCGCTGTTCTCGCTGGCCGACCGCTTGCGCTCGCGTGGCTGCCAGGTGGACTTCCTGCTCGGCGCGGCGAGTGCGGACAGGGTGTTCGGCGCGCTCACCGCGCGGCGCACCGGCCGGACCGCTACGATCACCACCGACGACGGCTCGCTCGGCACGCGTGGCATTGTCACCGACGTGCTCAGCCAGGTAATCCATGACGGGCGGACCGACGTCATCTACGCGTGCGGGCCCATGCCGATGCTGCGGGAGGTCACTTCGGCGGCAGGCAAATACGACATCCCGGTGCTCGCCTCGGTGGAGGAGTCCATGGCGTGCGGCATCGGGGTCTGCATGACATGCGTGCTGCCGGTGCGCGGCACTGACGGCATCACGCGCATGGTGCGGTCGTGCGTGGACGGGCCGGTCTTCCGCGGCGAGGCGGTCCGGTGGGACGACGTGGGCACGATCCCGTTCGACGCGCTCGGTGCGCCCGGCTGGAAGCGCGCGGCCGGGCAGGAACCGCTGGAGGCCGGCAGTGCCGGTTGACCTGCGGACCAGGCTGTGCCACATCGAGCTGCCCAACCCGATTCTCACCGCGTCGGGGTGCGCCGCCGTCGGCCGTGAGCTCGCGCAGTTCTTCGACGTCTCCAAGATCGGTGCGGTGGTCACCAAGTCGGTCATGCTGGCGCCCCGTGCGGGGCGGCCGACGCCGCGGATGGTGGAGACCGACAGTGGCATGCTCAACTCGATCGGCCTGCAGGGACCGGGCATCGACGCGTTCTTGCAGCGCGACCTGCCCTGGCTGCTCTCACGTGGCGCGCGGGCGATGGTGTCCATCGCCGGCGGAAGCGTGGCCGAGTACGCCGAGCTTGCCGGGCGGCTGTCGGAGGCGCCCGGCGTCACCGCGATCGAGGTGAACATCTCGTGCCCCAACGTCGAGGACAGGGGGGAGGTGTTCGCGTGCGACCCGGATGCCGCCGCCGCGGTGATGGCAGCCGTCCGTGCCCACGCCAGATACGACATTCCGGTGTTCGCGAAGCTGTCCCCGGACGTAACCGATATCGTGGCCGTCGCTCGCGCGTGTGTCGCCGCGGGTGCAGACGGCCTCGCGATGATCAATACGTTGCTTGGCATGGCGATCGACCCTGACACCATGCGGCCCGTGCTGGCCGGGATCACCGGAGGGCTGTCCGGTCCGGCGATCAGGCCGGTGGCCGTCCGGTGCGTCTGGCAGGTCCGCGAGGCCCTGCCGGATATCCCGATCATCGGGATGGGTGGCGTGCGAACCGGGCGGGACGCGCTCGAGCTCATCCTCGCCGGGGCCGACATGGTCAGCGTGGGTACTACGATCTTCCACGATCCGTCTGCCTGCCCCCGCATCCTGCGCGAGCTTGACGAGGAACTGGCCGCGCGCGGCGTCGGGCGGCTGCGGGATGTCGTCGGGCTCGCACACGAGCCGGCCGGCGCCGTGCTGCTCCGGGGCGGCGCCTACCACAGGAAGCCATGACGGAGGTCCGCCAACATGACCGTTCCGCCGCGCCCGGCGCCGATCGCCGTCGCACTTGACGCACCCGACCTGGAAAGCGCGGCGCGGTGGGCGGCCCTGGTCACGCCGCACGTGAGCACCGTCAAGATCGGGCTCGAGCTCTACCTGCGTTACGGGCCAAGCGTCGTGGCCTCGGTCCGCGGTGCCAGCGGCATCCAGGTCTTCCTCGACCTGAAACTGCATGACATCCCCGCGACCGTGGCCGGGGCGGCCCGGGTGGTCGCCCGCCTGCGGCCCGCGCTGCTCACCGTGCACGCGGCCGGCGGCAAGGCCATGATCCGGGCTGCAGCGCAGGCCGCGCCGGAGACGCGGATCGCCGCCGTGACCGTGCTCACCTCGCTCACCGAGGACGACCTGGCCGAGACCAGCGTGTCCGGATCCGTCCGCGACGTGGCGCGCAGGCTCGCCGTGGCGGCGGTCAGCGCGGGCGCGCGGGCGCTGGTCTGCTCGCCGATGGAAGTCGCCGCGGTGCGCGAGGAGGTCGGGCCGGACATCATGCTGATCACGCCTGGCGTGCGCCCCGCGGGTTCGGACAGCCAGGACCAGGCCCGGGTGGCGACCCCGCAGGAAGCGCTGAGCGCGGGCGCCGACCTCCTGGTGATCGGCCGTCCGATCACGATGGCGCCAGACCCCGGCGCCGCCGCGGCCGCACTGGCCGCATCCCTCCGCCGGGGCGCGACGCACCTGTCCTAACAACAGCAGGCGTATTGGTAGGCAAGGCTTACTGTATTGGTAATAGCAACCTAGCGGTAAAGCAGCGGCAATGGCTCAGTGGTTTGGTAACTGGGGGCGGCCGGAGCTTGCCGCGGCTCAGGCAAGACTGTGCGCCGGCCGCGCAAACCGGGTGACTGGAACAAGCCGCACGAAGCACCAGGCCCGCATTCTGTGCCGAGTAATGCACGGCGCCCAATCGGAGGGCATTTGGGCGCGCCGGGCGGCTGGCCCGCCCGCATCCGGCGTTCCCGCATCCGGCTCGCCCTCATCCCGGCCCGCCTGCATCCGGCCCTCGGCTCAGGGCATCCGGCGCGGCGCACGCCCGGCGCCACGGCACGCCCCGCTGAGCCTTTCGGCGGCCGCGGCCCCGCGGCGGGCGCGCCCCGCGGCGGCCGTCGGGATCGGGTTTGGTGTCGCTACCCGCGGTCAGCCGGCCGCCATCTCGCGCAGGAGGAAGGACGGGGGACGGCGCCGCGGATCGGCACCGGGGCACCTCGGGATCCGGGTGCGCGGCGGCGGGCGGACGGCCTCGTGGACGGCGCCGTGGCCGGGCCCGGGTCCCGCCCGGGCGGTGGGCGGGCGCCGCGCCGCCGGGTCCGGGTGCCCGCGCGGGGGGGCGGTCCCGGGTGCCGGTGGCGGCGGACGCACCCCGGGCCGCGGGCCGGGTTCCAGGGCCCGCACGGCGGTTCGGCTTCGGGGGCGGCGATGGCCGCAGCAGCCGCGCCTCGCCCGGCGCTGCGGTCCTGCGGCACGTAAGCTCACCTGTGAGAACCGCAAAACATCGTGGTCGCAGCGTCCGGGTGATCTAGGTTTTGGTGACAATGAGTATTCGGTCCTGCTCGGATAGTAATTTCAACGAATTTGTGACGTGACGAACACGGGTTTGCGTTGCCTGAAGGGGCACCGAGTCGCTAGGTTCCCCTCCCGACCGCAGTTTTTCTAGACGAAACCCGAGGTGAACCGGCGTGGCTCTTCCTCCCCTCACTCCAGAGCAGCGCGCCGCAGCCCTGGAAAAGGCTGCCCAGGCTCGCAAGGAACGTGCCGAGGTGAAGAACAGGCTCAAGCGCGGCGGCACTACCCTGGCCCAGATCCTCAAAGAGGGCCAGACCGACGACGTCATCGGCAAGATGAAAGTCTCGTCGTTGCTCGAGTCGCTTCCCGGTGTCGGCAAAGTCCGCGCTAAGCAGATCATGGACCGGCTGAACATCGCCGACTCGCGCCGTGTGCGCGGTCTCGGCACCAACCAGCGCGCGGCGCTGGAGAACGAGTTCGGCGGGGATGAACTCTGACCGAGGCTGAATTTTCAGGAGGCGGGCGAGGGGGCGCGGCCGCTTCGCCCGCTGCCTGCGCCTGCGGCCAGCCAGGCACAGGCCAGGCCGGCCGCAAGGCGCGGCTGACCGTTTTGTCGGGGCCTTCCGGTGTCGGGAAGAGCACGGTGGTCGCCCGGCTCCGGCAGGCCCATCCGGACATCTGGCTGTCGGTATCGGTGACTACGCGGCGACCGCGCCCGGGCGAGCAAAACGGCCGGGAATACACATTTGTCAGTGACCGCGAATTCGACCGTCTCATAGCGGACGGCGAACTTCTCGAATGGGCCAGATACTCGGGCCACAGATATGGCACTCCGCGCTCGCCGGTCGAGGCCAAGCTCGCGGCGGGCATCCCGTCCCTGCTCGAAATCGACGTGCAGGGGGCCCGCCAGGTCCGTGGCCAGACGGACGAGGCGCTGCTGGTCTTCCTCGCGCCCCCGTCGTGGGAAGAACTCGAGCGGCGCCTGAACGAGCGCGGCACCGAGCCCCCGGACGCCGTCAGGCGTCGCCTCGCCACCGCGCGTGCCGAACTGGCGGCGGAGCACGAGTTCGACGTCACGCTCGTCAACACGTCCGTCGATGAGGTGTGCGAGCGGCTGGTAATGTTGATGCGCGCTCCAGCGAATCAACAACGGATTCCTGAGGCCGGTAGCGGACGTCGCGCATGACGGCCGAGGACGCAACCCGGAAGGTAGCAGGTGGCAGGGACTCCCTCCGCAGAAGGTATTACCAACCCGCCCATCGACGAGCTGCTGTCCATCGTGGACAGCAAGTACAGCCTCGTCATCATGGCCGCGAAGCGGGCGCGGCAGATCAACGCCTACTATGCCCAGCTGGGCGAGGGCCTGCTCGAGTACGTGGGACCGCTGGTCGAGACCCACGTCCAGGAGAAACCGCTCTCCGTGGCGCTGCGTGAGATCCGTGAGCAGCTGCTCACCGCAGAGACCATCGAATCCTGACGAGCAGGTTCCTGACGGGATGTCACGGGGTGTCCCGGGGGGTCACCCTCCCGGGACGGCACGGGATGTCACGGGGGCACCGGATGTCACGGGGGCACCGGATGTCACGCCGGGTTCCGGGGGGTCGCCCCCCGGGACGGCAGAGCCTGCGCACATCGTTCTCGGCGTCGGGGCCGGAATCGCCGCGTACAAGGCATGTGAGCTGCTGCGGCGGCTGACGGAGTCAGGCCATCTGGTGCGGGTCGTGCCGACCGCGGACTCGCTCCGCTTCGTCGGTGCCGCGACGTGGGCCGCGCTTTCCGGGCAGCCCGTGGCGGCGGATGTGTGGGCCGATGTGCACGAGGTACCGCATGTTCGGCTCGGCCGGCAGGCCGATCTGGTCATCGTGGCGCCGGCAACGGCCGACCTGCTCGCCAAGGCGGCGCACGGGCTCGCCGGTGACCTGCTGACGACCACGTTGCTCACCGCACGGTGCCCGGTCATGTTCGCGCCCGCGATGCACACCGAGATGTGGGAGCACGCCGCCACCCGGGCCAACGTCGCCGTCCTCCGCGCGCGGGGAATGATCGTGGCCGAGCCCGCGACCGGGCGCCTGACCGGCGCCGACAGTGGGCCCGGCAGGTTGCCCGAGCCGGCCGAACTCTTCGAGACGGCCGTCCGCCTGCTCGCCCGCGGCGCGGCCGGCCTGCGCCCGGACCTGGCGGGCCGGCACGTGGTGGTCTCCGCCGGTGGCACCCGCGAGGAACTCGACCCCGTACGATTTATCGGCAACTGGTCATCGGGGCGCCAGGGCTATGCGCTGGCCAGCACGGCCGTGGCCCGCGGCGCCGAGGTGACCCTGGTCGCCGCGAACGTGGCGCTGCCCGATCCGGCGGGCGCCACCATCGTGCGTGTCACGTCAGCCTGTCAGTTGCGCGACGCGATGCTCGCGGCCGCGCGCGGCGCGGATGCCGTGGTGATGGCCGCCGCCGTGGCCGATTTCCGCCCAGCCGCACGCCGCGGAACGAAGATAAAGAAGACCGGCGCGGCACCCGGGCCGATCGACCTCACAGAAAACCCCGACATCCTGCGTGAACTCGTCCGCGACAGGGACAGCGTCAGGAACGGCGTCAGGGACAGCGCCGGGGCCGGCAGCACGGGCGGCGGCACCGGCGGCACCGCGGACCGGCGGGCCGGCCAGGTGATCGTCGGTTTCGGCGCCGAGACCGACGATGTCCTGGCCGCCGGGCGCGAGAAACTCCTGCGCAAGGGATGCGACCTGCTCGTCGTCAACGAGGTGGGCAACGGCCTGGCGTTCGGGACGGATGACAACGCGGCGCTCGTGCTGGCGGCGGACGGTGTCGTGACGGAGATACCGCGAGGGCCCAAGGAGGTCCTTGCCGACCGGGTTTGGGACCTTGTCTCGCAGCGCTTCGGGCAGGCCGTCACGTAGACAGCACGCAGCCGACTTACCCGGGCGCCCGCGCCCCCGGTATGCTTCCGGCGGGACCCGCGCAGGGGTGGCTTCTCCGTTGAACTTCGGCGAAATCACCGTATAGCGGGCAGGATTCCGCGTCCGGTACAGGTGCCGAGGCACCCGTACCCGGGCGCCGCTGTCGCAGAAGAGGAAAATCAAGTGGCACGTCGCCTTTTTACTTCCGAGTCGGTCACAGAAGGCCACCCGGACAAGATGGCCGACCAGATCAGTGACGCGATTCTCGATGCCATGATCAAAGATGATCCGCGCAGCCGCGTGGCGGTGGAGACTTTGATCACGACAGGGCAGGTGCACGTCGCTGGCGAGGTCACGACCAAGACGTATGTCGACATCCCGGGTCTCATCAGGGACAAGATCCTCGAGATCGGGTACGACTCGTCCGCGAAGGGCTACGACGGGGCGTCGTGCGGCGTTTCTGTCTCGATCGGGGCGCAGTCACCGGACATCGCGCAGGGAGTCGATGACGCCTATGAGCGAAGAGAGGGCGAGGGAACCGACGAGTTCGATCGGCAAGGGGCCGGCGACCAGGGCCTGATGTTCGGCTACGCCTGCCGCGAGACGCCTGAGCTCATGCCGCTGCCGATCATGCTGGCGCACCGGCTCGCGAGGCAGCTCACGGGGGTTCGGCGCAGCGGGCTCGTGCCTTACCTGCGCCCGGACGGCAAGACCCAGGTAACCATCGAGTACGAGGGGGCCAGGCCGGTCCGGCTCGACACCGTGGTCGTCTCCTCCCAGCACGCGCCCGACATCGACCTGCGCGAACTGCTCGAACCCGATATCCGCGAGCACGTGGTCGCACCTATGCTCGAAGGCCTCGAACTCGACACGGACAACTACCGGCTGCTCGTCAACCCCACCGGCCGGTTCGAGATCGGCGGGCCGATGGGGGACGCGGGCCTGACCGGCCGGAAGATCATCATTGACACCTATGGCGGCATGGCAAGGCATGGCGGCGGCGCCTTCTCCGGCAAGGACCCGTCCAAGGTGGACCGCAGCGGTGCGTACGCGATGCGCTGGGTGGCCAAGAATGTCGTGGCGGCTGGACTGGCCGACCGCTGCGAGACGCAGGTCGCCTACGCGATCGGCAAGGCCAAGCCGGTGGGATTGTTCGTCGAGTGCTTCGGCACCGAACACGTCGCCGCGGACCAGATCCAGCATGCGGTCCTGGAGGTTTTCGATCTCCGCCCCGCGGCCATCATCCGCGATCTTGATCTGCTGCGGCCAATTTATTCCCAGACCGCCGCATATGGCCATTTCGGCCGCGAGGAGCCCGACTTCGCCTGGGAGCACGCCAACCGCGTGGACGCGCTCCGCTCGGCCGCGCACGTCTAGGCACAAGCCACCCGCGCGGCAGGCCGCTTGCCGCGGCGCGACACGCGGCGAGCCATCCGCGGCGGCCCACCGCGGCGGCCCACCGCGGCGAGCCACCTGCGGCGGGTTACTGCGGCGAGCCACCTGCGGCGAGCCACCTGCGGCGAGCCACCTGCGGCGAGCCACCTGCGGCGGGTCACTGCGGCGGCGATGGCGGGACAGGGGGGAGCCGTCTGGTAGGACGTAAGCGTGCCTCAGGTCGCGCCAGCCAGCCGGCGGCAGCCGCGCCAGCCGCCGGTACGGACACAAGCGGCTGAGCTCCCGGTCGCCCGGGTAGCTGTCGACGTCTCACTCGCCCACCTCGACCGGCCGTTCGACTATCTCGTGCCGCAGCAGCTGGCCTCGGCCGCCGTACCGGGCTGCCGGGTGCGGGTCAGGTTCGCGGGCAAACTGACCGACGGCTTTGTGCTCGAACGTGCCGCGAGCAGCGACCACCCTGGCCGTCTTGCGTTCCTGGACCGCGTGGTGTCCCCGGAGCCGGTGCTCACCCCCGAACTGGCCGGGCTCGCCAGAGCGGTCGCCGACCACTACGCGGGCACGCTCGCCGACGTGCTCAGGCTCGCGATCCCGCCACGGCACGCGGCCACGGAAGCGCAGCCGCCGGTCCCGCCCGCCGCGCCGCTGCCGGGGCAGAGCCCACCGGACTCGGGCCCACCGGACTCGGGCCCACCGGACTCGGGCCCACCGGACTCGGGCCCACCGGACTCGGGCCCGCCTTGCCCGGTCAGGACTGGCCGAGGGCCATCGCGGTCGCGGTCGCCACCGCCGCGTCGGCGGGCCGCGGAGCGGTCGTCGTCCTGCCGCACGCCGCCGACCTGGCCCTCGTGGACGCGGCGCTGACCTCGGTGCTCGGGCCGCGGCGGCATGTCGCGCTGAGCGCGGATCTGGGCCCAGCGGAACGCTACAAGCGCTGGCTGGCCGCCGCCCGCGGCAGCGTCGGCGTCGTCGTGGGCACCAGGTCCGCGATGTTCGCACCGGTGCCCGCGCTCGGGCTGGTTGTGCTCTGGGACGATGGCGACGATCTGCACGCAGAACGCCGCGCACCCTACCCGCACGCGCGGGAGGTGCTCGCGCTGCGTGCGCACCGGGCCGGCGCGGCGGCGCTGATCGGCGGGTTCTCCCGTACCGCCGAGATGACCCAGCTGACCGAGGCCGGCTGGGCCCACACGCTCCGGGCGGACCGCGCGGAGGTCCGCCGCCGCGTGCCCGAGATCCGTGCGGCGGGTGACGACAGCGAGCTTGCCAGGGACGAGGCGGCGCGCGGCGCCCGGCTGCCGAGCCTGGCGCTGCGAGCGGCCAGAGAGGCGCTGACACGCGGCCCGGTGCTCGTGCAGGTGCCACGGCGGGGCTACCTCGCGGCGATCGGCTGCGCGCGCTGCCGGGCGCAGGCACACTGCGCGGGCTGCGGCGGGCCGCTGGCGCTGCAGTCCACGCACACCGCGGCGAACTGCCGCTGGTGCGGCAGGCTCGCGTCGGGCTGGCGCTGCCCCCGATGCCAGGCCACCCAGATCCGTGCCCTGGTCACCGGGGCGCGGCGGACCGCGGAAGAGCTCGGCCGTGCGTTCCCATCGGCAGCCGTTCGGGTGTCGGGCGGGGAAGGACGGCTCGGCCGGGTGCCCGCCACGCCCGCGCTCGTGGTCGCAACCCCCGGTGCCGAGCCCGCCGCCGATGGTGGTTACGCCGCGGCGTTGCTGCTCGACGCGCACGCCCTGCTCGGCCGGGCCGACCTGCGGGCCGCCGAGGAAGCACTGCGCAGGTGGATGAACGCCGCCGCGCTCGTGCGCCCGCGCGCCGAGGGCGGCATCGTCGTGGTGCTCGCCGACGCGGCGCTGCCCGCGGTCCAGGCGCTGATCCGCTGGGACTCGGTCACGCACGCACAGCGGGAGCTGGCCGAACGCGCCGGCCTCGGCTTCCCGCCCGCGGTCCGGATGGCGTCGCTCACCGGCAGCGCCGAAGCCGTGCACAAGCTGCTGAGCGCAATGACGCGCCCGGACGGCGCCGAAGTGCTCGGGCCCGTGCCCGTCCCTGCCAGCCGGGACAAGCAAGCGGCGGAGGGCGAGCTGTACCGTGCGCTCGTGCGGGTACCGCGGCCGGCGGGCCTGCAGCTCGCACGCGCACTCGCGGACGCTCAGGCCGCACGGTCGGCTCGCAAGGATCCCGAACGGCTGCGCGTGCAGATCGACCCGCTGGAGCTGATCTGACGCCGGGGGCGAGACCGTGGCCCGGTGGGTTCTCCCGGTCATTTCGCCTGGTTACACGCCATTCGCGGACTGCGGCGGCAGTGCCGCGTGATACGCACCGGGCACCGAAGCCGTAGGGTGCTTGCGTGGGCCGAAGGGCATCACTCATTTCCGCGCCACGCACACCGGCGGCTGGCGGCGCGAGTCCCGTGCTGCCAGCGGTGCGGATCGCGCCGCCGCACGAGCTCGCCGCCGCCGCGGCCGCGGCGCCCCTGCTGCGTGAGGCCGAGCGGCTGGCCCGCTGGGTGGGCACCGACAGGCCGCTGACCAACCGTGGCCGGCTGCGGCTCGCCGATGCCGCCGAGATCATCGCCGAGCTTGAGCTGGCCTGCGACCACCACAGCGCGGGGCCGGCTGGTGGCGGCCGCCCGCGCAGCGCGGGCGATGTGCGTGAACTGGACCTGGTGTGGCACACGGCGGTCGGTGCCGGCCTCGTCCGCATCTCGGGCAACCGGGTATCCGCGCGGCAGGGCGGCTTGCGCGGCCACGACGCGGACGGGCTGGTCGCCGCGTGGCGTGGCGCGCTCGACGCGGTCCTTGGCTGCGGCCCCGCCGACCTCAGCGAGGAACTCGAAGGCTTGGCGACGCTGCTGTATGCGGCCGGCGCGCCGGTGCGGATGGATGCGCTCGCCGACGCCTTCGCTACCGCGACCGCCGCGACGCGGGTGCGCCGCACCACCCGGTGCGGCGCTCCACCAGATCCCGGCGCCAGGATGTCGCAGGCTCTCGAGGTGCTCGCCGATCTGGGCGTCGCGGAGCTCGGCGTTGACGACGAAGACGATCAGCTCACCGTGTCGCTGACCCCGCTCGGGGCGGTGGGAATGCGCGACCGGCTGATCGCCGCCGGCTTCTCCGCGCCTGTCCTCGGCTGCGCCGCGTCGTGCGGCGCCGCGGGCCTGCTTGCTGGCCTCGCCGGCTACGACGCAGAAGACGGTGAGCTCGAGATCGCCGCGTGGCTTGCGGGCCGCACGCCGCAGGAGGCGGCCGCCCAGTTGCTCGACGCGGCCAGCACGTCCTCGCCAGGTGCCAGGGGCGCCGCATTCGCGATCATCGACCGGCTCGGTGAGCAGGTGATTCCGCTCGTGCGGTCGGCTCTGGACGATCCGGTGCTCCGGCCGCACGCGGCCATCTGGCTGCGCGAGCTCGGCGTGCAGGCGGACCTTTCCGCACCGGAGCGCGCCTGGCTGCTCGTCGATCTCGGTGCCGGGCTGCTCGAGGAGGCCGAGCCCGGGGCCGTCGCGGCGGAACTGCTTCCCGATCTTCCAGCGGCCGAGCAGGCCGAACTTGTCGCCGGGCTGTGGCAGGTGTCGCATCCGAGCCTCATCGCGCTGCTCACCACGCTCCTCGAGTACCATCCGGATCCGGCCGTCGCCAAAGCTGCGCGAAAAGCCGCGTTCAAAGCACGATCACAGCATCTCGGCGCCGGCGCCGCCCGCGCCGAGCGGTCCACTTGAGCCGCCGCGACCGCCCCGCCGGCACCCGCGGCTGGGCAGTCCGCGCTCCTGCTGTGGGCCACTGCTGCCCCCAGGTGCCCGTAAACTTGACCCGCTGCGTCGTGTAAGCCGCCGGGAGGGTAACCGTGGCACTGAAGCCGATCCGTCTTTTCGGCGATCCGGTGCTGCGCACCCCCGCCGAACCGGTCCGCGATTTCGACGGCGAGCTCCGCAAGCTGGTCAAGGATCTGACTGACACGATGCTCGACGCCCCTGGAACCGGGCTTGCCGCGCCTCAGATCGGCGTCGGCCTGCGTGTCTTCACCTACCACGTCGATGATGATCTCGGCCATCTGGTCAACCCCTCCCTCGATCTGTCCGATGAGGAGGAGACCGGGGAAGAGGGCTGCCTGTCCATACCTGGCCTCACCCTCCCGACGAAACGGGCGCTGCGCGCCGTGGCCAAGGGCTTCAACATGCATGGCGAGCCGGTCACCCTGGAGGGTACGTCGCTGCTTGCCCGCTGTGCGCAGCACGAGACCGACCACCTCGATGGCGTGCTGTTCATCGACCGGCTCGATCCCGAGCAGCGCAAGCTCGCGATGAAGGCGATCAGGGAAGCCGAATGGTTCGGCGAACCGGTGCCTGTGGTAAGGGCGTCGCCGCACCCGACCCTGGGCAAGGCGCTGTAGCGTCATGCGCCTGGTATTCGCGGGCACCCCACAGGCGGCGGTGCCGGCGCTCGACGCATTGCTCGGCTCGCGGCACGAGGTGGCCGCGGTCGTCACGAGACCCGACGCACCGGCGGGGCGGGGCAGCAGGGGCACCGGCCGGCGGCTGACCCCGAGCCCGGTCGCGGCCCGTGCGCGCGCCGCCGGCCTGCAGGTGCTGACGCCGGGCAAGCCCCGCGATCCGGCCTTCATCGAGCGGCTGCGAGAGATCGGCCCGGACTGCTGCACGGTCGTCGCCTACGGCGCGCTGCTGCCCAGGGCCGTGCTCGACATCCCGGCCCACGGCTGGGTCAACCTGCACTTCTCGCTGCTGCCCGCCTGGCGCGGGGCGGCGCCGGTGCAGCACGCCATCCTGCATGGGGACGACATCACGGGTGCGACCACGTTCCGCATCGTCGAGGAACTCGATGCCGGGCCCGTGTTCGGGATGGTGACCGAGCCGATCCGGCCGCGGGACACCGCCGGTGACCTGCTCACCCGCCTGGCCGATGCCGGCGCGCATCTGCTCGTGGCCACCCTGGACGGGATCGAGGCCGGGCAACTGGAGGCACGCCCTCAGCCCGCCGAGGGGGTCAGCCTCGCACCCAAGATCACACCAGAGGATGCCCGCCTGGACTGGACGCGCGGCGCCGTCGCGATAGACAGGGTCATCCGGGCGTGCACGCCCCAGCCGGGCGCGTGGACCACGTGGGGAAGCGCACGTCTCAAGCTTGGGCCTGTCAAGCTCGACGTCGTGCCCGCACAGGAGATGCCCGCACCCGTCCCTTCGCTCAGCCGGGAGGCAGGCGCGGGGGAGCGGGCCGCGGCGGCCCAGGGCGCGGCGGGCCAGAATGCGGGGCCGGATACGGCCGGGCTCGCCCCAGGTGAGCTTCGTGTCGTTCGCGACCAGGTTCTCGTGGGCACTGGCACACGGCCGGTTGTGCTCGGCGACGTCCGCCCGGAGGGAAAGCGCCCGATGCGAGCCACCGAATGGGTACGCGGGTTGCGGCTTTCCGGCGGCGAACGGCTGGGCTGACGTGACCAGACCCGGAGCCAGGCGAAGGGCCGATCCGGCGCGCCGCGGCGCCTATGACGTTCTGCGCGCCGTCGCACAACGCGACGCCTACGCCAACCTGCTGCTGCCCGCGTTGCTTGCCGAGCGCCGGCTTGCCGGGCGCGACGCCGCGCTCGCCACCGAGCTGACCTACGGAACTCTGCGCGGCCAGGGCAGTTACGACGCGGTGATCGACGCGTGCTCGGACCGCCCGGTCGGCCGGATCGACCCAGCGCTGCGCGAGGTCCTTCGGCTCGGCGTGCATCAACTGCTCGCGACCAGGATCCCCGCGCATGCCGCCGTGGCAGCCAGCGTTGACCTCGCCAAGGACGTGGCGGGGGTGCGGCCGGCCGGTTTCGTGAACGCGATTTTGCGCCGCGTCGCCACCCGTGACCGTGCGGAGTGGCTCGCGATCGTGGCGCCGAGCCGTACCGAAGATCCGGTCGGGCACCTCGCGGTCATGCACAGCCATCCGCGCTGGATCGTAACCGCGATGTCCGCCGCGCTCGGCGAGGACCCAGCTGGCCAGCTCGCGGAGACGGAGGCCCTGCTCGCCGCGGACAACAGCCGCCCAGGGGTTACGCTGCTCGCCAAGCCTGGCCAGGTCACGCCCGGCGAGCTCGCCGCCGCGGGCGCCACGCCGGCCCGGTGGTCGCCATATGGCGCGTACCTGCTCGAAGGCAACCCCGCCGACATTCCCGCCGTGGCGGACGGCCGTGCGGCGGTACAGGATGAGGCCAGCCAGCTTGCGGCGGTGGCGCTCGCGGGCGCCGCGCTGACCGGGCCGGACCGGTTGTGGCTCGACCTTTGCGCCGGGCCGGGCGGCAAGGCCAGCCTGCTCGCGGGGATCGCCGCCAGCCGCGGCGCGAGGCTGGTCGCGGCGGACATCCAGCCACACCGCGCGGCCCTGGCACGGGCCGCGGTGGCGGGCCGTGCCGCCGGCGGCCCCATCCGGGTAATCGGCGGCGCGGGCAACACCAGCCGGATCGTCGTTGCCGATGGCACGGTGCCGCCATGGCGGCGTGGCGCATTCGACCGCGTGCTCGCCGACGTTCCCTGCTCGGGCCTTGGCGCGTTGCGCCGCCGCCCCGAGGCACGCTGGCGGCGCAGGCCGCGCGACATCGCCGGGCTCGGCGCGCTGCAGCGCCGGTTGCTCACGGCCGCGCTCGCGTCGGTCCGGCCGGGCGGAGTGGTGGCATACGTGACGTGTTCACCGCACATCGACGAGACCCGTCGTGTGGTCGAGGACGTCGTCGCCACGCTGACCGGGGTCACCATGCTCGATGCGCCCGCTGTGCTTGCCGACGTGACGGCGCCGGGCGGGGCCCTGCGCGGTGCGAAATCGCGCCGCGGGCCCGGCCCGGGCGCCGGGCAGGCCGCAGGTGCGAGTGCGGGCGGGAACGGCGACCCGCGGGCCAGCCGGGCCGTGGAGCCAGCGCAGCACACCCCCGGCAGCACCTTGCCCGGCAGCACCTTGCCCGACAGTTCTGTGCCGGGTGGCTCTGTGCCGGGTGGCTCTGTGCCGGGTGGCTCTGTGCCGGGTGGCTCTGCGCCGGAGAGCGTGTTGCCGGATAGCTCTGTGCCCGGCGGCTCGGGCCTCAGCTCGGATGCGTTGCGCAGCCCAAGGAGCGGGGCCGGCCATACCGGCGCCGGGCAGGCTGTCGCTGGCTCTGGACCGGCGGCCGCTGACGCACCGGGGCTGGCTGGTGGTGGCCCGCCGGGTGCCGGGTCGCCCCCGCCCGCCCTGGGCCGGTACGCGCAGTTCTGGCCGCACCTGCACGGCACCGACGCCATCTTCGTTGCCCTGCTCCGCCGGGACGCCTGAGCGCCCGCGCCGCCCGATGCGCGAGCATGGGCCCGGGCCCGGCGCAACGCGGGCGGCCGTTCCGGTGGGTCCGGCCGACCTCCGACCTCCGACCTCCGACCGCCGTTTGCGCGGAACCACCGCAGCGCGCCGCACAGCAACCTGCTCGACGGCGCTGCCGGCGCGATGGGAATCGGCGCTGGACTGATGGCATGCGCCGGCATCGTGCTCGCGGTGAAGATCGACGTGATCGTCCAGCTGGTCTCGCTGGCGATCGAGATCATCGAGGCGACCGCGACCGCGCCCGTGACGTTCGGCGCGTCGCTGCTGGAGATCCCGGTGTTCAAGGAGATCACCGGCCTGCTCATCAACCTGCTGATCAACCTCGCGCTCAACGCGGTCATGGGCGGCTGAGGCGACCGGGTTCGGGCCGGGCGAGATCACGCCACTGTCTCGTCGCCCATCAGGACCATCAGGCGGCTCAGGGCCATCAGGGGGTCGGCCGTGTCGCGGACCCAACGAAGGCCGGGAAGTCTTCAGGGCATGTCCTTCGACCACAACGCCAGCGACACCGCTGCCGTCAGGATCGCCAGCGGCACGACCGGAGCGATGAGCGGTTCCGCCCGGTAGGCGATCATGGCGAGCGCAGCACCGCCGCAGAGCGCCAGCAGGGCAGCGGCCTGCGATACGGCATCCGCGCCAAGCCGGCCGACCACGGCCAGGCTGCCCATGAGCGCGTTGAGCGTCCCCGTCACGTAGGTGGTCGAGATCCCTGACACCGCGAGCCGGGTTGCGGTGGCGCTCTGAATGCCCATCGCGACGGCCGACAGGCTGATGAGGGCGAACAGCGCGCCGCCGGCCGGGTGCCCCCCGGTGCCGAGCCACACCGCGAAGAAGATGGTGACGAGCAGGAGTTCAAGCCCGAATGCCAGCGGAACGCTTGCCCGCAGCCAGCGCGCGACGGCCGCCGCCGGGTGCGCAAGCTGGTGGCCGGCGAACAGCCCGGCGGCGAAGCCGGCGAATGCCACGGCCGACCGCGAGGTCTCCGCGCCGAGGCCCTGCCCGGCCGCCACGCCGAGCAGCACCAGGTTGCCCGTCATGATCCCGGTGAACACGTGCCCGAGCGCGGTGATGCTCAGCGCATCGACCGCGCCGGCGACGGCGGTGAGAACCACGGCGAGCATGGCGCGCTCGTGTGAGAGCCCGTTGCCCTGCCCAGTCCTGGTCATCGCACGTGATCTTCTCAGACCGGCCCGCCCATGTCCGCGGCCGGTGGCCGGTCGGGGGCACGGACCCGCACGGCGGCCGGGGATGGGCAGCGTGGCCGAGCCGGGCGGGGCCGGATGCCGCCGAGGGCGGCCGCGTGCATCCGGGGGATATGCGTGAGCGGGCACTCACCCCCGCTGTGCAGAGCGCCGCCCGCGCGACCTTTAGGGACCCGCAGATCATCAACACGCGGGTTTGATCTTGCAGTGACTGCCCAGCGGAGACCCTGAATGTGCCATCGCGGGTCTTACAGAACCCGCGATGGCACATTCACGGTCCCCGGGGACGGGACTGTGCCCGGGGGCAGGGGGCTGGTGGGGCCAATGTGGTGCGCAGCGGGCAGAGTTGCGGGACGAGCGGGCGCCGGTGTCCTGTGGCAGTTGATCTTCCTTTTTGCCATTCGATCTTGCTCAACCCGCGGCCGGTGCCACCCAAAATTGATCATCCACCGCCGTGGATGGCGTCGGTGCAGGTAAGGGTCACGAGTGATGGGCAAGGTTCAGTGGCAGGGCGGACACCGACACCCGCTCGTCGTCCGTGCAGAGCGGGAAGATGAGCCGGGGCACTTGCCACCAAAGATTCCTTAGAGATTCCTTAGCCCAGGTCAAGCCCTGGCACGGAGGAAGATCCTTTGTCACCGGACAGCCGGTCGCGCCCGTACCACAGCAACGAGGTCCGGAACTGAAAGCAGCGAGTTATTTCGCGACGCGCCCTAGACTCGGTGGCGATGGGAGTTCAAATGTCGCCGAGCATCCTGTCCGCGGACTTCGCCCGGCTCGCCGAGGAAGCGCAGGCCGTGGCGGGCGTCGCCGACTGGCTGCATGTAGACGTCATGGACAACCACTTCGTGCCCAATCTCACGATCGGGCTGCCGGTGGTGGAGTCGCTGCTGAAGCACACCAGCCTGCCGATGGACTGCCACCTCATGATTACCGATCCCGATCGCTGGGCACCCGCCTACGCCGAGGCAGGCGCCCGCAACGTGACGATTCACGCGGAGGCGGCACAGTCGCCGATCAGGACGCTCCGGATGATCCGCGCTGCGGGAGCGCGCGCCGGGCTCGCGATCAACCCCCCGACGCCGGTAGAGCCGTACGCGGATCTGCTGCCCGCCATGGACATGCTGCTCGTGATGACGGTCGAGCCGGGTTTCGGTGGCCAGCCTTTCCTGGATGTCGTGTTGCCCAAGGTGCGCCGTGCCCGCGCGCTCATGGCCGGCCGCGGCGATTCGGTGTGGCTGCAGGTCGACGGCGGGGTGAGCGAGGAGACGATCGAGCGGTGTGCGGCCGCCGGCGCTGACGTGTTCGTGGCGGGATCGGCCGTCTACTCGGCGCAGGACCCGGCGGGCGTGCTGCAGGCGCTACGCGCGCAGGCGCAGCGCGCGACCGCGCACGCCGCCTGGGCCCGCTCGTCCTGACCGGTCCAGCGGCCCCCGTCGTCCAGCCACATCCGCTCGCATCGCTGGCTCCCCGCTCGTCCTGACCGGTCCAGCGGCCCGGTCGTCCAGTCCCATCCGCTCGCATCGCAGCCGGCACACACCGCCATCCGCACCGCCATCCGCCCGCTGGCGGAGCTGGCGCCGCGCGGCCGGCGCCCGGTGGGCGTGGTTACGGGGCGCCAGCGCCCGCTCGCCGGTCAAGCAGCGCCTGGTTGGCGGGCAACGTCGCTGCCGAACGGCACCGGGGCGCGTACCGCCGGAATAGGCCGCATGGCACACTGGTTGGACAAGGCAAAGCGTGCTCCGGGGTCGGTGTAACTCCGAACCGGCGGTGACAGTCCGCGACCCGGCCGATGCCATCGGCCGGCTGATCCGGTGAAATTCCGGTACCGACGGTGAAAGTCCGGATGGGAGGAAGCACGCGCGCGACGGCGGCCGTAAGGCCGACGCCGGGTACCTGCGCACATACCCCGGAGCCGGGACCGATCGTAACGCTCCGGAGGGTGGCGCGGATGTTCACCGGAATCGTGGAGGAGCTCGGCGAGGTCGTCGCGCTAGAGCGACATGACGGGGCCGCCCGGCTCACCGTGAAAGGCCCCAAGGTGATGGCGGGCACCGCGCACGGCGGCTCGGTCGCGGTCAACGGGGTGTGCCTCACCGTCACGGCCAGCGCTGGCGGCGCGTTCACCGCCGACGTGATGGGCGAGACTCTGCAGCGCTCTGACCTGGGCGTTCTGGCCCCCGGCGCGGCCGTCAACCTCGAACGCCCGTGCCGGGCCGGCGACCCGCTCGGCGGCCACCTCGTGCAGGGCCACGTGGACGGAACCGGCAGGATCGTCTCCAGGACCGATGCGCCGCATTGGCAGGTGGTACGGATCACGCTCCCTTACGGCTTGGCGCGTTATGTCGCCGAGAAGGGATCTGTCGCGGTCGACGGGGTGAGCCTGACGGTGTCTGCGGTGAGCGGCGCCGCAGCGGCGCCCGCGGTGCCGCCTGACCCCGCGCAGCCCGCTCCACTTCCTGCGGCAGGGCAGGGCCGGCCGGAACAAGAGCCGGATGAGCCATGGTTTGAGGTAAGCCTGATCCCGCTCACGCTTGAGCTGACGACGCTCGGCCGTAAGCGCCCGGGCGAGCTGGTCAACCTGGAGGTCGACGTCCTCGCTAAGTACGTGGAAAAGCTGCTCGCCGGGAGGCAGGGATGAGCATGGCAGCGGAAAGGGCCGTCACCGCGCAGAGCCCTGCCCTGGAAAGCACGGCTGGCCTGGAAAGCACTCCCGCCCTGGAAAGCACGGCTGGCCTGGAAAGCACGGCTGGCTTGGAAAACACTCCTGCCCTGGAAAGCACGGCTCGCTTGGAAAGCACGGCTGGCTTGGAAAACACTGCTGGCCTGGAAAACACGGGCGCCTTGGAGAGCATGGGCGCGGCAGGTGACGTCGCGGATATTCAGCTCGATGACGTCGGGCGGGCGATCGGCGACATCGCCGCTGGCCGGCCGGTCGTCGTGGTGGACGACGTGGACAGGGAGAACGAGGGCGACATCATCTTCGCCGCGAGCAAGGCCACGCCGGAGCTGCTCGCCTTCACCATCAGGCACACGAGCGGCGTCATCTGCGTGCCGATGCCGGGCGCGGAGCTGGACCGGCTGCAGTTGCCGCTGATGACGGCGCAGAACAACGAGCGCATGCGGACCGCGTTCACGGTCAGCGTCGACGCGCGCGACCACGTCACCACGGGGATCTCCGCGACCGACCGGGCCCGCACCATCCGCACCCTGGTCGACTCCGCCACCGAGCCCAACGAGCTGGTGCGCCCCGGGCACGTCTTCCCGCTGCGTTACGCGGAGGGCGGGGTGCTGCGCCGGCCCGGTCACACCGAGGCCGCGGTCGATCTCACCAGGCTGGCCGGGCTCACCCCGGCCGGTGTGCTCGCCGAGGTGGTCAACGACGACGGCACGATGGCGCGGCTGCCGGCCCTGCGCAAGTTCTGCGATGCCCACGGCCTGGCGCTCATATCGATCGCACAGCTCATCGAGTACCGGCGGCGTCGTGAGCAGATGGTCCGCCGGGTCGTCGAGACCAGGCTGCCGAACGCGCGCGGCCTGTGGCGCGCGTTCGGGTACCTGAACTCGGTGGACGGCACCGAACAGGTCGCGCTGGTGCTCGGCGACCTCGGCGACGGCACGGACGTGCTGGTCCGCGCGCACTCGGAGTGCCTGACCGGGGATGTCTTCGGCTCACAGCGCTGTGACTGCGGCGCGCAGCTCGACGCCGCGATGGCGGCCATCGCGGCCGAGGGCCGGGGCGTCGTGCTCTACCTGCGCGGCCACGAGGGCCGGGGGATCGGGCTGCTGAGCAAGCTGCAGGCCTACCAGCTGCAGGACGGGGGCGCCGACACGGTCGACGCCAACCTGGAGCTCGGCCTGCCCGCGGACGCGCGCGAATACAGCACCGGCGCGCAGATCCTGGCCGACCTCGGGGTCGCCTCGATCAGGCTGCTCACCAACAACCCCGCGAAGGTAAGCGGCCTGTCCGGATTCGGGATCGACGTGCACGGCCGGGTGCCGCTGCCAGTCGTCGCGACCACGCACAACCTTCGCTATCTGGTGGCCAAGCGGGACAGGCTCGGCCACCTGATCGACGGGCTGCCTGCGGCCATCGCAGCGCCGGCCAAGGGCACGGCGGCGCCGCGGTCGCCGGGGCACCGGGCCGTGCCCGGCGGGTGGATGGCCGCCGAATCCGCCGCGGGCAGCGCCCGCCCCGGCGCGGGCGCCAGGAGTGCAGCCTCGGCGCCAGTCAGCGGCAGCCGTTCGGGAACAATGCTGTGAGCGGTGCGGGCAGGCCGGAGCAGCCGTCCCTGGACGCCAGCGGCCTGCGGCTGGCGGTTGCCGCGGCGCGCTGGCACAAGGACATCACCGACACCCTCGTGGCGCGGGCGGAGGCGGCGGCGGACGCGTGCGGTGTGGCGGCCAGGCTCGTCGTGCGGGTGGCCGGCACCATCGAGCTGCCGGTGGTCGCGGCCGAACTCGCCAGGCACGCGGACGCCGTGGTCTGCCTGGGCGCGGTCATCCGTGGCGGGACCCCGCACTTCGAGTACGTCTGCGACGCGGTGACGGCCGGCCTCACCAGAGCTGCGCTCGACTCGGGGGTTCCTGTGGGTAACGGAGTGCTCACATGTGACACGCTTGAGCAGGCCCGTGACCGTTGCGGGCTGCCGGGCAGCAGCGAGGACAAGGGCTGGGAGGCCGTCGTGGCAGCGCTTGACACGGCGCTCGTGCTGCGCTCGATTCGTGCCTCCGATGATCCGCTGCGCTGGCCCGGCGCCGGCGGCGCGGCCGCGGCGACCGGAGCGTCGGCGCCCCGGCGCGCGTGACGTCCTGGAGATCCGCCGCTCAGCCTGGGGCGGGCTGCTGATCGTGGGGCGGGCACAGCGCGCACGGCGGGTACGCCGTCACCGCGCCCCGGCTCGTGACCGTGACCGGCGTGCCAGCCGGTAGCTCGTGGCTGCCGTTCGTGCGGGCGAGCAGCACGGGCGCGCCACACGGCTCTTCCGGCCTGATCCGCACGAGCGTGTGGTGACCGTGGTACGTGCTGCGCTGAACACGGCCGCGCAGGCCCGGGCCATCGTGGCGGCGGCGCACGTCGAGCTGTTCGGGGCGCAGCAGGATGACGACGGCGCCGGTGGCGGCCCGCGCGCCCGCGCCGCGGACGGGGTGCCGCCCGAGCGCGGTCATCGCGTGCCCGCCGTCGACGCTGGTACGGATGAGGTTGGCGTGGCCAATCATGCGGGCGAGTTCGCAGTCGGCGGGTTCGGTGTAAAGCTCGCGGGGAGTCGCGTGCTGCGCGATGGCGCCGGCCCGCAGCACCGCCACGGTGTCGGCCGCGTCGAAGGCCTCGTCCTGATCGTGCGTGACGAGCACGGTCGTGGTGCCCGCGGCCCGCAGGACGCGCAGGACGTCGGCCCTGACAATGCCGCGGGACGCGGCGTCGAGTGAGGCGAATGGCTCGTCGAGCAGGACCAGAGCTGGCTTGATGGCAAGCGCACGGGCCAGTGCGACGCGTCGCTGCTGCCCGCCCGACAGCTCGTGCGGACGCCGCCGGAGCAGGCCGGTCAGGCCGACGAGCTCGGCGAGCGCGCGGGCGCTTGCCGCGCGGCCACGCCGCGGCAGCCCGAAGCCGACGTTGGCCTGCACGCTCAGGTGCGGGAACGGGGCGCCGTCCTGCGGCACGTAGCCGATGCGCCGCCGCTCCGGCGGAACGAACCCGCGGCCGTCGTCCACCGTGACATCGCCGAGCCTGACGGTCCCTGCGCGTGCGCGCTCGAAACCGGCGATGACCCGCAGCAGTGTCGTCTTTCCGCTGCCGGAGGCGCCGAGAATCGCCGTGACGGCACCGGGCTGGATCTCCAGGCTCAGGTCGCGAAGCACGGGCTGGGATCCGTAGCCGTGGTGCAGCGCGCGGACGGACAGCAGGGTCATTGGGCGCTCCGGTGGGACGCTGCGGGCAGGTGCCCCTCGAAAACAGCGGCCTGGGCCGGGGCGCGGTCGAGGTAGCGGCCGAGCGCGTAGCCGGGGATGACCGCGATGACGACGAGCAGCGCGGCATAGGGCGCGGCGCCGGCGTAGGAGGTGTTGGACTCCTGTGCCCAGAAGGCCGTCGCGAGGGTATGCGCGCCGGTGGGAATCAGGATCAGCGTCGTCGTCAGCTCGATGACGGCCGACAGGAACACCAGGCTGAACGCGGCGGCCAGGCCGGGCGCGATCAGCGGGACCGTGACCCGGAGCAGCACGGCCGCTGGGCGGCGGCCCAAAGAGCGCGCCACCTCCTCGAGCTGGGGCGGTGCATGGGCCAGGGCCGCGCGCACGGCGATCAGCGCCAGCGGGAAGAACAGGACGGCATAACCGGCCACGAGCAGTTCCGGGCTCTGGTAGATCCCGATGGCATAGTGCACGGCGAAGAAGACAAAGCTCAGCGCGATCACCGGCCCGGGCAGGCCCTGTACCAGATAGGTAGCGCGTTCGAGCAGGACCGCCCCCGCGCCGCGGTGGCGAACCACGAGCAAGGCGACCGGCAATGCGGCCACGGTCGCCACGGCCGCGGCGGGCAGGCTGTAGGCGACCGTGCTCGCTGCCGCTGCGGCGATCGGGGCCTGCGGCAGCGAGGAACGCTGCCCGGCGATCATCCAGTAGCCGATGATCGTCACAGGGACCGCGACGGCAGCGCCCGCGAGCACGGCGAGCCCGCCCGACACGGGCAGTGCGGCGATGCCGAGGCTGCAGCGCCGGTGCGGCCGCGCCCCGTGTGGGCTGTGGTGCCCTGTCCGCTTCGCCGAGGTCATGATCGCATCGCCCGCGAGCACCGTGATCCCGAGCAGGACCAGGACCAGCGAAAGCGCGCACGCGGCGGCGGAGTCGAAGCCGACGCGGAACTCCGTGACGATCTCGGTGGTAAAGGTCTGGAAGCCCACGATCTCGAAGGCACCGTACTCGGCGAGCAGTGCGAGCGCGACGACGAGACAGCCGCCGAACAGCGCCACGCGGATCTGCGGCAGCGTGACCCGCAGGAAGACCTTGACGCGGCCATGGCCAAGGCAGCGCGCTACGTCTTCGAGCGCAGGATCGGCGGACCGCAGGCTGGCTGCCACGGGCAGGTAGACCAGCGGGTAGATGCTGAGCGTCATGACGAGGAAGGCGCCGGGCAGGCCATGGACCGCCGGGGCCACGGAGGTCCACGCGTAACCGACCACGAAGTCCGGCATGGCTACCGGCAGCACGATCAGCGTGGCCCACACCCGCCGGCCCGGCAGGTCGCTGCGTTCGGTGAGCCAGGCGCACGCGACGCCGGTCACCGCGCACGCCGCGGTGACCGCGGCGGCCAGGACGGCCGTGTTGACCAGCAGCGTGGCGGTCAGGTGGCGCGCCAGCAGCCGGATCAGCTGAGCGCGCCCTGCCTGGGCCGCCTCGCTGACGAGGAAGACCACGGGCAGCAGCAGCGCGCCCGCCACGAGCAGGCTGGCGCCGGCCACGACAAGCGGAACGTGATGGCCGCCCGCACGTCGCCGGCCGCGCGGGACGGCGAGGGCGGCCGCGGCGGGCGGGCTGCTCACAGTAGCTGCGCCTGCTGCAGGAGGCGCAAGGCCCGCGACCCGTCGCCCAGCGCCGCGACCCCCGCCGGATCCGGGCGCAGCCGGCCGAATGGGATGAGGTGGTGGCTCGCGGCCACACCAGGGCCGAGCGGGTACTCGAAGCTGTCACCTCGTGCGATGATCTGCTGTCCCTGCACGCTGACGAGGAACGCCACGAACCGCTGCGCGGCTGGCCGGTGCGTGCTCGACGCGAGCACCGCAGCGCCGGAGACGTCCAGGACGTAGCCGGGATCGCCGGCCGCGAAAGGCGCGAT
>WNGJ01014030.1_pt1 | contig 24157 bp, 21 predicted proteins | sample 5400611 | NCBI WGS metagenome assembly WNGJ01 (sample SAMN13153375, study PRJNA577476) | soil metagenome | isolation source: 40 cm soil or saprolite under Garry oak tree replicate 1 | place: USA:California | collected 2016-06-15
CTCTGCTCAAGCGCGCATAGCTGGGGGAACGAGAGGGACAGACGACTTGCCTCGAAATCGCAGCGCCTCTTCTTCCTCATAGGAAACCAGGCGGGCTGGACATTCAAAGGTGAGATAGCTCCAGGCCCACTGAAAGAGCGTCACATAGCGATTGCGAAACCCGATCAGGTGGAGGAGATGCACGACCGCCCAGATGAGCCAGGCCAGCCAGCCAGCGAGCCGAATGGGCCCGAGATCGGCAATGGCATAGGAGCGACCGATCGTGGCCAGCGTCCCCTTGTTCCAGTAGTGGAAGGGCTGCCTGTGCTTCTTGCCAGCCACGCGAGCAGCAATGACTGCAGCGGCATACTGACCCTGCCGGATGGCAACCGACGCGACGCCCGGGAGTGGTTTGCCGTTCTGGTTCAAGTTGGCGGTATCTCCAATCACAAAGATGTTCGGATGGCCCGGGACCGTGAGATCACTGGCGACCTTGACGTGCCCTCTCCGATCAACCTCAGCCCCAAGCCACGCTCCGGCAGGTGAGGCTTTCACCCCAGCCGTCCAGATGATCGTCCTGGACGGGATGCGTTCTCCTGCGACGACGACCCCCTCCTCGTCGATGGCGGTGACATGGTTTCCCGTTCTGATTTCGACGCCCATCTGGCTCAGTTTGTGATGGGCTGACCGGGCTAACGACGCGGGAAAGGTCGAGAGGATGCGTGGTTCGCCCTCGATGAGGACAATGCGTGCGAGCGCTGGATCAATATGGCGGAATTCAGACTTGAAGCTCTCGCGGGTCAGTACTGCTAGCGCACCTGCCAACTCAACACCCGTCGCTCCACCTCCTACCAGTACAAACGTGAGCAGGGCTGCCCGGCGCTCCGGGTTGGTCTCTCGCTCAGCTGCTTCAAAGGCGAGCAGGAGTTGACTGCGAATCGTCGTGGCCTCCACGACGGATTTCATTCCAGGCGCGTACTGTTTCCAGGACTCATGCCCAACATAGTTGTTGTCCGCCCCTGTCGCCAGAATCACATAGTCATATGGGATCGACCGATCGTGCATGAGGACCTGCTGGGCCTCGACATCGATCCCTGTTACCTCAGCCATCACGACCTCCGTCCGGGTCTGCCTGCGGAGAATATGGCGAATCGGTGAACAGATGTCGGCAGGAGACAAGATGGCGGTCGCTACCTGGTAGAGCAAGGGCTGAAACAGGTGGTGATTATTGCGGTCGATCACTGTCACCTGAACAGGCACCTTGTCCAAAGCGCGTGCCGCTTGTAAGCCGCCAAATCCTGCCCCCACAATCACGACATGCGGGAGGGGAGCCACCTGGTTCTGTTTCGGCTCAGCCTCATGCCGCGTGGTCTGCATATTCTGAATCAGGTGCATTGCTTCGTTCCTCCTTCTGTGTATGGAGAGGTACAACAATGATCGTCTCGTTCAAGTTGGCCCCACGGAAGCTCGGCCCCGAGCAGGTTCACCTCACGCACGTTATGTGGAAGGTATCAGAACTCAAAGGCACACCCGGCAGGATTACGGGCTACTACTCAGGCGACGCACCTCGTCCTCTCTGGTACTACTATAAGGAGGAAGCGTCATGAAAGCGTCATGGGGAGTGGCTGAAGCTCTGACCTGGATAGGAGCAAGAACGCGCTTGGGAAGAGTGGCTCGCGCATGTCTTGCGTCCCTGATACACAGGAGTATAATGTTCGATAGGAGAGATGTCATGCTACTGAAGTCGGATTATGCTACATGCTCCTCGTTTCCACTTTCAGTCAAAGATGGACAAAAGAGCGAGGTTATCCGTTGTGGTTTCGTAAGCGGGCCTCACAGGCTAGTAACTGAGAAGAGGAGCAACCCTTATGGTACAACTATCCTCAATGACCGCTGCACAGTTTTTTGTGCGGTGTCTAGAAAACGAGGGCGTTCGCTATGTCTTTGGCATTCCTGGTGAAGAGAACATTCACCTGGTCGACGCGTTTGATGGTTCGTCCATTCGCTTTGTTCTTGTTCGTCATGAGCAGGGCGCTTCCTTCATGGCCGATATATATGGCCGCCTGACCGGTCGGGCTGGAGTATGCCTGGCAACGCTCGGACCCGGTGCCATTAACCTTTTGCTTGGAACGACTGATGCGAATACCGACAGTGTCCCACTTGTCGCACTCAGCGCACAGGTAGGCCTCAATCGCATCTATAAAGAGTCGCACCAAAGTGTTGATCTGGTCAGCATGTTCAAGCCCGCTACGAAGTGGGCCGATCTTATTCCATCCCCCGAGGCGATCCCTGAGATGGTTCGCAGTGCCTTTAAGCTCGCTCAAACTGAGCGGCCTGGAGCTGTCTATCTCGCCATCCCCGAGGATATCGAAGCCTCACCCATGCCCGTGGGATCTCAACCACTTGCGATCAATGTAGTGCGTGATTCCTCTCCTTCTGCCGCTCAGATCGCACGGGCAGTGGAAGTACTCCGGGCGACAAAGAAACCCATCATCCTCGCTGGTCATGGTGCCGTGCGTAATCATGCGCGCGAAGCCCTCATCCGTTGCTCAGAGCGTCTCCAGATCCCCGTGGCAACCACCTTTATGGGCAAGGGCGTCTTTTCAGATCATCATCCAAATGCGCTGGGGACGATGGGCTTTATGCGGCGTGATTACGTCAATTTTGGCTTTGAGCAGGCTGATGTTATTCTCTGTGTTGGCTATGATCTGCAAGAATTTGATCCGGTGAAAATGAATCCCAACGGGGATAAGCAGATTCTGCACATCCATCGCTATCCTGCCCAGGTCGATGCTCACTACCATGTGGCTGTTGGACTCGAAGGCAATATTTCGCAGTCCCTTGACGCCCTCACGCAAGAGGTGAAAGCGATGTCAGGCTTGAACCCAACGGATGTGAAGATCCGTCGCCTCCTGCAAGAAGAGCTTGAGAAGGGGAGGAATGACAGTTCCTATCCGGTGAAGCCTGGGCGCCTAGTCGCCGATATTCGCGCCGCAATGGACGAATCAGACATTGTCCTGGTCGATACAGGCGCGCTCAAGATGTGGATGGCTCGTCTCTACCCGACGTATCAGCCCAACACGTGCCTCATTTCCAATGGGCTCTCCACAATGGCCTTTGCACTGCCGGGAGCCATTGGCGCGAAGCTTGCCGAGCCCTCGCGAAAAGTGCTGGCAGCGACGGGCGATGGGGGCTTTCTCATGAACTCGCAGGAGATCGAGACGGCGATGCGAGAACAGATTCCTTTTGTTGTGTTGATCTGGGTAGATGGTGCCTATGGCCTGATCAAGTGGAAAATGGACATTGAACTTGGGCACGACTCACACATTGCCTTTGGCAACCCAGACCTGGTGAAGTATGCCGAGAGCTTTGGTGCCACAGGGTACTTGATCCAACGGACAGAAGACCTCCTTCCTACACTACAACGTGCTCTGGCTGATGAGACGGTTTCGATCATTGCCTGTCCCGTTGACTATGCGGAGAATACCATACTGACAAACAAGCTGGGAGAACTCACTGAACCGTTCTAATGACTGAGCATGTGACCCATGCAAGAGAGGAGCAGGCAATGTTCTCGACCGTGAATCTGGAAAGTCCTATCGGATCGTAAACCACTCTTCTGGACATGAACGGTGCATGGGCTCCGCCGGATTACCGAATGCGATAGCATATCCAGGCAGGCCTGCGTGAGGTCACGCCTCACCGCGAACCGCTCTTACCACCGATAGTCTTCTCGTCGTGCCATCCCTCTCACCTGCTCCCCCACGAGGAAGTGTTTGACGTTTTCAGCCGCCTGCCGTGCCGCCTCCACCAAGGCGTGGGAAACCACGGCTGAATTATGCGGGGAACCCAGCACATTGGGCAGATCGAGAAAGGGATAGTCCATGCGAAATGTCCCATGCAGGAACGGTTCGGTCCACCAGGCATCGATGCCCACCAGAAAGGTGGGATGATTCTTCACATGCGTGTAGAGTGCCTCCTCATCGAGAATCGCGCCACGGGCGACATTCACCAGGATGGCATCTGGTTTCATCCAGGCCAGTTCCTCCTTGCCGATGAGTGTATGGCTTCCCAACATCGTCAACCAAGCGACTTCCCAACATCGTAGGCAAGCGAACAAAAAGGACGGTACACTTCTCTTCAGGAAACGTTTTGATTTCGGTGAAAGGAGTGTCCCGCCATGCAAGCATTGTACTACGTGGGCATGTCGCGCAGTTGGGTCAGCAAATGGATCACCCGTCTCCAGTCGGCGCCTCCTGATGACGAGCTGGTCTTGCGTGGCCTCTCGCGGGCCCCCAAGCATCCTCCCGAGCGGCTAGATGCGCGGGTCATCGATCGCATCCTCCAGATCCGCGACCAGCCCCCCGAAGGACTGGGGCGCACGCCAGGGCAGAAGCGCGATCCTGTACTATCTGCCTCGCGATGAGCGTCTCCAGCAGGCGGGGGTGCGTTTGCCCCGTTCGACGCGTACCATCCACCAGATCTTGTGTGAGCATGGACGCATCTCCCATCAGCTGCCGATGCTGGGCGACCCGCAGGAGCGACCCGAGTCCATGCAGCATTGGCAGCTCGATTTTAAGGATGCCTCGACCGTTCCGGCCGATCCGCAAGGCAAACAGCCGCATGTGGTGGAGACGCTCAATGTCATCGACGTGGGCACTTCGGTCCTGCTGGCCGCTCACGTTGCCCCTGATTTTACGGCCGAGACCCCTCTGGGGGCGCTGGCCCAGACCTTCCAACAGCATGGCCTCCCCCACTCGATCAGGCTGGACCGCGATCCACGCTGGGTGGGGGCTCCGGAAGCGCAGTGATTTCCCCGCGGCGGTGCTCCGCTTCTGTCGCTCCCTGGGAAGCGGCATCTTGGTCTGTGACCCGCGCCACCCCCAACAAAATGGATGGGTCGAGCGCTACCATCGCAGCTATGGGCAAGAATGTTTAGATCGGTATCGGCCCACCACCGTCGAGGAGGTGCGTCAGGTGACCGAAACGTTCGTGGAGCACTACAACTGGCAACGCCCGCATCAAGGTGTGGCCTGTGGCAATCGACCCCCACGGGTGGCGCACCCCGAGTTAGCAGCATTACCACAGGTGCCTGATGTCGTCAACGCTGATGGCGGGGTGCGGCAACTCGATGGGCAGCATCTGGTACGTCAGGTCAACCGACATGGATCCGTCCCCGTCAACCTGGCCCACTACTACCTCTCGCGTAGCCTGGCAGGCCAACGGGTGACCTTACGGATCGATGGGGTCAAGGGGGTGTTACACCTGCAGCATCCGCCACTGCGTCGCAATAGCTTTCCCCTCAAGGGCTTGCAGTGTCAGGCCTTGCCTTATCAGCGCTATCTGGAACTGATGATGCAGGAGGCATCGCGAGAACGTCGTTTGCTCGCCGGGCAGCGGCGTCGGGCCTATCAAATGGGTCAGGACTCCCCCTGATGCTACGATGTCAGGAAGCAGTTGTGCTGACGATGTTGGTACCTCATACACTGCCCATGACGAAGCTCATGACACTTTCATGACGCTTCCTGCTTAGACTAGTACCAGAGAGGACGAGGCGCCTCCTGGGTCGTGGCCCGCAGCCCTGCCGGCTGGACCTTTGAGTGAGGAGATGCCCTCTGCAGGGGACAGCCCAGAAGCGTACCCACCCGCTGCTGAAGGGGACTCCAAGCGCTCGTGATGGAGATTAAGAAATTACTGCGGGTTTAGCCCCACCCCGGGCGCGATGAATCGCGGTCCCTCGATAAATCGGGGACCTACAGCGCCCATCCGTATGCCGTATTATTTTGTTAATTCGCATAACGAACACCACGGCGTTGCGCGAACAGGCGCGCAGTGGACGCGTCCCTACAGGGGGGGAACGCACGAGAACAGGAGGAAGAGTAGATGACACGAGCACACGCACACATGACACCACCTGCTGCACCGCCGGGTCCCATCCATGTGGTGGTTGACCTCAACCGGTGCCAGGCCTATGCCCAGTGTTGTTTTTTCGCCCCCAGCGTCTTCAAGCTGCATGGGGAGGAAGCGCTCTGGTACGATCCAGCCCCTGACGAAGCGCAGCGTGAGCACGTGCTGCGCGCGGCAGCGGCCTGTCCCGTTCAAGCTATCGTCGTCCAATGGGAGGCAGCGAACCGCAAGAAAGCAGAGGAGCCGCATGAGTAGCAATGGAACCAGGACCGCTTTCAAAGACAGCGGGCGCATCGTGATTGTGGGCGCTTCGCTCGCCGGACTCAGCGCGGCGGAAACCCTGCGCGCCGAGGGCTTTCGCGGCCCTCTGACCCTCATTGGCGATGAACCCTATCTGCCCTATGATCGCCCTCCGCTCTCCAAGGCCGTGCTGACGGGCTGGGTTCCGGCAGAGCATACCATGCTGCCCCGGCGCGAGACCCTGGCTGATGTCGAGTGGCGGCTGGGCGTTGCGGCGACGAGTCTGGATCTGCCTGCCAAACAGGTGCGCCTCGCCGATGGGCACAGCGTCGCGTTCGACCGTCTCCTCATCGCCACCGGCACGCGAGCCCGGCCCTGGCCCAGGCAGGCTGAGGCGGAGCTGGAGGGCGTCTTCACCGTGCATGGACGCGATGATGCGAAGCTCCTCCGGCAGCGCCTGGCCGCCAAACCACGCCGGATGCTCGTGATCGGGGGTGGATTCACCGGCTCGGAGATTGCCTCCGACTGCTGCGAGCTAGGCCTGCCGGTCACGGTGACCGAACGTGGGGCCGCTCCGCTGGTGGGAGCCCTTGGGGGCGTGATTGCTGAGCGTGTCGCCACGTTGCAGCGCCAGCACGGGGTGGATCTGCGCTGTCAGGTGACGGTCACCTCCCTGGAGGGCGATGCGCAGGGGCGGCTGCGCCGCGCGCATCTCTCGGATGGCAGCACCATCGACACCGAGGTGGCGGTGGTGGCCCAGGGGGCGATTCGCAATACGGAATGGCTGCGCGATTCCGGGCTCGCCGCGGGGACGTTTGGGGTCGGCTGTGACGCCGGATGCCGTGCCTTCGATATCAATGCCATTGTCACCGATGATGTCTTTGTCGCCGGAGACGTGGCGCGGTTCCCACATCCCCTCTACGACTACCAGTTTCTGGCGCTGGAACATTGGGGTAATGCGGTGGAGCAGGCCGCCGTCGCCGCGCATAATATGGTCTGTGCTCCCGCTGAGCGCTGTCCACACGTGGCCGTTCCGGCCTTCTGGTCCAGCCAGTTCGGGGTCAACATCAAATCGGTGGGGGTCCCCTCGGCGGCCGATACCGTGGTGATCACGCAGGGGGAGCTTGCCTCAGCCAGCTTTGTCGCCGCCTATGGCAAAGCCGGGCAACTGGTGGCTGCCGTGACATTCGATCACGCCAGGTGGGTCGAGTTTTATCAGCGCTTGATTGAGCAAGCCGCGCCGTTCCCACCCACGATGCACGGTGTTGAGCGGCCCACGCTGAGTTCCCCGGTCTCGGCCGCCTTTCCCGATCCGAGGGTTCCGACCCATGATGCGACGGTGATCTTGACCGGGTACGACCCGAATGAACGGCGGGTGCAGTGGATTCCACGTCACCACGCCACATGAATACCAGGCGCACACGAGTGCGTATGAAGGAGAGCCACCATGTCCCAAGACACCACCATCCTCCGACAGATCTATGACTACGCCAATCGCGCGAACCCCTACCCGCTCTGGGCGAAGCTTCGCCAGACCCCGGTCTGCTGGCAGGAAGATGGCCCTGACGAGGGGGGGACCTACGTCGTGAGTACCTATCGCGAGATCGAGGCGCTGCTGCATGACCCGCGCATCAGTTCCGATTTGAGAAACAGTGCGCAAACCGGGGGACGCCCACGGGTCTCCACGGATCCGTATCGGTTTATCAACCTGGACCCCCCGGAGCACGACCGCCTGCGCAGCCTGGCGATGCGCCACTTTGGTCCGCCAGAGCGCCCGGAGTACCTGGAGCAGCTGCGCCCCGAGATTGTGCGCATCGTCACCGCGCTCCTCGATCAGCTGCAGGGCCAGCGCCAGATCGATTTCGTCGAAAGCTTCGCCTATCCCCTGCCGGTGACGGTGATTTGCCGGATACTGGGCGTCCCACGTGAAGATGAACCCAGGTTTCACGTGTGGGCCTCCTTGCTCGTGGAAAGTCTGGCAGGGCAGACCGAAGAGCAACGCCGACAACGGGACCAGGCCTTCAACGACCTGAACCAGTATATGGCCGGGCTGGTCGAGCGCCGCCGAGAGCTTCCGGGTGACGATCTGCTCTCCAGGATGGCGACTGATACCGACGCCCAGGGACGGATGGCTGACCCCTACCTGGTGGCGACCGCCGCGCTGCTGCTGGTCGCCGGCCACGAGACCACCGTAAATCTGCTGGGCAATGGGATGCTCACGCTACTGCGGCATCCGTCGATGCTCGACCGCCTGCGCAACGCCCCGGACCTGATCCCGGCCACCGTGGAGGAACTCCTGCGCTATGAGCCGCCGGTCCAGTTCTTATCGAGTCGGACCACCCTGGACGAGATTGCCCTGGCGGGGACCACCATTCCCAAGGGCGTGGTGCTCACGCTGGCCCTGGCCGCGGGCAACCGTGACCCGGCGCGGTTCCCGGACCCGGATCGCTTTGATCCCGAGCGGCGCGATAACCAACACCTGGGGTTTGGCAGTGGCATCCACATTTGCTTTGGCGCGCCGCTGGCACGCATGGAGGCCCAGATCGCTTTGACGGAACTCGTGCGGCGGCTGGAGCAGCCGCGCCTGGTCGTGGATCCTCCACCCTACCGCCCCAGTCCCCTCCTGCGCGGCCCGGAGCACCTGTTGATTGAAGTCGATGGGGTGCGCGCAAGCGGGGAGTCCCTGGCCCACCAGGCGCAGCGGTGACAGCGGAGGGGAAGGAGCCGAAATCATGCCCAATTATATGGTCATTGGCTAGAGCAGTACAGCGGAGCGTACCCGCTGCTAGAAACAAGGTGTTACCATGCCGGGAAGATTGGAAGGAAAAGTGGCGCTGGTGACGGGAGCCTCGTCGGGAATTGGCGAGGCAACGGCGCTGGCGCTGGGAGCGGAAGGGGCACGTGTCGCTGCGGCGGCACGGCGCAGCGATCGACTGGCCGCGCTGGTCAGGCGTATTGAGGCGCGTGGGGGCCAGGCTATGGCTCTGGTGGTTGATGTGAGCGACGAGGCGCAGGTGCGCGAGATGATGCGCCGCGCGCGCGATACATGGGGCCGCGTCGATATACTTGTCAACGATGCCGCGGTGGCGCAGCTCGGCCCGATTGATGGAGCGAATACGGAGGACTGGCGGCGGATGGTCAACATTAACCTGCTGGGCTTGATGTACGCCACGCACGCGGTGCTGCCGCTGATGAAGGCGCAAGGCAGCGGGCATATTGTCAATGTCTCATCGCGTGCCGGGCGCATAGCACAGGAGGGCACTGGCGTCTATAGTGCGACCAAATGGGGCGTGGGCGCCTTTTCGGAAGCGCTGCGCCAGGAGGTCGCTAAAAATCACATCCGAGTCACGGTGATTGAGCCAGGCGTGGTGGCAACGGAGATGCAGGAACACTTGACTGTCCCGACAGCGACAGAACAGGCCCTGGCGTGGATGCACCAGATGACGCCGCTGGCCAGCGAGGATATTGCCGCGGCAATTGTGTACGCGGTCACACAACCTGAGCAGGTAGATGTGAACGAAATGCTCATTCGGCCAACTGAGCAAGTCCGCTAGTAGAGGTCAGAGGCAAATGAAAGGATAACGATGTCTCGTCGCTCACGTGCCGGGTCCTCTATCAAGGAAGGTTCACCAGAAAGTAACGACGGCTATCGCTGGACGGCGCTTTCTGTTACCACTGTTGGAGTGCTGCTCGCCTCTATGCAAGTCTCGGCGCTGCTGATCGCCTTGCCGAACATCCTGACCGACCTCCATACCACGTTTTTTACCATCATGTGGGTGCTGATCGGCTATCTTCTGGTCACGACGGTAGTGACGCCTGTGATTGGGCGTCTTGCCGACATATGGGGTCGTAAGCGACTGTACAACAGTGGATACGTGATATTCGCTCTCGGCTCGCTCGTTGCGGGCCTGGCGCAGCCGCAATTTCAGGGCGGCGATTTGATTGTGGGACGCATCATTCAAGGGGTCGGCGGCGCACTGATGCTCACAAACAGTACCGCCATCGTGACCGATGCCTTTCGTAAAGGGCAGGTCGGGCTTGGCCTGGGCGTGAACCAGATTGCCAGCGCGGCGGGCTTTTTGATCGGCCCCATGATCGGTGGCCTGCTCACCGAATGGTCATGGCGCTGGGTGTTCCTGTTCAATGTGCCTCTGGCGGTCGCAGGCGCGATCTGGGGCGCATTCCGCCTGCGCGAACCTGTGCAACCAGAAAGTCGCCAGCGCATCGACTGGATCGGCAGCCTCATGCTCACCGTCGGCTTAACCGGCACGCTGCTGGCGTTGAGCCTGCTGGGGTTCCCGCTGCTGCCGTCGTGGGAAACCGACACCGTACTTGCCGTTGGCATCATATCGCTGCTGCTGTTCATCATGATCGAGCCGCGCATTGAGCAGCCAGTTGTACAGTTGCGCCTGTTCCGCGACCGTCTCTTCGCACTGGCAAATCTGAGCAACCTGCTGAACGGTATCGCGCGCGGCGCGGTGCTGTTCTTGCTCATTTTCTTCCTGCAAGGCCCGTATGGCAAAAACCCGCTGACGGCAGGATTGCTGCTCGCTCCCTATGGAGCAGCCTTGCTGGTCATCGCCCCCTTCAGCGGGCTGCTCTCTGATCGTATTGGCTCGCGGCTGCTCGCGCCTATTGGCCTGGGCATAGCTGCGCTGGGTCTGCTCGGACTCACGACGATCGGGCCATCGACGCCGTACTGGATGCTGGCTGCGTTCATGGCCTTAGTGGGCGGCGGCTCCGGTTTCTTCGTCTCGCCCAACACCAATGCGATCATGAGTTCTGTTGAGCCGCATATGCGAGGCGAGGCTGCCGGCATTCTCAGTATGCTCAATAACACGGGCCAGATGCTCAGCATCGCCATCGTCTTCCCGCTGGCGCTGAGCCAGGTTCCAAAGACAGTGCTGATGCAGGTCTTCATCTATGGCGGCGGTATGAGCCAGTTCCCTGCCGCGCTGGCAGCGTTTTTGCACGGGCTGCATCTCGCATTCTTCGTCTCGTTTCTCCTGAGCGTGGCGGCGATGCTGGTAGCAGTTCTGCGTCCATCGCACCGGTAGACCATCTATACAAGAGGAAAGGTGAAGTGGCAAATGTGTACCGGCATACGAATCCGATCGCTATTGATACTCTGCAATACCGTTCTCGAATGCTTCGTGATCCCTATCTTCCAATCCATAAAGAGCTTCTTGTAACGCAAACGTTCCTGCGTAAAAGCGCGCTCTTGAGAGGATGGACTCGATTCCAGGATAGACGAGGGCAAAGCGTTCAAGAAATTGTTCTCCGTAGGAGACGGAACAGAGAATAGCAGCAAAATCAACGGCAGGGTCCCCCCATCCTACTGAACTGAAGTCAATGATGCCACTAATGCTGTTGGTCTGGGCATTGTACAAAATATTGCCAGGTCCAAAATCACCATGAACAAGGGCTGGGACATAGGTGCAGTTTCGTGCATCACTCAGGAAATCTTCAAACAGTCTGGTCACGTTCATATGTGCATCTGGTCTCATGAAAGGGAAGAGTTTGCTGCGAAAACGAGCGTACAGATCTTGCCATTCCTCGCATCCTTGAAAATCCGGCAGCTTCACTGCCAGTGCCTCAGCCGGGGTGGTATGCAGGTGTTGAAGAAATGTTGCCAGTTGATGCGCCACGTGCTGGAGTTGCTCTTCTGTGAGGGTTTGCAATCTCTCAGGACAGAGCGGCTCTCCTGGAAGGAGAGGATAGCCCATAAAAATTTGACCAATGGATGCACTTTCCTGGCTTTGATACAGAGGGTCAGGAATCGGCAGTGTCACACGGCTTTGTAAACTCCGCAACAGGGCGGTTTCCATCACCAGCTTGGCCGCCTCGCGCAGCGTTTTCGGAAAGCGGAAGATTGTCTCATTGTTGACCAAAAGAATGTCATTGAATTGCCCATGCTGGTTGAGATGCACCGTGTCAATTTTGAAATCGGGATAAATATCACGGATAGCCTGGATATACTGTAATTGTTCGTCCATGCAATTGTCTGTGTCCTTTCTGGCGATTGCCTCTTATATCTAAGTCGGTCAATTCAGGCCACTCAACAGGGTTATCCAGAATTGTGAGGTAATGGGTTGAAGTAATGACCTATTCTGCGGCGGGAGTGGAACGCAGCTTTTTGCGTAAACCGGAAACGCGCTTCTGGTGGATGCGGCGCGCGCGGCTGGCGGCAGTGGGGCGCGTTGGTTTGCGAGGAATCTCAACGTGCTGAAATTCTTCCAGGCGTGCCTGCATCCGCTCGAACGCGGTTTCGCGGTTGGTGTGCTGGGATCTGCGCTCGGTAGCAGTGACGGTAATGCCGGTCGGGCGATGTACCAGACGCACGCCTGTTTCGACTTTATTGCGATGCTGCCCGCCTGGCCCACTGGCTATAATGAACTGGAGATCGCAATCGCGTTCAAGCGATTCCCGGTCGGTTGGATACATTGGTGTCAAAAAAACTCTCGGGCGAGGTCGCAGGGGTTGCCATTTGCTCCTCACGGGTGGCCTGTTCCCGCAGAGAGATGTTCTTCCACCTCTGGATGGATTTGACGGATCAGCCCTCCAGGTCGTAGGCGGTGGGGTGGCGTGGCTGGTAGAGCGACAGATCAGAGCCGCTCGGGAGCTTCATCGAGGCGAGCAGACCCCAGCCCTGGTCGCTGAGCGGGTGGGAGATCGTGACGCCCCTGGCGGTCAGGTCCGCCAACGTCTTCTCGATATCGTCGCACATCAAGTAGAACTCGTGCTTCCCCAGCCCGTCAGTAGGGTGTACTGCGATCTCGGCGGGCGGCAGCTTGAAGATCAGCCAGCCACCGCCGGCGTCGACTCCGGCAAATCCGAGCACGTCGCGGATGAAGACCCGGTCGGCCTCCGCGTCGGTGCTGTAGAGAATGACATGTGCTCCGTTGATCATGGTTCCCCTTCCCTCTCATGTTCATCGACTGCTTCGTTTCGTCATTGCTTTGCTCTTCTTCGGGTGGCCAGCTAGCCACGCATGCTTCCAACCAGGAGGTGTCTCACCATGCTCTGGTCAGTATGCTGAAAAATGGTTCAACTCGCTCATGTGAAGAAACGAAAGAGCTAGGAATAGTATATGACAGGGACGCAAATGTGGTAATTGTTAGCAACCCCTGTTGCGTCGTTGCTGTTGAAATGAGCGCGGGATCCCTCCCAAACTGCCCCCACCAGACGTTTTTTGTCTAACAATATTGGCTGAGCTTATCTCAGTCTTGATGCACAATGCACAAAAAGGTTCACTCCCTGCAGCCAAAATAACTCCCTCATTCACTTCCAACGGACATGGCGATGTAATTCATGGCTTCACTGCTGGCGGCGGTCATCTACGCGCCTGGCTTTCAGCTCAAAGCGGGGGAGGGTGCCTAATGCGACGACCTCGACGGGGATGCGCAGGTTGAAGGCGATGTGTAGTTCTTCCTGGAGACGGGGGACCACCTGCGCGGGACATTCTACCTGCAAGGCAATCTCATCCATCGAGCCTGCCTGCGTTACGATTACTTTGTACTCGGCTACCTCGGGAAAGCGATGCAGTACGTCAGCCAGCGCCGATGGATAGACGTTGACGCCGCGCACGATCAACATATCGTCTACGCGTCCCAGGACGCCGCCAGGTAGGGCAAGGAAGGTACGGCCACAGGCACAGTTGTAGCCGCCATGTCGCACGAGGTCGCCTGTGCGATAGCGGATGGCGGGCGCGCTCCAGCGACCCAGGTTGGTCAGCACCAGTTCGCCAGCCTGGCCTTCCTCGACGGGCTGGCCGCTACGGGGATCGAGAATCTCCGCGATGAATTCGCCTTCATTGACATGGATGCCCTGCTGCTGCGAGCACATGAAACCGTAGGCACCCATTTCAGTCATGCCTGCATGGTCGTAGGTTTTCGCGCCCCAGGCATGTTCAATGCGCTCGCGAGTGGCAGGAATTGAGGCTCCCGGTTCGCCAGCATGAATGGTTACACGCACATGGGACTCGCGCATGTCCATGCCGTACTCCTGCGCTACTTCCGCCAGGCGCAAGGCGTAGCTGGGTGTGCAGACCAGTACGGTGGCACCGACCTCGTGTATGGCGCGCAGCCGCTGCAGCGAGTCCATGCCGCCACCAGGAACGGTGAGCGCACCGATACGTTTAGCCCCCTCGTAAGCGGACCAGAAGCCGATAAAGGGGCCGAAGCCAAAGGCCAGGAAAACAACGTCTTCACGACCGACGCCAGCCGCACGATAGACTGCTGTCCAGCAAGCGGCCCACCAGTCCCAACTCTCCTGGGTATCCAGTATCTTCAAAGGGTTCCCGGTCGTGCCAGAGGTTTGATGGAGGCGGATGTAATCACTCAAGGGATAAGTGAGGTTGCTGCCAAATAAGGGGTGCGCCTGCTGGTCGGCAACGAGTTCTTGTTTCGTGGTGAAAGGCAGGCGCGCGAGGTCGTCCAGGTTATTGACAATGAGAGGCTGGTCCGTTGTTGACAGGGCGGGGGCGAGGTCCTGGGCGGGGGCAAGCCCTGCCCGTACATTTAGCTTTTGGTGGTAGAAGCGGTTGGACGGAAGGATACGTGAGAATCCAGCTTGCAGCCGCGCTAGTTGGTGCGCTGCGATGACAGAGCGGGAAGCGGTTTCCAGATCAGACATGGAATGCGAGTCCTTTAGTTTTTAATAAAGTGATCGAGCGCCCGGCGGATATAGATGGGTGTGACCTGTTTGCGGTAGTTGATGGTCAGGTCGGCGTTATCCAGCGGTTTGGCACGTTTGGCTGCGACGGCAGCGACGGTAGAGGCCAGGTCTGGCGTGAGACGCTGGCCGAGCAATAAGGCAGTCGCTTCGGTCGCCTCGACGGGATGGGACGCGACGGCTCCTAGTGTGATGCGGGCACCGGTGACGACGCCGTCAGCGGCGGTGCGCAGGGCGACGGCCACGCCCAGGATAGGAAAGTCGAACGAGCCGCGACGGCGCAGCTTCAAGTAGACGCTCTGCCAGCCAGCGGCGGGCGGCAGGATGATCTCACTGAGTACCTCATCCGCGGCTTTCGTGTAGGGGTCTATGCCATCGTCGCGAAACAGCTCCTGTACCGGTATTACACGCTCGCCGCGCACGCTGACAAGGCGCACAAACGCGCCAAGGCTGACCAGGACGGGGGCGGTGTCTGCAGAAGAGATGGCCCAGCAGCGCGGGCTGCCAGGAGCAACCAGGCAGATGTCGCCATCTTTCTTCATGCAGTAGCCGATGGAGTGCCGCCAGAACTCGGTTTGATTGTAGTAGTTGCAGCGGGTATCCAGGAGCAGGTTGCCACCGATGGTGCCAGTGTTGCGCAACTGCGGCGTCGAAACGGAATTGGCAGCGGTAGCAAGAGCGCTATAATGCTGCTGTATTGCCGGATGCTCGGCGATTGTTGTGAGGGTAACGCCAGCGCCCAGGCGAAAGCCCTGGTCGGGAGAGCCACTGATGCTCTTCAACGCTTTGATGGCGCGCAGGCCGATCAAGACCGGAGGAGTAAACTGGCGGCGCTTCATATTGGGGAAGAGGTCGGTGCCGCCAGCAACCAGCATGGCCGTATCGCCTTCCTGTGCGAGCATGTGCGCAGCCTCTTCGAGGCTACGGGGGGCCAGATAGCGAAAGGGTGGAAGGCGCAGCATCAGGACACGCTCCCTTTCGTGGGGATGGGACCGGGTGTGCCATCATCGCGGTTAGGGTACGGCGGGCGACCATAAAGGCCCTCCCCCGGCCTGGCCAGGGAGAAGGAGCCTGTGTTGGTGTTACGCCAACGCCACGGGCGGGACCTTTCTCCTGCGCCGCTTTCATGGCGCGCAGTACCTTGTCGGGCGTGATGGGGGTTTCATCGACACGCACGCCCACGGCATCATAGATGGCGTTGGCGATGGCCGGAATGACGGGGTTGAGCGGTCCCTGGCCCGCTTCCTTGGCGCCGAACGGCCCTTCGCGGTCGGGAACCTCTACCAGGATGGTTTCGATTTCAGGCGTATCTAGCGTCGTCGCGAGCTTATAATCCAGCAGGGAAGGTATTTTGTGCCGCCCCTTGCGAAAGACCTGCTGCTCCATGAGCGCTTCGCCATAACCCATATAGGCGCTGCCCTCGACCTGGCCAGCCACGAGCAAGGGGTTGATGGACTGGCCGATATCGTGCGCCAGCCAGAGCTTTTCAACCACCACCTCGCCGGTTTCTACATCGACCGCCACCTGCGCCACGCAGGTCGAGTAAGAGTAAGCGGGCGAAGGGCCGACTCCAGCTCCCTTATAGTCGCCGTGGATATCCGCGGGGGGCGCGTAGGAACCGGCAGACACCAGGGCGCCGAAGCGTGCCTCGGCCAGTTGCACGGCCTTGACGAAGGGGAGAGAGACGCCGGGGTCATGCTCGTCATAGAAGACGCCTCCCCCGGCTTGCAAACGACCGGCAGGGACCTGCAGGCGCTCGGATGCTGCTTCCAGGAGCTGCTGCTTCAGTTTGCGCGCGGCGGCGATAGCGGCATTGCCCGCCATAAAGGTGACGCGGCTGGAATACGAGCCGAGATCGACAGGGGTGAGTGTCGTGTCGGCGGTCTCCAGGTGAATCTGCTCCGGTTGGATACCCAGTTCTTCGGCGACGACATAGGCAAGCACGGACGTGGAGCCCTGGCCGATGTCGGTGCTGCCACAGTAGACAGTGACGCCGCCTCCACGGTCCAGGCGAATCTGCACGGCCGAGTGGGGCATGTCGTTCCAGTAGATGGGCTTGCCAGCGCCACAGATGTACGACGAGGCAGCCAGCCCCAGGCCGCGTTTGAGCGGGGAGACGGAGGCCGATAATGAGGTTTCATACATTAATCTGGGTATCGGATCAGCCAGCGAGGGCCGATAAATCGGCGCTGGCCGCGATAAATCGGGCCCTACGGTCTCCTCTCCCTCCCCGGGCGCGATAAATCGCGGTCCCTCGATAAATCGGGGACCTACGAATTGTGGGCGTTGGTGCCAGCCGGAGCGTGCGGTGACCTGGTCCAGGCATTCGCCAAGGGCGCAGCTGGTGATGCGCAGGCCGTTGACGGTACGGGAGTAGGGTTCGACCAGGTTGCGGCGGCGAAACTCGACGGGGTCGAGGCCGAGGTCATGGGCGAGCTTGTCCATATGCACTTCGACGGCGCAGCGGGGCTGTGTTGTGCCGTGGCCGCGCTTGGGGCCGCACGGCGGCTTGTTGGTGAAGAGGCGCATGCCCTCGAATTTGTAGCAGGGCAGCTTATACGTCACCGTCTGGAGCACGCCGGTGTAGTAGGTGGTTGCCACGCCATACGAGCCGTAAGCCCCGCCATCGAGGAAGGAACGAAAATGCATGGCGGTGAGCGTGCCATCTTGCTTGACGCCGGTCTTGATCCACATTTTGACGGGGTGACGCCCACGGTGGATGAGGAAAACCTCTTCGCGCGTGCAGGTGAATTTGACCGGGCGGCCGGTGCGGCGCGAGAGCTCGCAGGCGCAAATTTCGTGCGAGAACGGATCAGTTTTCCCGCCAAAGCCACCGCCGACGTTGGGAGCGATGACGCGCACGTGGGACTGCGGGTGTTTGAGTACCTTGCTGACTTCGCGGTGAACGTAGTGCGGCGTCTGGGTAGAGGTCCAGAGGGTGAGCTTGCCGCCGACGGGGTCGCTGGGGTTGGGCTCCCAACTGGCAACGCAGGCGTGCGCTTCCAGGGGCGCGTGGTTGTTGCCCTCGTAGTAGAACCAGTCCTCGCGGGTATAATCGGCCTGGGCAAAGCCCGCCTCCATGTCGCCAAATTCATAGTTGACGGCTTTGTGGATGTTACCGGTGTGGGCCTCGTCGTTGATCTTCACCTCGGGATGCGCCAGGGCCTCGTCGATGCTCATGAGGGCGGGGAGCACTTCATATTCGACCTGGATCAGTTTCAGTGCTTCGTCAAGGGTATCGGGGTCGAGTGCGGCGACGGCGGCAACGGGGTCGCCGACGTAGCGCACTTTGTCGATGGCCAGCGCGTATTCGTCCTGGCTGGAGGGAAGGATGCCAAATTTCTGCGGCAGGTCTTCGCCGGTGAGTATGGCTACGACGCCGGGCAGTTCCAGGGCACGGCTGGTGTCAATGGAGAGGATGCGCGCGTGCGGGTGAGGCGAGCGAAGCAGCCGACCGTGGAGCATGCGCGGCAGCATGATGTCGTCGGCGTAGAGGGCGCGGCCAGTGACTTTGGCGTAGGCGTCGACTTTGGGGCGCGGTGTGCCGATGACGTGGTAGGAACGAGCCTGCTTGTGCCCGTTTTGTTGGGTTGTCATGAGGCACCTCCGGCAGGGGCAGGCCTGGTACCGGTCTCAGGTTTACCGGTGATGCGTTGGGAGGCGGCTTCGACGGCCTCGTAGATTTTGGTGTAGCCGGTGCAGCGGCAGAGGTTTCCGGCGAGGGCTTCTTTTACCTGGTCGCGGGTGGGCCGGGGGTGAGCTTCGAGAAGGGCGGCGCCCGAGAGGAGCATGCCGGGGGTGCAGTAGCCGCACTGGGCCGCGCCGAGTTCTGCGAAGGTTTCCTGGAGGGGATGCAATTTGCCATTGTTCTCCAGGCCTTCGATGGTGGTGATTTCGCTGTCCTGCACTTCGATGGGCAAGGTGAGGCACGAAAGTACGGGGGCCCCGTCTATGAGGACGGTGCAGGCGCCACATTCTCCGAGTTCGCAGCCGTGCTTGGTGCCGATCAACCCTATATCTTCACGCAGGACTTCGAGTAGGGTGTGGTGGGGTAACACGGCCAGCTCGTGACGTTCTCCGTTGACGTGTAAGGTGATTAGTTCACGCATCACGGCCTCCTTTCTCGCTGCTTTGCTGGGCGGCGGGAATTAGCTGATATTGTGCTTCGTTTTCGATTTGATATCTCCATATGGATATATCAAATTGTATGTTGGGAGGGGGGAAATGTCAATGCTATTTTTGTAACTACTCAGGTATGCCCCAATCCCGAGCGTCGCCAAGTAAGGTTCAAGAGGTACTTGAGTGATTACTCCTCATTAGTATGTACATTTTGACATTTTCCAAAAATCGAGCCTGCCCGTGGTGCAGCATTATTAGGTAACTGAATAATTACCTAATCCCATGACTTTCTCTCAACCTGGATCATGAAATAACAACTCGATCTTAACCAGATCAGAACCGCTTTGCTCTTCCTCAATTCTCTGCAATCCTTCTATACTGTATATGTTTGCCTGTTTATCTTTTATTGATGAAATGGCAAATTTTTAATGTTCATTTCGAGACACAGTTCCCTAACAGGAGAATTTCAATGCGTCATTTGAAGCATATCAGGGTGATCGCACCCCTTGCAGCACTGCTGGCTGTCCTGACTGTCCTGGGTACTACCAGTGGTGCCCTTGCACGCGCTAGCTCGGTCAAACTGGTCACCGTCTCCAGCACAGACCCCTATGCAAGCTGTTCGATCCCTGGTAATCCGGGTGCCAATTTCCCCAACGCGGAGGTGGAGCCCCAGGTTTCCGTCAATCCGGCCAACCCGAGTAACATCATCGGTGTCTGGCAGCAGGACCGCTGGAATAACGGAGGCGCCCAGGGCCTGGTCGCCGGGTTCTCATTCGACGGCGGCAAGCGCTGGAGCGAGAGCACGCTGCCCTTCAGCGGGTGTGCCCTCGGGGCCATCCTGGATCCGTTCACCGCTACGCCGTACGACCGGGCCTCCGATCCCTGGGTCTCCTTCGGGCCTGACGGGACCGCGTATGCCGTCGGCCTGCTGGCGACCAACAATACGATCAGCGGCAACAACGACACCGGCGTCGCGACCGTCACCTCGAGTGACGGTGGACAGCATTGGGTCAACCCGAACCTGATCAAGTCCGACCAGGGGACCAGCCCCGTCTTCGAGTTCACCCAGTTCTTCAACGACAAGGAGTCCATCACCGCCGACCCGCGCCAGGCCGGCACCGCGTACGTCGTGTGGGACCGCCTCGTGGCCCCGAGTCACAGCCCGGATGCCGCCCTCCGCGCTCACGCATTCCGTGGACCGTCCTGGTTCTCCAAAACCACTGACGGCGGCCAGACCTGGACGGGTACGCGGGCGATCTTCGATCCGGGGCAGAACAGTCAGACGATCGGCAACGTGGTCGTGGTCGATCCCCGGACGGGCGTCCTCTACGACTTCTTCGAGCTGTTCCAGACGACCGGCTCGCCCAACTTCACGCCGCGGGGCTTGAGCGTCGACTTCATCTCATCGTCCGACGGTGGCAACACCTGGTCGCAGCCGACGGTCGTCTCGACCCAGCAGTCGCCGAATGATTTCGCCACCGATGGCACACTCCTTCGCACCGGCGCGGGCCTTCCCTCGGTTGCCATCGATGCGAGCACCGGACAACTGTACGTGGTCTGGGAGGACGCTCGCTTCACGGGCGGAGCCGTCGATCAGGACGTTATCTCTACGTCCACCGACGGCGGGGTGACCTGGAGCGCGCCGACTGTAGTCAGCAAGACCCCCAGCAGCATTCCCGCCTTCACGACCACTGTAGCCGTCAACTCGGCGGGCACGGTTGCCGTGACGTACTACGACATGCGCAACCCCGATGGAATCACTACGGGGCTGCCGACCGATTACTGGCTTGTGACGTCGACTAACCATGGCGCGAGCTTCGACAACGAGGTACGCATCACCTCTACCTCCTTCGACATGTCGCTAGCACCCAATGCGGGTGGCTTGTTCCTCGGAGACTACGAGGCCCTGACCAATATTGGTACAACGTTCGAACCTTTCTTCGTCAAGACAGTAAGTCAAAGTAATCCGACAGACGTGTTCACGACGTTTATCTAGCCGTTTCTGAAATACTTCGCGTATCACAGCCGCGCCCACCACAGGGCGCGGCTTACCGTGAAGCCATAGGCACCAATCTAAACCATACATCCAGATGGATGTATGTATGTATAGAAGGTTAAGGATAAGTAATTCGTAAAGGGGGATACAGCAAGAAACATGTTCAATACACCCGTTGCCAATGTAGGGCGCAGGTACGGCTTTGTCGGCCTGGCGTTGCTACTCATCCTCTGTGTCAGTATCGCCTTTGCTCCGACTGGCGTTCACGCGCGTTCTTCCAGTTCTTCTAATACTTCCTATAACCTGCCAACATGGTGGGCCAAGTACCAGAGATTGTTACAGGGAACATCCAGCTCCTCGTCTCGGACACAACCGCTATCAGTTGGCCCCAATGTCGACATGAGCAACGAGGACACCCCGCAGAGCGAGACCTCAATCACAGTGAACCCTAACAATCCAAAGATGCTCGTCGGCGGCTCTAATGAAATCGTTCGTCTGCCGATGCGTGGCTATTTCTCCAGTGATGGCGGTACAAGCTGGGGCGCAGTGGACTTGCCGCTCCCGCTCCCTGCTACCACCAATGGCACAGACTTTGGTTCTGACCCTGGCGTAGCCTTCGACACACGCGGCAACGTCTACTATTCCTACATTGTTGTTTTCTTCAATCGTTCATTCAGGTCAATTCAAGGTACCGAAATGGCCGTTGCCAAATCGTCTGATGGCGGGAAAACATGGCCCCAGGTCACGTTCTTCAATTTCAACAGCGGAAGTGGCAAGTTCAACGACAAGCCGTATCTTGCCGTGGACACCAATCCGCGTAGCCCGTTTCGCGATAGTGTCTACGTTGTATGGGACAACGCTTCTTTTAATGCGGGCAAATCATCGGCCAACAATGCTCTGCTCTTTGCGCGTTCCACCGATGGGGGCCAGACGTTCAGCAGCCCGCTAGCTGCGAACAATCTCACTGGTGGTCCAAGCTCCGTTATTGGCGCTGATCCTTTCGTGGGACCCAACGGTGAAGTCTATGTCGCCTGGCATGATGTCCAGAACAACGCGTTGTTGGTCAATAGTTCATTCGATGGCGGCGCCTCTTTCGGCCAGCCTGTGACGATTTCTCCCACTGTGGTCGCCTTCGACGATGGTATTCCGGCCATGGCCAGCCGGCGTGCCTTGCTCTACCCGGCTTGCGATGCCGACCGTAGCGCTGGTGCGAACCGTGGCACGCTCTACTGCTCGTGGATGGACGAGACGCCGGGCAACGGAACGGATATCTTTGTGGCGCGCTCGACTGATCGCGGTGCAAGCTGGAGTACACCGGTACGTGTCAACGACGATCCAACAGGTGTGCGCAAAGATCAGTTCAATCAGTGGCTCTCGGTGGATCCGGTCACTGGCTCGGTGAACCTGAGCTGGAACGATGCCCGCAATGATCCGGCTGATATCAAGACCGACATTTTCTTCAGTCAGTCGACCGACGGCGGCCTGTCCTTCGCTGCCAATGTGAAGGTGACGACTGCTATGAGCGACGAAAGCGCCAATAATCCTTTCGCCGATGCTGGCAATCAGTATGGAGACTACGAGGGTATAGTAGCTTTCGACGGCAGCATCCATCCCATCTGGACCGATGGCCGGTTCGATGCAACAATTGATCCTGCCACCGGGCTGCCCGTGGGCGAAGAAATCTTTACAGCGACCATTTCTGCATAAAGTTTCGGGCATCCGTAAAGGGTGCCCGACATTTTCAAACTTTGGCCCTTACATTGTTGTCCAGCCGACGAGAGCTAACGCTGTCCCGGAAATTGAAGCGAATGTGGTTAGACTACCGCCATTGAGTGAGCCGAAGAACAGGGTATTCGTCACATTCCCGTTCTGAGCAGTTACCTATTCTTTAAACGGGTGCGTTTCTTTTTTTGCTTCGAGCGCAGATGATGGGTAGGGGCGGGGGTAAGTGAGCAGGCATGACAGGGGCGAGGGGGCATGACAGGGGCAAGCCCTGTCACTACTATATACGGTCAGAGGTCGTTCCGTGCTCTTACTGGTATAATTTTCGCAGGGTCGGCTGGAGGTCTCCGGCGGTACGGAGGTCGGTGTTGTCGCTGAATTGATCGATGCTGCCGATGAGTTGTCGCGAGGCGACGCGCTTGACTGCGGGGTCGGTGATCTGGGCGACGAGCGCCTGAGCGAAGGAGCCGCCATCGATGACCTTGAAGGGACGGTTAAAGAACTGCGAGACGGTTTCCGGCAGATGAGGGGTCACCCTGAGAGCATTGTGGGCGCGAGCAAGAAACTCATAGGCTTCACACAGTGCCTCTTCGCGCTCCTGCCAGGTGGGGGCTTGCTGTGCATGCCAGAGTACAGGCCAGAGCTGGTCAGCGCATTCGAGTTGTTTGAATGCTGTACCAAACCACTTGGGGTATGGCGCATACTGCTTTTCGAGCAAAAAACACAGGCTCATGACATCGTGTACCAGGCGGGAAGCTATGAGGGCTGAACCCAGTTCGTCGCCCACGAAGCCGGCGCGAGGCATCAGGTGCTCCTCCTGTCCGATGCGCTGCCAGCCGGATGCCAGCAGGTACAGCCAGACGTCGTGGGGATACCAGGCCAGGTCTGCGCGGAGCTTCGTTAGTTCACCGATGCCATCATGATGCACTGCTCCTGCTGCGATTTCACGCAGCGCCTGCGACGGGAGGGTCAACCATTCTGCCACATCTGGAGGGTGGTTTATGTCATAGGCTAGCTGCGTGAGAAAGAACGTTCGCAGTGTCACCGGGAACACACGATGATTGATAGGGCCGTCTTCGATCATGTTCATGGCAAGTGTTCCTGGTTCGAGAGGCGACTCGTCGAAGTTCACCGGGTAGCCGTAGAACGTACGGGGGAGGTGGTAACTGAGCATCTCGCGCATGCTCTCTCCAAGATAGGCATCCTGGTCTCTGAGGAAGATGAGGACCGATGGCCCCCAGGCATGATCGGTCGACATTGCGGTATCAAAGCCAAGGACGTCGCTGCCTCTGCCGAGATGGGCGGCGGCATGTGGCAGACCGGGAAAGTGCTCATCGAGCAAAGGACGCACTGCTTCCTCGTAGAAACGGCAGCTGAGTTCACGTCCGGGAAGGAATGAGGTCATGAAAGGGAACTCCTTCATAAGATATGGTTATGCCCCAGAGGGCGATTGCAAGGGGTCAGGCAGGGCGAGGGCAAGCCTCGCCCCTACATTTCTGCCTAGCACATCAAGGGTGACAG
>WNGJ01001507.1_pt1 | contig 24139 bp, 28 predicted proteins | sample 5400611 | NCBI WGS metagenome assembly WNGJ01 (sample SAMN13153375, study PRJNA577476) | soil metagenome | isolation source: 40 cm soil or saprolite under Garry oak tree replicate 1 | place: USA:California | collected 2016-06-15
CTGACACGCGGTCCAGAGGGCGGCGTGGGAGACGTTGAAGAAGGCGCTCAAGCCTTGAGATCGCGGACCGACACTGTACAGCGCCGCACTCGGGGACGCCACGCTAACCGCAGGCTTCGGTCTCCGGCGAACCTACCGGCCGCGCCGACCCTCAAACATCCCGAGCAGGAGGAGGAGGCCGAGGGCGGCGTCCCTGTCACGGTCCTCGAGGACGCTCCGTTGGACTTCAGGGCGCGAGCGTGCAACAACCGGCTTGGCGTCCGCAGCGGGCGCCGGACCGGCGTTCGCTGGGCCGATAGTGGGACCCACAGGAGCCACGCCGGAGGATACGAGCAGTACGCCCACGATGGCGAGGATCACAGCGACACCAGGGAACCTCATTCGCTAGCCTCCGGTAGAGCGGCCCTGCACTCAGCGCTGCTGATGCTACCGATACTCAGCCGCTCTGCAAATCAGGCCAATCAGATCCCAGGTGCGCGCCTCTCCGTATCCCCAAAACTGGAAGCACCTGACGTGAAACTGAGCGGGCTTCTGGGCCTTACGGCTCAGGTCGCTCCGGCCGCTTCGCCTGCTTCTTCGTGACGTACCACCTTCCCGCCAGAAGACCTCCGAGCGTGCTGAGACCACTCGCCAGGAGCAGGAAGCTCCCGGGCTCGGGGACCGATACGGGGCCGGGGGCGTCGGGTCCCGCGTTTGGCCCCGCCACGTGTCCCACGTACTCCCCGGCTCCACCGCCGGCGCCGCCGCCCCGCTTTCCGTGATTTCCAGCCATAGCGTGTGAGAGCCCCGGCAACAGCGCGATCATCGCCACGGCAGCTGCGATCGTCAGTAGTTTCATCGGTCTTCCTCCACAATCAATAGCGTCTGCCTTGCATATGTGACCCTCATTATCCAGATGCCGATTCTTTGTGGCATTCGTCATGCCAAACACGAGTGGCTTACACGACGCCTCTTTGCAGACCGCACGAAATCCGGAAAATGAAAAGCTCTGCGAGAAGTCTCGCAAAGATTCGCAGGGTCTATCACGCCGCTTTTGCTAGGCACATTGACACGGGCCCTCCGAGCAGGCAAGGAGGGTGTCGGGTTTACGCGGTGACACCTTAAGTTCCTTTAAGAGTGCGGCGTCACCTGTCGGCGGACCGGCAGACCGCGTGCGACGTCGCCTACACGTTCGGGTGGCGCATGCAGTCGGAAGTGCTCACGCTCGAGCGGCGCCACCTGGACGTCGCGAGACGAAGAACGACGAGGGACGCGAGGTGTTCTAGACGCCGGCGCTCAAGGCCACGTTGGCCGCCCAGCTCGAGCGCGTCGACGCTCTCCAGCGGAAGCTCAAGCGGGTAATCCCCTTCGTGTTCCCCCACCTGGACGGACGGCACTGCGGCCAGCGGATCCGCGACTTCCGCAAAGCCTGGCGGACGGCGTGCCTCGAGGCAGAGCTCGGCGACCTCACGGGCGAGGCGAGGGAGAAGCAGCGACAGTGGCTCAAGGCGAATCCGAGTGCGGGGCTTCTCTCGATGCTGCGTCACGACCTGCGTCGCACCGCGGTTCGCAACCTGGTCCGCGCCGGCGTGGCCGAGCGCGTCGCGATGGAGCTGACCGGGCACAAGACGAGGAGCGTCTTCGATCGTTACGACATCGTCAGCGAGGCGGACAAGCGCGCGGCCGCCGAGCGGCTCGGTTTGGGCATGTTTTAGGGCATGACAGGGGGGGTCCGCGGTAGAATCTCGTCCTGCAACTGTCCGGACTTCCTAGGATCGGCGGTGTAGCTCAGCGGCAGAGCAGGGGTCTCATAAGCCCCGTGTCGGAGGTTCAATTCCTCCCACCGCCACCAATTTTCGAGCCGGAGGCTCTGGCAGTCTTCACGCGGCGATCGTCACGACGAAGTAGCCCCCGGACGCCTCGGACCTCAGATACCGCGCCTCGCCGCCATGGCGGCGCGCGATCTGGCGCACCAATGTAAGCCCCAGGCCGGCGCCCGCGTGCTCCCCGGCCCCCGCGAATCGGTAGAACGGTCGAAACACGCTCTCGCGCTCCGTATCGGGAATGCCCGGTCCCCGGTCGCTCACCCGTAGCTCCGCCCCGCCCTCGATGCGGCTCACCCGCACATCGATCGGGGGCGCACCATGACGCCGCGCATTCTCCAGGAGATTCCGCACCATCCGACGCAGCAAGCGTGGATCGCCGCGAACCGTGACCGGCTGACCATCGAGCGCCGCCTCGTCGTAACGCGCGCATTCTTCGGTCGCGAGCGCGAGGAGATCGACCTCCTCGTCCCCGTCCCGCCCTTTGGTCGCATCCAGGCGGCTGGCGGTCAGGATCTCGTCGATCAGCGCGTCGAGCTCGGAGACGTCCTGCTCGAGCTCGCGCTTGCGCTTGGGGTCGACGTTCTCCTTCACCAGCTCCACCGCCATGCGGATGCGGGTGAGCGGAGTGCGCAGCTCGTGAGACGCATTGGCGAGGAGCGATTTGTGGGCGGAGACCAGCTCTTCGATGCGCTCTGCGGCGCGGTTGAAGCTCCGGGCGAGCCGCGCCACCTCGTCATTGCCTTCCACCTTCACCCGTGCGGACAGCTCACCGGCGCCGAGCGACTCGACGCCGGCCTGCAGACGCTCCAGTCTCGCCGTCACCCGGCGCACGACCGGATAGGCACCGACGCCGACCGCGAGCGCGAGCAGCGCGAGCGCTACGAACAGGCCGAGGCCCGGATGCCGGACGTCCTGTGGCGCCCGCGCGACCAGCCACCGGCCGTCGGGCAGGTGAATCGCCCCGGCGGGCGGGCCCCCCCAATGGCGCAGCCAGCCGCCGCGGTCGCGGCCCGGGTCCGGCGCGGCCAGCGGCGCACCGACGGCCGCGAGCGGCGTTCGATCGGCGGCGAACAGCGCGACGTCGGCACGAAGATTCGCCGCGAGGCGCTCCAGCGTCGCCTGCTGCTCGGCCTTCGGCGCCGCCGTCGGTGGCAGGACGTTCTGGGCGAGCGTGCCCGCCACCTCGAACGCGTGACCGGCGGGGCCAGCGTCGCCGAGCTGGCGCCAGAGAAAGCCCGACACGAGCGCGAACGCCGCCAGACTCGCGAGCACCGCGAGATACACACGCAGATAGAGTCGTCGCATCAGTCCTGCTGCCGGGCGAACACGTACCCGGCGCCGCGCACGGTCAGGATGCGGCGCGGTTTCTTCGGGTCGTCCTCGATCGCCGCACGGATGCGCGAGACGTGCACGTCGATCGAACGATCAAACGCCTCGAGCGCCTCACCCCTGACGAGATCCATCAAGGCGTCTCGCGTCAGCACGCGCCCCGCCTTCTCGGCGAGCGCCAGGAGCAAGATGAACTGGTGGCCCGTGATGACGCGTTCGGCTCCATCCACGCGCACGACCCGGGCGTCACGATCGATCTCGAGCCGGCCGAATCGTAGCGGGGTCGAGCGACCGCCGGCCTGGCGCCGGCGCATGATCGCGCGCAGGCGCGCCAACAGCTCTCGGGGCTCGAACGGCTTGGGGAGATAGTCGTCGGCGCCCACCTCGAGGCCGACGATACGATCCATCGCGTCGCCGCGCGCGGTGAGCATCAGCACCGGGGTGTCGGACTTCGCGTGCAGCTCCCGACACACGTCGAGCCCGTCCATGTCGGGCAGCATGAGGTCCAGGACCAGCGCGTCGTACGACTCGTGCGCGAGACGCTCCAGCCCAGCCCGGCCGCCCGAGACGACCGAGACTCGCAAGCCCGCCTCGCCGAGATACTCCGACACCATCTCGGCGAGGCGGGCATCGTCTTCGATCAACAGAACGTGCGGCGCCACACCGATAGTTTACCCACGGTGCCCGTGCCAGCGGCCGATGCGCTCGGCCAGTGCCTTCCTCTGCTCGGGCGTGAGGACATCGGCGACGTCGGCCAGCGCCTGCGTGAAGCGCCTCGACGCCTGCTCCGCGAGCTTGAGCTGGTCGGCACGCAGGGCCTCGAGCGCCGCGCGGTCGACGGGGTCGTGCGAGAGCAGCTCGACGGCCTGCCGGCGCGCGTCGTGCATCTTGGCGCGTACCGGCCAGAGGTCGCGGGCGGCACCCTTCACGATCGGGCTGAGCAGGTGCTTCTGCGCATCGGTCGCGTCGATCTCGACGTAGAGGTGCTTGAGCATGCGGTCGAGGTGCTCGTCCAGCTTCGCCGGATCCAACGGTGCGCCCATGAACCCGGCGCGGTGCCATCCGAAATGGCCACCCTGGGCGAAGGCCCTGACGCCGATGCCGGTCGCCACGGCGGCGATGATCGTGGCGATCGCGGCGCGGCGCAAGAATCGGCGGCGCGGTTTCTCTTCGGTGGACCCGGAAGGCTGTGAGGTCTCAGTCGTCTCACTCATATCGGCTCCTTTCCAGGGGAGTGGTGAACGTCCCCTGTCGGAGTCCAGCCTCGGTGGGTCCGGTAACGCGCGTTTCTCTGGCGGGTAAAGTTGTGTAAAGCGCCGCTAAAATCTGAGATCGAGCGGCGGTAGGCCGAACTCGGAGCGCCCGAACACGAAGGCCGCCTTCTCGAGATTGTTGCCGGCGTGCGCCCGAATCGCGTGAACGTCGCGCCAGGCCCGCTGGATCGGGTTGTCGAGGAAGATCCCGCGGCCGCCGCTGGCTTCGAACAGACGATCGACGGCGCGCACGGACCGATCCGTGGCCTTGGCGGTATCCCACCGGTAGCGCGCCCGCTGGGCGAGCGGAATTTCCGACCCGGCGCGGACGAGGCGCATCGCCTCGGCGAAATTGGCGAGCAGGCTGTTGCGGGCCGCGGTCACCTCGGCGGCCGCCTCCGCCATGGCAAGCTGCGCGAAGGGGTCCTCGGCGACGCGGCTCTTGTCGCGCGGGGAGATGCGTGTCGTCGTCTGCTCGCGGAACGCCGCGAGGGCCCCCAGCGCGACGCCGATCGCGGGGGAGCCGATGCACGCCGGGAAGACGAGCCCGAAGGGCAGGCGATAGAGCGGCGCGTCGTTGACCACGGCGCCCGGGTTCGTCAGATAGAACGCGTCGCGGTACGAATGGGTCCGATATTCCGGGACGAAGGCGTTGTCCACCACCAGGTCCTTGCTCCCGGTGCCGCACAGTCCGACCGTGTACCACGTGTCATCGATCACGTAGTCGCTGCGCGGGACGAGAAACGTCCGCGCGTCCGGAGGCGCGTCTTTTTCGAGTGGCGGGACGATGCCGCCGAGCACGGCCCAATGGCAGAAGTCGCACCCGCTCGAGAACGACCAACGGCCGCGCAGGCGGAAGCCTCCGTCAGCCCTCTCCACGGTTCCAGTGGGTGCCAGCGATGTCGACAGCTGGATGCTCGTATCCTTGCCCCAGACGTCGTCCTGCGCCTCGGGCGCGAAGAGGCCGAGGTGCCAGTTGTGAACGCCGATGACGCCGAGGACCCAGGCGCTCGAGCCGCAGACGGCGCCGATCTCGATGATGGCCTGATAGAGGATGCTTGGATCGAGCTCGAAGCCGCCGTACCGCTTGGGCTGGAGGCAGCGAAACAGTCCGGCCTCCTGGAAGTCAGCGACAGTTTCGTCCGGCAGTCGCCTGAGCTGCTCGGCATGGGCGGCGCGCTCGCGCAGCGCCGGGAGCAGCGCGCGAACTCGTTGGAGGTAGGTCTCCGACGTCATGCCGCCCGATCATGAGGCGAGCGCGCGGTGAGGTCAAGACGCCGCGAGCCATCGCTCCGCCGGCGCGGTCACCCACCGGCGGCCGGTGTAAGATGACGTCCGCGATGCGATCCGAGCGCGCCGGGGTCGACGTCGAAGATCCCTGGCAGGCCATCGAGGCCTGCTACGACCGAGGCTGGACCGATGGCCTACCGGTGGTCCCGCCGACGGAGGCGCTCGTGGAGCGGATGCTGTCCGCCGGCCCCTGGTCCCCTGATCACGTGCTCCTCTTCGAACCGGTCAGGGACCGTGCGGTCACCGCCGAGAAGGCCGCCATCAACGCGGTGATGGCGGGCTGTCGACCGGACTACTTCCCCGTCGTCGGCGCTGCGCTCACGGCGCTCGGCAAACCGGAGTTCGAGCTGCACGGTCCGGCCACGAGCACCGGCGGAGCGGCCCTCATGGTAATCGTGAACGGGCCCATCCGCCGGCGGCTCGGCATCAACGCCGCGGCCAACTTGTTGGGCCCGGGATTCCGCGCGAACGCGACGATCGGTCGCGCCCTTCGGCTGATCCTCCTGAACTGCCTGGACTGTCGACCCGGCGTGCTCGACAAGTCCACCCAGGGTTGGCCAGGGAAATACTCGCTCTGCTTCGCCGAGAACGAGGAGTCGAGCCCGTGGGAGCCGCTCTCGGTCGCCCGCGGCTTCCGGGCTGACCAGTCTACGGTCACCGTGTTCGCCGCCGAGTCCGGACACAACGTGCTCTCGCACGGGACGCGATCGCCGGAGCGATTGCTCGCCCTGTTCGCCGACGCGATGGCCGGCCTCGGGAGTCTGAGCCCCGGCCGGTCGGTCATCGTGCTGGCTCCGGAACACGCGGAGCATTTGCGGCGAGCCGGGTGGGATCGCGCCCGCACGCAGACGTGGCTCTACGAGCGGGCCTGGCGCTCGCTCGCCGATCTCAAGCGTGCCGGAAAGGTCGAGCCGGCCTTCTTCAGCAACCCGCGGCTCCTGGAATGGCTCTATCGGGATGTCGCCGGCGGAGCTCCCGAGAGTCCGCCCAGCCCGGAGCTTGCGGAGCGCATTACGGCGGTGGACGAAACGGTTCGGGTTCATCGTGGGCTCGGACCGACTGATATCCTTCTCTGCGTGGGCGGCGGTGAGGCCGGCGGCCATTCCGCCTTCTTCCCCTCGTGGAGTCGGGGCCGTTCGGTTCCTTTCATTACCACGGAGGTTCCCGCATGACACGCATCCTGGATCCCACCTTGGGCACGACATCGTCGAGCTCGGCGTCACTCGCCCCACGCGCGCCTCACCTCGAGGGCGCGATCATCGGACTCCTCGCCAACGGAAAGTCCAACGGCATGGCCATCCTCGACCGGCTCGCGCAGCTGCTGACCGAGCGTCACGGCATCCGCGACGTGGTACGGGTCGCGAAGACAAATGCGAGTGCCCCGGTCAGCGAGGAGGATGCGCGGCTGCTGGCCAAGCAGTGCACGGCCGTCATCACCGCGATCGGCGACTGAGGGTCGTGCTCGTCGGGCAGTGTGCTCGACGCGATCTCGTTCGAGAAGCAGGGCATCCCCGCGGCCGTCGTCATCACCGAACCGTTCGTGCCCACGGCCGTCGCCATCGCGGAGCTCGCCGGACTACGCGGCTACCCGCACGCGGTGATTCCGCATCCGGTCGGGAGCCTGACCGGCGAGGAGGTGCGCAATCGCGCCGACGCCGTCGCGCCACGCGTCGTGGAGCTCTTGACGTGCCCGAGTCCATCCGGAGCTCGCCTTCGATCAGACGGGGCGCCCGCTCGGTGACCGATGTCGGTGACGCGACGCCACGACCGTGAGATTCACTCCTCGGTCGGCGCCTCAGTCGGTTGTGCGCTGGATGTCGCGCGTTCGGTGGCTCCGCACCCTCGATGCCGCCATCGCCTGGCTCTGTCTGTGGGGTGCGATCAGTAGTCTTCTGGGTCTCGGATCCGCACAGGTCGCGCTGATCCTCGCCGCCGCCCTGCTCGGCCTTGGTGCGGTGATCCGTCCCGTTCGAGTCCGCTGGCGGCCGGTCACTGGATCCGTTGGCATTGCGGTGAGCCGCGGTCTTCGTCCAGGCGCCCGTGCCTGGTACGTTCGCGAGCGTGAGGCCGACCTCGTGCTCGTGACGGCACGACATGGCCTCCGACTGGTGATCGCCAAGCCCGACCTCGACCGCGACGAGGGAATGAGCGTGCGCCGCACACGCGTCATCCTGCTTCCGGTGGATCAGGAGAATCAGCGATAGGTGGTCAGGCCGGATCGGTCACGATCAGCCGGATCGGCGTCGGGTTGAAGCCGTTGCAGGGATTGCGAGTCTGCGGGCAGTTCGAGATCACCGCCAGCACGTCCATCTCGGCGCGCAGGTCCACGCGGTCGCCCGGCTTCGAGAGCCCGTCGACGATGCCCATGGTCCCGTCGGATTCGACCGGCACGTTCATGAAGAAGTTGAGGTTGGCGACGACGTCCTTCTTGCCCAGGCCGAAGGGCGCCAGGGCGCGGAGGAAGTTCGCCCGGCAGCTCAGCGTGTCCTTGACACCGTAGCGGAGCTCGTTGCTCTCGGCGCTGCAGCAGCCGCCGATCGTGTCGTGGCGGCCGCAGGTGTCCTCGACGATCGTGAGCAGGCGGCGGCCGAGGTCCGAGTAGATGCCGTGCCCCCGCGTGAGGAAGATCGTCTTCGCGTACTTCATCGTGTCGGCCGCGTTGTAGCGCTCCTCGGGATTCGCCGCGTTGTAGCAGAGAAAGTCCACGGCCTGCCGGCCTTCCAGATCGATGATCCGAAGCACCTGCCCTCGCGTCAGCACCCGCGCCCACGGTTCACCGGCCGGGATCACCCGGTCCTCGACCACGCGGCCCACGGCATCGCCCACGGTTCGCGAGCCCATGGCCAGTGAGTATAGCGGACTCCGGCGCGCTCGGCGCCGACGGAAGGCGAGCGAGCGCCCGGCGCAGCCGAGACGCCGAAGTGGTAATGTTTCTCACTCGCGGTGACACCAATCCTCGTCGAGGTGGACGCATGACGGACATTCTGGTGCAGCACGATGGGCCGATCGCGACGGTCGTCATCAACCGGCCGGCGATGCGCAACGCGATCAGCCTGGCGATGTGGACCGAGCTCACGCGCGTGACCGAGGAACTCGGAAAGACCGACTCGGTCCGCGCGATCGTGTATCGCGGCGCGGGCACCATCGCGTTCGCCTCGGGCGCCGACATCTCGGAGTTCAAGGAGCAGCGCAAGGACGCGCAGAGCGCCGCGCGTTACAACGAGCAGACCGCGGCCGCTTACACGACCATTCGCGAGTGCGCCAAGCCGACGGTCGCGATGATCTTCGGCTTCTGCATGGGCGGGGCCATGGCGGTGGCGATGGCATGCGACCTGCGCTTCGCCGCCGAGGGCTCGAAGTTCGGCATTCCGGCGGCGCGCCTGAGCATCATCTATGGAGCGGACTCGGTCGGCCAGCTCGTCGACCTGGTCGGTCCCGCGTACGCGAAGGACATCCTGTACTCCGCGCGGACGGTCGGCGACCGCGAAGCGCTGGCGATGGGCTTCATCCAGCGTCTCGTGCCTTCGGCCGAGCTCGAGGCCTACACGTACGATTATCTCAGGAAGGTGGCCGACAACGCGCCGCTCTCGGTACGCGGCGCCAAGGCCACGATCGAGTCGTACCTGGCCGGCCTCACCGAGGAGCGCCGCAAGAAGCTGAGGGACCTGGCCGTCGAGGCGACCGAGAGCGAGGACTACAAGGAAGGCACTCGCGCCTTCCTCGAGAAGCGCGCGGCGAGATTCCTGGGGCGTTAGCGCTCCGGGTGTGCGCTTCGAATTTCTCACGTCGACGCCGCTCACGCCGACCGAAGGCAGCGGGACGTTCGTCGCCATCGACGGCCTCGTCCGCGGCCTCGCGAGCCTCGGCCACACGGTCGCCGTTCGACCGCTCGGCACGCGCACCGGCTTTCACACGCTCGATCGCTGGCTCTACAACGCCGGGGTCGTGCTCGCTCCGCCGTCCGCCGACGTCACGGTCGGGATCGATCTCGACGGGTTTTTGTGGGCGCGCCGGCGCCGCGGCCGTTTCGTCGTGATGCTGAAAGGGATCATCGCGGACGAGCTTCGGAACGAGCGCGGTGTGGTGCGCGCGCTGCTTGGCGTGCAGGCGCGGTGGGAGCGGGCCAACACCACGCGCGCCGATCGGGTGTTCGTGCCGAGTCAGTACTCGGCCTCGGTCGCCCACGACGTTTACGACCTCCCGCGCTCGAAGCTGGCGGTCCTCCCGGAGCCGATCGATCTCGTCGACTGGCGGCGCCGCTTCGCCGCCGCGGCCCGAACGCGGGCGGCTCGCCCGACGGTGCTTTCGGTCGCGCGGATGTATCCGCGCAAGCGCCTCGACGATCTCTTGCGCGCCGCCGCCGTCCTCCGTGAACGAATCCCGGACGTTCAGGTGCGCATCGTAGGGGGAGGTCCGGAGTCGGCGCGGCTGCGGGGGCTGCATCGCGAGCTTCGGCTGGGTGATGCGGCGATCCTGCTCGGCGAGGTGACGCGCGCAACGCTCGCGGTAGAATATGTAAGCGCTCACTGTTTCTGCCTTCCGACCGTCCAGGAAGGGTTCGGGCTGGTCTTCGCCGAGGCGATGGCGGCCGGGTTGCCCGTGGTGGCGTGCCGCGCGGCGGCGGTACCGGAGATCGTCGAGGACCGGCGGACCGGTTTTCTGGTCACTCCGCGGAGCCCGGGTGAGCTGGCTACCGCGCTGGAGACACTGTTGACGAACACGAAGCTCAGTGAAGACTTCGGAAGGGCCGCGACCCAGCGGGTCGAGGCGTTCGGCCTCGAGCCGGTGGCGCGACGCTTCCTCGAGGCATTGTCATGACCGACCACACCCGTGCCGCGAGCACCCGGCGGTTCACGTTCTCGGCCGGTCACCGCTACTGGGTCGAGAGCTGGTCCCGCGAGGAGAACGAGCGGTTCTTCGGGCGGCTCACGGTTCCGCACGGACACAACTACACGCTCGACGTCACAGTGCGCGGCCCCATCGACCCGCAGACCGGCATGGTCATCGATCTCGCCGAGCTGAAGCGGATCGTGGGCGAGACCGTCGTGGAGCGCTTCGATCACGCGGATCTGAACGCCGACCCGCTGTTTCGCGGCCGCGTCCCGACGACGGAGAATCTCGCGATCAGCGTGTGGGATCTCCTGGCGCCGAAGCTCGGCGCGGACCGGCTCTGGCAGGTCCGCGTGTGGGAGGATCCGAACCTGTTCGTCGACTACCGAGGGCCCGATGATTGAGCTGACGCGCGTCTATCACTTCAGCGCGGGCCATCGTCTGGCCGACCCGGCCCTTTCGGAGGACGCGAACGAGGCGCTCTACGGCGCCTGCTACCGTCCGCACGGCCACAACTACTACCTGGAAGTCACCGTGGCCGGGCAGCCCGATCCGGTGACGGGGATGGCGATCGACCTCGAGCGGATCGACGGCGCCGTGCACGAACGCGTGCTCGATCACGTCGACCATCGGACGCTCGAGGAAGTCCCCGCGCTGGCTGGCGTCGTCACGACGGGCGAAGGGCTGGCGCGCGCGTTCTGGCGCCTGCTGGCACCGGCCGTGCCGGCGGGCGCGCTCCGGCGCGTGACCGTCGTCGAGACGGCCAAGAATCGATTCCAGTACGAAGGCGAGGCGGCGTGATGAGCGAAGACGGAAAGGTCGCGGAGCTGATCGCGGAGCTCCTGAAGGAACTGGGCGAGGACGTGCAGCGCGAGGGCCTGGACAAGACGCCCGAGCGCGTGGAGAAGGCGCTCCGCTACTTCACGTCGGGCTACGGACAAGATATCAAGGAGGTCCTCAACGGCGCCATGTTCGTCGAGGAGTACGACGAGATGGTGATCGTGAAGGACATCGATTTCTCTTCGCTTTGCGTGCCAAGCAAGCAGATCGTCAATGCAGTCCACGGAGCGAAGCCGGCTCGGACGGTGCGTCCCGGAGACCGCCTTTGGACGCTTGACCGTGGCTACCTCAAAGAAACGACCGTCACGCTTGTCGCTTCCCGCAAAACGCGCGAGATCGTTGAGATCAGGACGACGGGCGGAGCCATCCGCCTGACGCCGGATCATCCCATCATGACCGAATCAGGCTGGCGGGAGGCGGCGGATCTCAAGGTGGGAACGAGGCTCGAGTGGATTCGGCCCAAATCGGTGTGCCGAACCCCGTATCAGCCGAAGCCCGGGTACGCTCTCGGGTACGTGCTCGGTGCCGTCGCCGCCGATGGCAGCATCCAACAGGGCCGGCGGATCGCGTTGATCGTGAAGAGCGCCCAATTTGCCGAAAAGTACCGCTCGATGCTCGGCGAAGCCTTTCCGGGGACCGCGCCAGTGGTTGAACAAGTGTCAGTGCCTTCCAGCTTTCTGAAGCAAAAAGTTCCGATGTTCAGGGTGCGGACAGTTTCTAGCGCCATTGGCGAGAAACTTTGCCGATGGCTGGGAGTGTCGGAGGCGGGTTCGAGGAGCAAGACGAAGTCGTTCGACTTCCCCACAGTGGTCACGTCATCGCGCGAGATGATGGAAGGGTTTCTCGATGGCTACTGTGATGGTGACGGATACGCCACGAAATCCGAGGGCCGGTTCATCATCAGCTCCAATCGGAAATTCCTGGCGACTCTCGCGCAGTATCTCCAGACGCCACTTGCGAAGACTGGGACCGGTGACATCCATCGGATCTATGTCTCCGGACACTGGGATCAGGCCGGATGGTACGGGCGCCATGGCTTCCGGCAGCAGAGCGATTTCTATGTTCCGTTCGACAGTACCTACAGCACGGTCCTCGAGGTCCGGCGTCTCGCGCAAGCGAAGAAGCCGCACACCGTTTACAGCTTCAAGTGTGAGCCGTACCCGACGTTCTTGGTCGGTGGCCATCTAACCCACAACTGCGAACATCATCTCCTGCCCTTCATTGGCAAATGCCACGTGGCGTACATGCCCAACCACAAGATCGTTGGTCTGTCCAAGATCCCGCGGCTCGTCGAGATGTTTAGCCGACGACTTCAAGTACAGGAGCGGCTGACGACCCAAATCGCGAGCACGCTGAACGAGGCGCTCCAGCCGCGCGGCGTCGCCGTCGTCATGGAAGCGGTCCACCTGTGCATGCTGATGCGTGGCGTCGAGAAGCAGAACTCGAAGGCGATCACTTCGGCCATGCTTGGCTCGTTCCGCGAACGGCCGGAGACGCGAGCCGAGTTCATGGACCTGATCAAGTCGAGCCGGGGGCTTCAGATTTGAGCGGGCAGGGCGCGCTGCAGGGCCAGGTCGCGATCGTCACCGGCGCCGGGCGCGGAATCGGTCACGCGATCGCCACGGCCATGGCCCGCGAGGGCGCCACGGTGGTGCTCGCGGCGCGCACGCGGCAGCAGCTGGCCGCGACCGCGGCGGCGATTCGCGAGAGCGGAGGATCTGCGCTCGCCATCCCCACCGACGTCACGCAGGATACGGCCGTCGAGGCGATGGTCGAGCAGGCCATCGCCGAGCTCGGGCGCGTCGACGCCCTCGTCACGGCGGCGGGCGCCGCCTCCTTTGGTCCGGTCGTGAGCAGTAAACCCGCCGACTGGGACGCGATCCTCGCGGTCAATCTCCGTGCGGTGATGGTGTGTTGCCACGCGGTGCTCCCCGTGATGATCCGCCAGCGCCGGGGCACCATCATCAATGTCGCGTCGGTGGCCGCCCAGCGAGCGATCCCCGGCGCCGCGGTCTACACGGCGACCAAGGCCGGCGTGGTCGGCTTCAGCCGGGTGCTCGCCGAGGAGCTTCGCGCGGAAGGGGTCAGGGTCGGCGTACTGGTTCCCGGGGCTGTAGATACGCCACTTTGGGACACGATCCCGAATTCGCCCGACCGCAGCCGGATGCTTCGCCCCGAGGACGTCGCGCGTGCCGCGGTCTTGATGGCCTCGCTCCCACCGGGCGCGGCGCTCGAAGAGCTCACCCTCCTGCCACAGGGCGGCATCCTGTGATACGATGACCTCGAATCGGCTCGAATCCGGAAACGCTTGTCAGATCGGGAGGATCGCATGGTTACAATGACCGAAACGGCCGCGAAGAAAGTCTCCGAGCTTCGCCTCGAGGAAGGCAAGCCTGAATGGGGCCTTCGGATCCGTGTGGTCGGCGGCGGCTGCTCGGGTATGTCCTATGAGCTCGGCTGGGAAGACCAGGCCGCGGCCGACGACAACGTGCTCGACGCCCAGGGCATCAAGGTCTACATCGACAAGCACAGCGCGCCCTACCTCGAAGGCAGCGAGATCGACTTCGTCGACAACAACATGATGGGCGCTGGCTTCGCGATCAAGAATCCGAACGTGAAGTCGAGCTGCGGCTGCGGTCAGTCGCACCGCTTCTAAGCTCGCCTCCAGCGTGCGCGTCCGGGTTCGTCTCTTCGCCCGGTACCGAGAGGCGCTCGGACGCGACCGACTCGACGTCGATCTTCCCGAAGGTGGCACCGTCGAGTCCGCGTGGTCGGCGATCGCCGACCGCCATCCCGAGCTCGCGCCGTTCCGTCCGTTCACGTTGTTCGCGGTGGGCCACGACTATGTCGCCGCCGACCATCGCCTGGCGCCCGACGACGAGCTCTGTCTCTTCCCGCCCGTGAGCGGCGGATCCGCGCCCGACATCTTCCGCGTCGTGACCGAGCCGCTCTCGCCCGACGCGATCGCCGCGCAGGTCGACGAGCCGGGCGCCGGCGGGATCGTGATCTTCTCCGGCGTCGTGCGAAACCAGACCGACGGTCGCCCGGTCAAATATCTGGAGTACGAGGCGCACGCGCCGATGGCCGACGTGAAGATGCGCGAGATCGGCCAGACCGTGCGCTCGCGCTGGCCCGGGGTGCGCCGGATCGCGATGCTCCACCGCACCGGGCGACTCGAGATCGGCGAGGCGAGCGTGCTCATCGCCGTCTCCGCCGCGCACCGCGGCGATGCCTTCGAGGCCTGCCGCTACGCGATCGACACGCTCAAGCGCACGGTGCCGGTGTGGAAGAAGGAGCACTTCGAGGACGGCGAGGTCTGGGTGGGGCTCCAGGGCGGCTAGGCTGTTGGGCCCGCGCGAGCAAGTGGAGCGCACCATTCGCCGCCATGCGATGCTCGCGGGCGGCGAAACCGTTTTAGTCGCCGTCTCGGGCGGCGCCGACTCCGTGGCGCTGCTGCACCTGCTGCAGGGCCTGGCCGCGGAATGGCGGCTTCGGCTCCACGTCCTTCACGTCGACCACCAGCTTCGCGCCGATTCCGCCGCGGACGCCGACTTCGTCCGGGCCCTCGGCGTGCGCCTCGGCGTGCCGGTCGACGTCGCGACCGTGGCGGTGGATCGTCGGGGCTCCCTCGAAGACTCGGCGCGGTCCGCGCGGTACGCCGCGCTCGAGACATGGGCTGCCCGAATCGGCGCCGAGCGCATCGCGCTCGGTCACAACGCCGACGATCAGGCCGAGACCGTGCTGATGCGACTCGTGCAAGGCGCGGGCGTGCGCGGGCTGTCCGGAATCCCGCCGGTCCGGGGACGGATCATCCGCCCGCTCATCGCGCTGCGCCGATCGGCCCTCGAGGCCGAGCTTCGCCGCGCCGGGCTCTCATGGGTCGAGGACCCGACGAACCGAGATCCGAAGTTCCTCCGTAATCGCATCCGCCACGAGCTGCTCCCGCTTCTCTCCGATTCCTACAATCCCGAGATTGCGGCCGCGCTCGTGCGAATGGCGGCCTTGGCGCGCGAGACCGTGACCGCGCTCGACGAGGCCGCCGCCGCAGAGCTCGACCGACTCGCGGTCTGGGACGACCGCGCGGTGATCGTGCGGCTCGAGAGCTTGCGCGGCTTGCCGCGTCCGGTTGCCGCGGAGATCCTGCGTCAGGCCGCGGCGCGTCTGGGCAGTCGAGCTCCGCTCCGCGCGTGGGCACATCGAGGCCTCGACCGCGTCCTCGCGGTCCCGGCGCCGCGCCGTCTGTTCAAGCTCGGCGGCGTGACCGTGGAAGTCAGCGGCGCGCTCGCGCGGCTCGCGTCGGCTCCGCGGCCCGCGCTGATCGAGCGGCCCGTCGGCGTACCCGGGCGCACCGAGCTGCCCGAGATCGGCCAGGCGCTCGAGGCGCGACTCGTCGGTGCCGACGCATACGCCGTCCCCCGCGAGCCGAGCCGCGTGGCCTTCGACGCCGACGACCTGCGGTCGCCGCTCATCGTCCGGGCCCGGAGGCGCGGTGAGCGCTTCGTCGCCTTCGGTGGGGCCGAGCGGCGACTCAAGACGCTCTTGATCGAGGCGAAGGTGCCGCGCTGGGAGCGCGGCCGGGTGCCGGTGATCGAAGCCGGCGGTACGATCATCTGGGTGGGCCACCTGCGCCGTTCCGCCGCGGCGCGCGTGACGGCGCTGACGAGACGCGTGCTCGAGCTGTCGCTCGTCCCTCTAGCGCAGCCCGGCCGCCCCCAGTAGAGTAGGAGGCCGAGCCGCCGATGAATCCACTGATCGCGCTGGTCTTCGCGTTGCTCCTCACCACTCCCGCATGGGCGCAGCAGCGTCCCGCCGCGCCCGAGGCGCGTCCGGCCCCGAAGACGGACCCCAAGGCCGTCCTTCGCGCGCTGGAGGACGCGTTCAGCGCGGTCGCCGATCGTGTCACGCCGGCGGTCGTGCACGTCAGCACCGTCCAGAAGAAGGGCGCCGGCGGCCCGGCCGAGGAAGCGCCGGAGCGGTTCAAGGAGTTTTTCGGCGAAGAGTTCTACGAACGCTACTTCCGCCGGCGTCCGCGCGAGGATGCGCGCGCCACCGGCTCGGGCGTCCTGGTGGATCCGAAGGGATACATCTTGACGAACAACCACGTGATCGAGAACGCTCAGGAGATCATCGTGCGTCTCTCGGATCAACGGAAGTTCACCGCGAAGCTCGTGGGTCGCGACCCGAAGACCGACATCGCCGTGCTCAAGATCGACGCGCCGCGCCCGCTGCCGGCCGCCGAGCTGGGCGACTCCGATCATCTGCGCGTCGGTCAGTGGGCGATCGCGATCGGCAACCCGTTCGGGCTCGACCGCACCGTGACGGTGGGGATCATCTCGGCCACCGCGCGCACGCGCGTGGGCGTGACGCAATACGACAACTTCATCCAGACCGACGCCTCGATCAACCCCGGCAACTCCGGTGGCCCGCTCCTGAACATCGACGGCAAGGTGATCGGGATCAACACGGCCATCGTGGCCGCCGGCCAGGGCATCGGCTTCTCGATTCCGATCAACCAGGCGAAGGATGTGATGCAGCAGCTCATCACGCGCGGCAAGGTGGTGCGCGGCTGGCTCGGCATCGTCATCCAGGACGTGACTGATCAGCTCGCCGGGAGCTTCGGCGTCAAGGAGCGTGAAGGCGTCCTGGTGGCCGAGGTGATGAAGGGGAGCCCTGCCGACACCGCAGGCCTGAAGGCCGGTGACGTCGTCGTCGAGCTGAGCGGCACGCCGATCAAGGAGGTGCCCGACCTGCAGCGTCGGATCGCGAGCATTCGTCCGGGGCAGACGATGAAGCTGGTCGTGATCCGCGACAAGAAGGCCGTGCCGATCACCGTGAAGATCGGCGAGATGCCGGCCGACGAGCCGCTTGTCGCCGAGGCGCCCGGCAACGACGAGTGGGGCCTGAGCGTCGAGGCGCTCACGGGCGACGCCGCGCTGCGGCTGGACCTGCCGGTCTCGCGTGGACTATTCGTCACCGAGGTGCAGCCCGGCAGCCCCGCCGAGAAGGCCGGCCTCCGGCGCGGCGACGTGATCCTGGAGCTCTCGCGCCGTCCGGCCGACGATGCGGCCGCGCTCTTCAAGGCGCTCTCGGCGCTCAAGCCGGGGGAGTCCGTGCTGATCTATGTCCACCGCGCGGGTGGCAGCGGCGGTGGCACCAACCAGTACCTCACGATGGAACGCTCGCGCCAGCGGTGACGGGCGTGGACGCACAGACGGCGCGCCGGGGCACGGTCCTCGTCGTCGACGACGAGGAAGGCGTGCGCGCCTCGGTGCGCGCGATCCTCGAGGAAACCTGCGACGTGCTCGAAGCCGCGAACGGCGCCCAGGCGCTCGAGGTCATGAAGGCTCACGAGATCGACCTCGTGATGCTGGACCAGCGGATGCCGGGGGAGGCCGGGATCGACGTCCTGCCCCGCATCAAGGCCGCCGACCCCTCGACCGTCGTCGTCATCGCGACCGCCGTGCGGGAGCTCCGGACCGCCGTTGAAGCGCTCAAGCGCGGCGCGTACGATTACCTGACCAAGCCTTTCGACGTCGACGACATCCTCATGCTGGCCCAGCGCGCGCTCGACAAGCGTGCGCTGGAGCGCGAGGTGCTCTATCTGCGCTCGGCGCTCGCCGGCGGGGCGCCCGACGCGGGCGGTCTTGCGGGATCGTTCGAGCGCATGGTGGGCCGTCATCCGGAGATGGCCCGCATCTACCAGCTGATCACCCAGATCGCGTCGACCCCGACCACCGTGCTGATCACGGGCGAGAGCGGCACCGGCAAGGAGCTGGTCGCGCGGGCCATCCATGCGCGGAGCGAGCGCCGCGGTCAGCCGTTCGTGGCCGTCAACGTGGCCGCGATCCCCGAGGCGCTGGTGGAATCCGAGCTGTTCGGCCACGAGAAGGGCGCCTTCACGGGGGCCCACGCGAAGAAGCTCGGCCGCTTCGAGCTGGCCCACGGCGGCACCGTGTTCCTCGACGAGATCGGCACCTTGCGGCTCGACCTTCAGGCGAAGCTGCTACGCGTCCTGCAGGAGCGCGAGATCGAGCGGCTGGGCGGCGTGCGGCCGGTGCCGGTCGACGTGAGGATCCTGGCGGCGACGAACGTAAATCTGAAATCCGCCGTCAGGGCGCGCGCGTTCCGTGAGGATCTCTACTACCGGCTCAACGTGGTCCCGATCCACGTGCCGCCGCTGCGCGAGCGGCGCGAGGACATCCCCGCGCTCGTCCAGTACTTCGTCCGCAAGATCGCGCGCGAGTGCAACCGCGACGTGCGTGGCGTGTCCGCCGGCGCCCTCGAGGTGCTCACGCGCTACGATTGGCCCGGCAACGTCCGCGAGCTCGAGAACGTGCTCCACCGCGCGGTCGTGCTGGCCCGGAGCCCCGTCATCCATTTACAGGATGTGCCGCTGGACGTCGCGATGCCCGAGACCGGCTCGCGCCTCGGCGAGGACACCGGGCCGCCGCTGCGCGAGGCGATGGAGCAGTTCGAGCGTCAGTACATTCTGCGAGTGCTCGAAGGGACGGGCTGGAACGTGAGCCGCGCGGCGCGCCGACTCGGGGTGCACCGGAACACCGTGCTCACGAAGCTCTCGGGCTGGGGCATCCAGCGACCCAGCACCGGCGACGGACGGAATCTGAGTCTCTAGCGGTTTCGCCGTCAAGGAGGCGCGAGATGCCAGAAGACACTGCGATCGAGACTCAGGCCACCGAGCTGCTCCGCACCATGATCCGCAACCGCTGCGTCAATACCGGCGAGGCCGCCTCCGGTCACGAAGAGCGCAGCGTGGCCGCCCTCGAGGACTTCTTCGCGGGCTCCGGCCTTTCCTGCGAGCGCTACACCTCTGAGCCGGGACGGATGAGCCTGATCACGCGGATCGAGGGCCGTGACCCCAAGGCCCCGACGCTCCTGCTCATGGGGCACACCGATGTCGTACCCGTGACCCTATCGGGCTGGCAGCGCGATCCGTTCGCGGCGGAGCTCGTGGACGGCATCGTGTGGGGCCGCGGCGCGGTCGACATGCTGAACCTGACGTCCACGATGGCGGTCGCCACGCGTCGGCTCGCCACCAGCGGCTGGCGCCCGCGCGGCACCCTCATCTATTTGGCCGTGGCCGACGAGGAGGCGGGAGGCTTCCTGGGCGCAGGCCATCTGGTCGAGCATCACGCGGACGCCGTGAAGTGCGACTACGTGATCACCGAGAGTGGCGGCGTGCCGATTCCGACCAAGGCCGGGCACACCTTGAAGGTGACGGTGGGCGAGAAAGGCGGCAACTGGCGGCGGCTCGTCGTGCACGGCACGCCCGGCCACGGCTCACGGCCGTTCAAGACCGACAACGCCCTCGTCACCGCCGCCAAGGTCGTGCAGCGGCTCGCCGAGTATCGGCCGAAAGCGCGCATCCTCGACGCCTGGCGCGGTTACGTCCAGTCGTTGACCCTCGAGCCCGGCCTCACCGAGGCGCTCACCGATCCCGATCGCGTCTACGACGCCGTATGCGATCTCGACAACCTCGCCCTGGCCCGCGAGGCCCACGCCTGCACGCACACGACGTTCTCGCCGAACATCGCCCACGGCGGCACCAAGGTGAACGTGATCCCCGACCGCGTCGACATCGACGTCGACATCCGCTCGCTGCCGGGCGTCGAGCAGCACGAGGTGGAGGCGATGATCAAAGAAGCGCTGGGCCCGCTGGCCTCCCGCGTGACGGTCGAGTCGCCGTCCGATCGCCGGCGTGGCGGCACCGTGTCGCCGACCGACACCCCGCTGATCGCGGCGATCCGCCGCGTGAGCAAGCGGATGATGCCGGACAGCACGGTGGTCCCCGCGATCACGACCGGTGGCACCGACGCCAAGTTCTTCCGCTGGAAGGGGATCCCTGCGTACGGCTTCGGCCTGCACTCGCTGCGGATCTCGTACACGGAGTATCCGGTGATGTTCCACGGCCACAACGAGCGCGTGGACACCGAGAGCCTGAAATTGTCGGCGATGATGTGGGAGACGCTCTGCCGCGAGTTCTTGGGCTGAGAGCGCCTCGAGCCGCCTGCTACCAGGTGAAGAGGTTGGTGAAGAACTCCTTCACCCGCTGCGTGAACGACGGGTCCTTCGCGGGACGCTCCGCGGGCGGCGCGGTTTCCGGAGTCGCGGTGGCGTCGGCGTCGCGCGCGGCCTTGGCCTGGCCCATCGATCTCGGCTGATCGATGCCCGTCGCGAGCGAGGCTGGCGGTGCGTCGCTGCCCGTCTGGATCTGCGCGGGCGCTAGCACCTCGGAGGCGCTGATCGCCAGGTACGTGTACCAGAGCCCCTCGTAGATGTGGACCTCGAGCGCGTTGCCGTCCTTCTCGTAGACCTGCCGCGTCCCGGCCTTGGACGTGCTCGTCCGTGAGATATGGCGCCAGCCGCTGGCCTCGAGTCGCGTGCGCATCGCGTCCCCGAGCGTCACCGGCTCCAGACGTCCTCGATACACGAGCTGCGCCGCCTTGATGGTCGGCGACTCGATCACGACCGAGTCCTGGGGCTGATAGGCCATGCCCGCGGGCGGCGTGATGTCGTCGAACTGGCGGCGAGCCGCCGTCGTCGCGCATCCAGTGGCCAAGAGCATGATCACGACGGTCGCGAAGATTTTTGTTTTCATGCGCGCAGCCTAGCAGGGCGCTCCCGACGGAACCAAGAAATTTGACGCGCGTCAGCCTCGGCTCGCGCCTAGCAACGCGTACATCACGCGCCACAGCGCGAACAGGTCGCGGATTTCCCGCCAGCCGCGCCCCGCGGTGCCCTCGACGTGCTCCACGAGCCCGACCAGTACGAGGGTGGTTCGGTCAGGACGCGCGGCCCTCAGCCTCAGGCTCTCCGTGTAGGGCACGGCCTTGTCGGCGCGGCCGTGAACCAGGAAGAGCCGTGCCCCGATCGCCGGGGCCACGCGGAGTGGCGAGAGGGTCTCGAGGTATCGTTGCAGGTCTGGCGGCGGGGCATCGAGCAGCCGGCCGAGAGCCTGGCGGTCGCCGTGTTCGAGGATCGTCCGTGAGGCCGGCTCGAGACGGTCGGCGTTGGCGCGCACGAACGCTCTCACGAGCTCCGGGTCGTGCTCCGTTCGGCCCTGAATGTCCTCATAGGCGTAGATCCCGGTGAGCCAGAAGCGCAAGACCTCGCGGGCCGACGCGTAACCACCGAGGCTCAGCACCACGCTCACCCGGTCGCGCACGCGCGGGTCGGCAGCCGCGAGGAGTGCCGGGCCCGCGCCGACGCTCACCCCGACGAGAACAGTCTTCGCGTCGCGCGCGGCGAGCGCGGCGATCACGGGCTCGACGTCCTCGGGCCCGAGCCGGCCGGCCGTGAGCCCGGGAATGGTCGGCACCGCGACGTCGAATCCAGCCCGCGCCAGGAGCGCGGCGGCATCCCGGACCCGGGGATCGTCCTTGCCGGCCGGCGCCAAGCCGTGAATCAGCACCATCGGGCGGCCGGCCTCGAGCCCCGCGCGAACGTACAGATCGGCGTCGGTCCCGGGGAAGGCGAGCGGCCGGCGGGCGGGGAGATCGGTCAGTGCGGAGAGGGCGGCGGGTCGGGCGTGGGTCAGGTACTCGACGAGGAACGCTCCGGCGAGCAACGCGGACCGTCCGGCGCAGGCGACCGGCGCGGCGACGACGAGAGCGAGGACGAGGGCGGCGAGCCGGGCTACTTCCGGTTGATGCACTTCACGAGACGCCACCCCTTGAACATGTTCACGTGGGTGATCGACTCGGGGACCAGCCCGACCTGCTCGAGCAACGGCGCCATGACGAGATTCGACTTCCAGCCCAGCCGCGTGCACACCGGCGCCAGCAGATCCTCGGCCCAGCCGGTGATCCGCCGATGGCTCCGGAAGTGATTCAGGATGACGATGATCCCGTCAGGCTTTACCACCCGGCGCATCTCCCGCAGCACGGCGACCGGGTCGGGCACCGCCGAGATCGTGTAGGTCGCGACGGCCTTGTCGAACTCGTTCTCGCCGAAGTCCATCGAGGTGGCGTCCATCACCTTCAGGACTACGTTGGGCATGGCCAGGCTCTGGACGCGCTCCACGGCCTTGTCCAGCATCTCCTGGGATAGATCGATGCCCGTGAGGTGACAGGACCACGGGTAGAGCGGCATATTGAGCCCGGTGCCGATGCCGACCTCGAGCACCGAGTCGCTGCGCTGGAGCGAGAGCCCGCTGACGGCGGCGGAGCGCCCCGGCGCGAAGATCCAGTCGAAGACGAAGTCGTAGACCGGAGCGTACAGCTCGTAAGCGCGCTGGACCTGCCTCTTTTCTAACGCTACGTCCACTCAAAGCCCTCCGGCGAAGTCGATTTGGGGGTGAGGCCGGGTCGAAGCCGAGAGCCGGGCGTATTCTACCCATGCCCGGGCGGCGTTGCCAAGTGACTTTTCCGGAAGCCAACTACTGAAGCCACCTAGAGGAGGAACCTGATCAACAGGGTAGCCAGTCCCAGAAACGAAAAGAATCCGAATACATCCGTGAACGTCGTAATAATCACGCTGGACGCGATCGCCGGATCGACCCGGGACGTTTTCAAGGCGATCGGGATCAGCGTGCCGACGACGGCCGCGATCAGCATGTTGAACAGGAGCGCGACGGCGAGAATCAGCGACAGGAGCAGCTGCCCCTTCCAGATGTAGGCGATTGCCGCGATCACCAGGCCGTTCACCGCGCCCGTCGTCACCCCGAGCCAGAGCTCCTTCGAGAGCACGCGGCGCAGGACGCTCCCGGTCATGTCCCCGAGCGCGATGCCCCGGACCACCACCGTCGCGGTCTGGGTGGTCGCGATGCCACCCATCGAGGCCACGATCGGCATGAAGACCGCCAGGGTCGCCAGGGTCTGGATCGAGGACTCGAAGAGCCCGATAACCGATGCCGCCAGCACGGCGGTGCCCAGGTTGATCAGTCGCCAGAGGTTGCGCTTGGGGAAGACCGCCCGCGGCGAATCCAGCACCGTCTCGTCGCCGGCGACGCCACCGAGGCGCTGGATGTCCTCGGTCGCCTCCTCGCGGATGACGTCGATCACGTCGTCGACGCCGATCGTACCGAGCAGGCGGCGATTGACGTCCACCACGGGGATCTGGATCAGGTTGTAGTGCTGGACCAGGCGGGCGACCTCCTCCTGGTCCGTGTCGACTCGCACGCTTTCGACCTCGTCGGTGCGGATGGCGCGGATCGGTGTCGGCGCGTCAGCGGCCAGGAGCCGGTGGAGCGGGACGACACCGACCAGGTGATCGTGGTCGTCCACGACATACAGATAGAAGGCGCCCTCGCCCGACGCCGCTTTGCGGATGTGCTCGATCGCCTCGGCCACGGTCGCGTCCTCGCGCACGGCGACGAACTCGGGCGACATGAGGCGTCCGGCGGTGCCCTCGGTATATTCGAGGAGCTCCTGGACCTCCTCGGACTTCTCCTCCTGCATGAGCTCGAGGATTTCGTCTGCTCGCTCCTTCGGCAGCTCCTCCACGACGTCGACGACCTGCTCGGGTGGCATGCGGTCGAGGACGCGCGAGACCTCGAGCTCCGGGAGCGAGCCGACCAGCTCGCGCAGGGTCGGATCGTCGAGCTCGGCGAGCACCTCGCCCGCGTGCTGCGGGCTGAGCAGGCGGAAGAGGCGCACCTGATCGTCGCGCGGCAGCTCGCGGATCACGCGCGACACGTCGGCGGGGTGGGCGTCCTCGACGAGGTCGGAGAGCCGCTCGTCCCGGCCTTCGACGAGCAGCTGCTTGATCGATTCCCTCAGCCGCTCGAGCTCTTCCATGATTCATAGGCGCGCCTCGGCCGGCGGGAAGGGCCCG
>WNGJ01006480.1_pt1 | contig 24135 bp, 25 predicted proteins | sample 5400611 | NCBI WGS metagenome assembly WNGJ01 (sample SAMN13153375, study PRJNA577476) | soil metagenome | isolation source: 40 cm soil or saprolite under Garry oak tree replicate 1 | place: USA:California | collected 2016-06-15
GGAGCGGTGGTCCGAGCCGCCCTCCTGCCGGGACCGCCGCAAGGCGCGGGCGTCGGTCGAGGCGGTGAGGAAGACCTTGAGCGGCGCGCCGGGTGCGACGACGGTGCCGATGTCGCGGCCCTCCACCACGACGCCCCCCGCCTCGGCCAGCCGGCGCTGGAACGCCACCAGTACGGCGCGCACGCGCGGTATCGCCGAGACCGGGCTGACCGCCGCGGTCACCGCCGCTGACCGGACCTCCCGATCGACCCGCCGCCCGTCGACGGTGACCCTCGGGTGGTCGGGATCGGTGGACACCTCCACCCGCACCCGCTCGGCGATGTCGGCGACCGCGTCGGCGTCCTGCGGGTCGACCCCCGCCCGGAGGACGGCCCAGGTCACGGCCCGGTACATGGCACCGGTGTCGAGGTAGCGGAAGCCGAGGCGGCGGGCGAGGCCGCGGGCGACGGTGGACTTGCCGGTGCCCGAGGGGCCGTCGATGGCGATCACGTCGCGCACGGTGCTCGTCCTGCCCCGGGCTCGCGGTCCGACCACACGGGCGTCATTCTGCCCAGCTGCCGCGCGGTCGATCACACCGCCATCATTCGGTCTCTTCCTCCAGTGGAGAGAGAGTCGACTAAACAGATTTCGATCACGTCTCCAGTACAGGGCGCTACTACGACAACCGAGCGGACCAGCAGCGGGGCCATGCTGCAGCCGTGGTGGGTGCCGCTCGCCGCTCCCCTCGCGGCCGGGTCTCGCCGCTGCGCGGCTCCCGCTGCCGGCTGCTGGCGTGCACCGCCGCGTCGCCGCCGCGTGCTCCGGTCGGTCTGGGGCGGCACAGATGCCCGAGCCGCCGGCGCCGGAGTGCGCGGGACAGGGCTCGGTTCCGCCCTCGCGGCTCGAAGCGGTCCCCATTGACGTCGGGGCGCCGGTCGCCTCCCGCTCGGCTGCCTGCGTCCTGCCGCCCAGACGCAACCGAGGGCCACGCGGCGATCTGGAGGGCCCAGGGCGGCACGCGGTGGCGACTGGCGACCAGATCCTCCCCCAGTCGCCACACCGTCGGTGTCCGCAGAACTGCCAGGTCGGCCGGCGAGTAGCGCTCCAAGCCGTCCTCGACGCGGCGGCCGAACGGCCCTCGACGGGCCCTCGACGGGCCCGGGCTTCGGGTGAGCCCCGTGGCCGCAGCGGTGGCCGGCGCAGCGGCGGCGTGGCCGGGCCTCGAGCCCTTCGCGGCGGCCACCGGCACGCCCCACTCCGGCCGGGCGTGGTTGGCCGGACCCCACGCCCGGCGTCCGGACGGCAGGTGGAGCCACACCGGGTCGGCAGCTGCCGCGAGCCTGCTCGAGGCGGATACGGGGTGCCGCGCACGCCCGGATGCCGAAGACCCCGACAGGCAGTCGTCCCTGCCGCGCCGACCCGGCGGCGGATGCCGCAGCACCCGCCGTCCCGGGCCCGGGCAGACGCGGGCGGACGGCACGGTCGCCTCCCTGCGGGGGTCGTTTGATCTTTCGACTTGCCGCGTTCCAGCTTCAGTTACAAGCAGGCGGATCACTGTATCGACACGCCGCCGAGAGGACATGGATCTGAGCCCGCTTGGGCTCTTGTAAGCCTGTCGGCCAGTCAGAGCTGCTGCCAGGGAGACAGCGATCTGATGCTCTGTCGATTTGGCTACGGGGCCACGACCCCGGCTCGGCCATCGTCGAGCAGAAGCTTGTCGACATACCGGCCTCAGTTACGCTGAGAGCTCTCCTCTATGTCGACAGGTCCACCGGACACCCGAGCGTGGTTCATCGGATCCCATAGAGAGGATCTGTCGACTTGCCGCACGAGCACGACCGGTGGCGTCACTGCACCAGCTCATCGCTTCAGATCTTCATCGACAAATCAGCAGATCTAAGCAGCGACTTATCGGGATACTGGCCTAGCGCTGAGGTGATGAGGCGTCAGGACGCCGAGTTGACCAGGTGATGGAGATCCCCGATCTCCCTCTGGTTAAGTCGACGAACCGTCCCCGACCGCTGATGACCGAGCTGCACCGGCCCGACGGCCGTGCGGACCAGCCGCGACACCGGATGGCCGACCTCGGCGAGCAGCCGGCGGACGACGTGCTTGCGCCCCTCGTGCAACACCACCTCGACCACCGCCCGACCGCTGGCGACGTCGACGACGCGGAAGGAGTCGACCGCTACCGTACCGTCGTCCAGCTCGACACCGGCGCGCAGCCGCCGACCGAGGGCACGGGGTATCGGTCCCGGCACCTCGGCCAGGTAGGTCTTCTGCACCCCGAACGACGGATGGGTCAGGCGGTGTGCGAGCTCGCCGTCGTTGGTCAGCAGCAGCAGGCCCTCGGTGTCGGCGTCCAGCCGTCCGACGTGGAACAGCCGCTCGTCGCGCTCGGCGACGTAGTCCCCCACCGCCGGGCGGCCGTCCGGATCGCTCATGGTGCTCAACACCCCGCGCGGCTTGTTCAGCGCGAGGTAGACCAGGTCGTCCCGGACGTTGACGCGGGCCCCGTCCAAGGTCACGACCGCGGTACGTGGATCGACCCGGAGGCCCTGTTCGCGGACCACCATGCCGTCGACGCCGACCCGGCCAGCAGCGATCAGCTCCTCGCAGGCCCGGCGGGAGCCGAGACCGGCGGAAGCGAGGACCTTCTGCAGACGAACGCCGTTCGTCTGATGCTCACGTTGAGAGTGCGACATCATCCAGTTGTGACGTATCGGGAAGGAGTGGAGCGAGAGACGGTAATTCCTCGAGCGACCGGAGGCCCAACTTCTCCAGGAAGAGCCAGGTCGTCCGGTAGAGACCACCGCCGGTGTCCGGGTCCGCGCCGCACTCCTCCACGAGGCCCCGGCTGAGCAGGGTACGCATCACCCCGTCGACGCTCACGCCCCGGATCGCGGACACCCTCGACCGGGTGACCGGCTGACGGTACGCGATGACCGCCAGCGTCTCCAGCGCGGCCTGGCTGAGCCGGGCCTGCTGGCCGTCGAGCACGAACCGCTCGACATATGCGGCGAAGTCGTCGCGGCTGTAGAGTCGCCAGCCCTCGGCGACCTCGCGCAGGTCGAGGCCGCGACCGTCGGTGTCATACTCCCGCCGCAGCGAGCGGAGGGCCTCCTCCGCCTCGGCCACCGGGCAGCCGAGGACCTGGGCGAGCACGATCGGGCTGGTCGGCACGTCGACGACGAGCAGCACCGCCTCCAGAGCCGACCGCAGGCGCCGCGAGTCGGAGAGCTCCCGGTCCTCGGCGAGGACCGGGAGCTCCCCCCCGCCGAGTTCGACCCGGTCGTCGTGACCCTCGCGTGGCTCCGCGTCCTGCACGGGATCGGCCTCGGTGGCTCGACTGACCTGAGGTTCGCCCGGAGTACCGCCCGCCTGGTCGGTGGCCCGCTCGTCGGCCGGTGGAGGCGGCCCGTCGACGAACGGCGAAGGCGACTTCCCATCACTCTCATCTTGACGGTCTGTCGTGATGTCGACAGGCAGGCGTACGGACTCGTCGTCTTGCTGATGAAAAGACTCGCTCACCCGTACTCCTCGTCGAGATCCTGCCCGCCGCCCGGCTGTCCCCCGTCGGAAGCGCCCGTCCAGCGCACCCACAGCTCTCCCAGCGGTGCGACCTGGTCGAAGGCGACGGCGCCCTCCCGGTACAGCTCGAGCAGCGCGAGGAAGCGCGCGACCAGCTCGACCGTGTGCTGGCAGTCCTGGGTCAGCCCGCGGAAGGTCGACCGCCCGGTCCTGGCCAGCCGCCCGCGCAGGATCGCCACCTGCTCCCGCACGCTCACCCGGATCGTGTGCACGTGCTCGAGCGACACCGTGGGCACCGGCTTCGGGCGAAGCGCTCCGGCCGCGATCCGGGCCAACTGCTCCGGCGAGATGGTCAGCAGCACCTCGGGCATCAGCTCGGCGAAGCGCGGCTCGAGCGGCACGGCGCGCGGGAAGCGCCGCGACTGCGCCCGCTCCAGCGCGCCGAGGTGCGCGGCCACCTGCTTGTACGCCCGGTACTGCAGCAGGCGGGCGAAGAGCAGGTCCCGCGCCTCCAGCAGCGCCAGGTCCTCCTCGTCTTCGACCTGCGCCGACGGCAGCAGCCGCGCCGCCTTCAGGTCGAGCAGGGTCGCCGCCACCACGAGGAACTCGGTGGCCTGACCCAGGTCCCAGGACGAGCCGAGCGCGCGGATGTGGGCGATGAACTCGTCGGTCACCCGGGACAGCGCGACCTCGGTGACGTCGAGCTGGTGCCTCGAGATCAGCGAGAGCAGCAGGTCGAACGGACCCTCGAAGTTCTCCAGCCGTACCTCGAAGGCCCGCGGCCGCTCCGGCACCGTCATGCCGGGCAGCGCCGGTCCGGCGTCGCCGGACCCCGCTCCCCCGTCGACGCGGTCCTCGGCCCCCCGCGGGGCGGACGCGCTCACGGCTGCGACGGTAGCGCAGCGGACCGGGATCCTCCGTCAGCAGGCGGCAAGGCGTTGAGTCGACATACCGGCAGCGAGCTACGCCGCGGCGTCGAGCAATGAGCCGACCGCCGTGTCGACGATCGCGAGCAGCGGCGGGCTCGAGCCGCCGAACGGCAGGACCAGCAGGACCAGCAGCGCGAGCACCCCGAGGTTCTTCTCCACCAGGTACTCGCGGGCGCGCTGCCAGCCGACCGAGCCCGTGGCGGCGAGCTCCAGCAGCCGCCACCCCGGCAGCGGCGGCAGTGGCACCAGCGCGAGCACGGCCATGCCGAGCAGCTCCAATCCCAGCGCGAAGAGGAACACCGGTGCCGCCGAGCCCTCCACTCCCCGCAGCACGGTGCCCGGGCCGGCACCCGGCAGCGCCTGCCGGGGACCGCCCGCCAGCAGGTAGCCGAGCAGCGCCAGCACCCCGACCAGCGCGACCGCGGCCGGGCCCGCGAGCAGTGCCACCGCCAGCCGGCCGCGCGAGCGCAGCGGCATCTCCGGGGTCACCCCCCAGCCGGGCCCGGCCAGCGCCGCGGCGACCGCGCCGAACGGGTCGAGCACCCGCCGCACCCCGCCCAGCCGGCGGAACGCCGCCCGGTCGCCCAGCGCCCGCGCCGCGGCCGCATGCGCGTACGCCTGCAGCACGAGGGCCAGCAGGAAACCGACGAGCAGCCCGAGGAAGGCGACCGGGGTGCCGAGCGCGCGCAGCACGTCATCCGGCCCGGCGAGCCGATGCGGCCGGCGACCCCCCGGCACGCACCCGTGCCGGCGCTTCGCGGGGCGGCACTCCTACGACTCGCGCAGCCGGCGGACGAGGATCGAGCTGTCGCCCTTGGCGTCCAGGTCGGCGAGCACGACCGCGACCGCCTCCCGGACGATCCGGCCGCGGTCGACCACCATGCCGTGGTCGCCGCGCAGCGCGAGCCGGGCCCGCTCCAGCTCGAACAGCTCCTCGGCCGAGCAGTAGACGGTGATCTTCTCGTCGTGCTTCTCCCGGCCGCTCGGCCGGGGGTCGGCGGCACCGCGCAGCGGCTGCCGCCGGGTCTGCCGGATCCGCCCTGGCGGCCGCCGGGCCTGAGCGGCAAGACCGTCCTCGTCGTCGAAGCCGTGCGGGCCGGGCGCGCGCAAGCCGGCGAACGGCGGCTCGGCCGCCGGGGCCCGCTCGGTGAAGTCGGCCAGCCCATCGCCAGCCGGCGCCGCACCGGTCAGCGGCGTGACCGATGCTCCTCGCTCACCGGCCGGCTCCTCGCGCGGCACCCCCAACCGGGACAGCCGCTCGACAGCCCGGCGCCCCTCCGCCGGCGCCGGCGGTGCGGGCTGGGGGGACGCCGAGGTCGGGGACGCCTCACCGGTGCCGCCCGTGGAACGGAACAGCTCGGCGGCGCCGGGCAGGCTCGGTCGCCGGCTCATCGGGTGAGCACCTCCTTGGCCAGGGCACGGTACTGCAGGGCGCCACTCGAGCTCGGTGCCCAGGTGGTGATCGGCTCGCCGGCAACAGTGGTCTCCGGGAAGCGGACCGTCCGGGTGACGACTGTGTCGAACACGGTCTCCCCGAAGGCCTCGACGACCCGGGCGAAGACCTCCCGGCCGTGCACGGTGCGCGCGTCATACATCGTCGCCAGGATCCCCTCGATGTGCAGCCGCGGGTTCAGCCGCTCGCGCACCTTCTCGATCGTGTCGATGAGCAGCGCCACCCCGCGCAGGCTGAAGAACTCGCACTCGAGCGGGATGATCACCCCGTCGGCCGCGGTCAGCGCGTTGACGGTGAGCAGGCCGAGCGACGGCTGGCAGTCGATCAGCACCAGGTCGTAGTCCGGCAGCGCCGGGACCAGCGCCCTGGCCAGCGTCTGCTCCCGGGCCACCTCGTTGACCAGCTGCACCTCGGCCGCGGACAGGTCGATGTTGCTGGGGACGAGGTCCATCCCCGGCACGTTCGTCTTCAGCAGCACGTCGTCCAGGCTGACCGACGACTCCATCAGCACGTCGTAGATCGTGCGGTCCAACTGGTGCGGCTGGACGCCGAGCCCGACCGACAGCGCGCCTTGCGGGTCGAAGTCCACCAGCAGCACCCGCCGGCCGTACTCGGTGAGCGCCGCGCCGAGGTTGATCGTCGACGTCGTCTTGCCGACGCCGCCCTTCTGGTTGCACAGGGCGACGACCCGAGCCGGACCATGCGACTCCACCGGGACCGGCTCGGGGATCGTCCGGCGTGGGCGCTGCAAGGCCGGGTCGGCGCTTCGGCCGGACCAGGAGGCGGGCGCCCGGCCCTCGTCGACGTCGGCGCCCTCGTTGCCGGGTCGGCGGACGGTCGCCCGCAGCTCGTCGACGGCGAGCAGGGTGCTGTCCCCAGCCCCGGTTGTCGACTTGCCCATCAGTCCGCTGGCCTCTCTAGCGGTCAAGCGTTGACTCGTTCTGACGCTGAGACATCACGCCGACGGCGACCGACTGTAAGGCGGCCAAGAGGGCGAAACAAGCAACCAGGCCGAAGCTGGGGACAACCCGGCGCGTCCCTGTGGACGGCTGTGGACCAAGACGTCCCGGCCTGGGGACGAGCGGTCAAGACCTGTGGACGAAGGTCAGGGGCCGCTCCGGTGCGGCCAGGGTCCGGACCGTGCAGGACCCCCTCCGGTCAGCGGGCGCGGGGATGTGCGGTGACGTACACCTCGCGCAGCCGGTCAACGGTGACCAGCGTGTAGACCTGCGTCGTCGTCACGGACGCGTGCCCGAGCAGCTCCTGCACCACCCGTACGTCCGCGCCGCCGTCGAGCAGGTGGGTGGCGAACGAGTGCCGCAGCGTGTGCGGCGACACGGTGGCCGCGAGACCGGCCCGGTCGGCCGCGGTGCGCAGGATGGTCCACGCGCTCTGCCGGGACAGGGATCCGCCCCTCGCGTTGAGGAACAGCCGCGACGTCCCCCTCCCGCCCGCGGACAGCACCGGCCGCGCGCGCACCAGGTAGGCGTCGACCGCGCGCAGCGCGTACGAGCCGACGGGCACCACCCGCTCCTTGCCGCCCTTCCCCCGCAGCAGCACCGAGCCGGAACCGCGGTCGAGGTCGTCGACCGCGAGCCCGACCGCCTCTGAGATCCGTGCCCCGGTCCCGTAGAGCAGCTCGAGCAGCGCCCGGTCCCGCACCGCCAGCGGGGTGCCGTCGAACCCGGCAGCCTCCAGCAGCCGCTCCACGTCCTCGACCGACAGCGCCTTCGGCAGGCGCCGGGGCGGGGCCGGCGGCCGCACCGCCCGCGCGACGTCGGCCGCCACGATCCCGTCCCGCACAGCGAAGCGGTGCAGCCCACGGACCGCGACGACGGCGCGGGCGGCCGACGCCGCCGACAGTGGCGGGTGGTCCGCGTCCCCCTCCCGAATCGAGGCCAGGAACCCGGCGACCAGGGGCTCGGTCACCGCCCCGAGGCGGTCGACCCCCGCAGCGGCCAGGTGGTCGGCGTAGCGGCGCAGGTCCCTTGCGTACGCCGCGAGCGTGTTCGCCGCCGCGCCGCGCTCGACCGCCAGGTGCGCGAGGTAGTCGCGCACCAGATCGGGCACGTCGTCGCGGGCCCGCTCCCGGGGCTCTGCCCCTCCGCCGGCCCGGTCATCGCCGGCTCCGTCGGCCCCCCCGCCGCCCGCCCCGTCGCCGGGTTCCGACGGCGTCCCCGCCGACCCGTCCGGCCCGGCCGTCGGCGTGAGCTCGGCACTGGCGCCGGTCGGCCCCGAGGGCAAGCGCAGCACCGGCGAGCCCGGCCCTGGCGGCGCGGTCGGCGAGGCCCCGGCGGTCCTCAGCGCAGGCCGTCCAGGCCCAGCGCCTCCGCGACCGGCACCGCGTCCATCCCGTGCGCGGCGGCGACGGGAGCGCTGGTCACCTGCCCGCCCACGATGTTGACCCCCGCCCGCAGCGACGGGTCGGCCGCGACCGCGTCGCGCAGGCCACGGTTCGCCAGCTCGACGGCGTACGGGATCGTCACGTTGGTCAGCGCGTAGGTCGAGGTGTGCGGCACCGCGCCCGGCATGTTGGCGACGCAGTAGAAGACCGAGTCGGCGACCCGGAACGTCGGGTCGGAGTGTGTGGTCGGCCGGGACGACTCGAAGCAGCCGCCCTGGTCGACGGAGATGTCGACGAGGACCGAGCCGGACTTCATCCGGGAGACCAGGTCGTCGGACACCAGCATCGGCGCTTTCGCGCCCGGCACGAGCACGGCACCGATGACCAGGTCGGCGTCCAGCAACGCACGCTCGATCTCGTACGCGTTGGATGCCACGGTCTGCAGGTGGCCCTGGTATATCCGGTCCGCGGCGCGCAGCTTGTCGATGTTGCGGTCGAGCAGCAGCACCTCGGCCTCCATGCCGAGCGCGATCGCGGCCGCGTTCATCCCGGACACGCCGGCGCCGAGCACGACCACCTTCGCCGCGTACACACCGGACACCCCGCCCATGAGCACACCGCGACCGCCCTGCGCGCGCTCCAGCGTGTGCGCGCCGACCTGCGGCGCCATCCGACCGGCCACTTCGGACATCGGTGCCAGCAGCGGAAGCGAGCCGTCCGGCGCCTGCACCGTCTCGTACGCGACCGCGTCGATGCCCGACTTCAGCAGCGCCTCCGTGCAGTCGCGGGACGCGGCCAGGTGCAGGTAGGTGAACAGGGTCCGGCCGGCGCGCATCCGGCCGTATTCCTCGGGCACCGGCTCCTTGACCTTGAGCACGAGATCGACGTCCCAGACGTCGTCGGGGTCGCCGAGGATCTCGGCGCCGGCGGCGACGAACTCCTCGTCCGGCATCGACGAGCCGACCCCGGCCTCCTTCTCCAGGTAGACCCGGTGCCCGGCCCTCACCAACTCGTCGACCCCGGCCGGGGTGATCGCCACCCGGTACTCGTGGTCCTTGACCTCCCGCGGGATGCCGACCCTCACGACCCGATCCTCCTCCGGCGACGGGCCGGCCGGGCGTCGTTGCCCGCTGGTCCCGCTGATCCGCCCAGGGAGTGTAGGCGCCCCCGCGGACTTGACATAAGCCCTGCTCCCGCGACACGCGCAACTCCGAGGTTGCGCGTCAGCGCCGATGGGCAACCTCCGCGTCGCGGGGCACGACGACGGGCGGCACCGCGGCGTTCGGTGGCCGGACGCTGAGCCCCCGCGACCGTCCTCAGTGGTCGGGGCGGGCCGCCCAGGGCGAGTCGGCAGGGCGCAGCGGCGCCCAGTCCCGCTGCCTGGCGTACGCGCCGGCGAGCAGCCCGGCGACGGCGAGCGAGTTCTCGATCTCGCCGGTGAAGACCGACGCCACCGCCTCGTCGAGAGGGACCCGGTGCATGCCGAGGTCGGTCTCCTCCTCGACGCCGACGTGACGGTCCTGTTCGGACACCGGCGTCAGGTCCCGGGCGAGGTAGACCCGGACGGCCTCGTCGGTGAGACCCGGCGACGTGCGGAGGTCGACCAGCACGTGCCAGGTTGCCGCGCGCAGGTTGGCCTCCTCAGCCAGCTCCCGCTTCGCGGTCTCGGCCGCCGGCTCCCCCGGCACGTCCAGCAGCCCGGCCGGCAGCTCGACCAGCCAGCGGCCGACCGGGTGCCGGTACTGCCGGATCAGCACGACGCGGCCGGCGTCGTCGAGCGCGACGATCCCGACCGCACCGGGGTGCTCGACCAGCTCGCGGACCGCGGTCTTCCCGTCCGGCATCCGCGGTGCCGGCCGACGACCCGTCCCCGGTAGACGCGGCGGGACGAGACGACCTCGAACTCGCGGGTCACGCCGGGACGCCGGCCGGCTGCGACAGCCCGTTCGGCACCGGCGCGCCGTTGTGCCCGGGCAGCTCGACCGGCAGCCGGTCCGCCGCGGCGTATTCCAGCGCGGCCCGGACGAAGGCCCGGAACAGCGGCTGCGGGCGGGTCGGCCGGGAGGTGAACTCCGGGTGCGCCTGAGTGCCGACGAAGAACGGGTGCGTCTGCCGCGTCAGCTCGCCGTACTCGACCAGCCGGCCGTCCGGCGACGTGCCGGAGAAGATCATTCCCGCCTCCTCCAACCGCGACCGGTAGTCGTTGTTGACCTCGTAGCGGTGCCGGTGCCGCTCGGACACCTCGGTCGCGCCGTACGCCTGCGCCACCAGCGACCCTGGCGCCAGGGTGGCCGGATAGGACCCGAGCCGCATCGTGCCGCCCATGTCCCGCTCGCCGGCGACCACGTCGAGCTGGTCGGCCATCGTCGAGATCACCGGGTGCGGCGTGTCCGGGTCGAACTCGGTCGAGTTGGCGCCGTCCAGCCCGGCAAGGTTGCGGGCCGCCTCGATCACCATGCACTGCAGGCCCAGACACAGGCCGAGCGTCGGGATCCGCCGCTCCCGGGCGTACCGGATCGCGCCGAGCTTGCCCTCGATCCCCCGCACGCCGAAGCCGCCCGGGATCAGGACACCGTCCACTCCGGACAGGGCGGCGGCCGCACCGGCCGGCGCCTCGCAGTCGTCGGCCGGCACCCAGCGGATCTCCACCCGCGCGCGGTGGGCGAACCCGCCGGCCCGCAGGGCTTCGGTGACCGACAGGTAGGCGTCCGGCAGGTCGACGTACTTGCCCACCAGCGCGACGGTGACCGTCTGGGTGGGACGGTGCACCCGGTCGAGCAGGTCGCCCCAGACGGTCCAGTCCACGTCATGGAACGGCAGTCCCAGCCGGTGGACCACGTACGCGTCGAGACCCTCGGCGTGCAGCACCTTCGGGATGTCGTAGATGGACGGTGCGTCGGCGGCGGACACCACGGCATCGGTGTCCACGTCGCACATCAGCGAGATCTTGCGCTTCAGCGACGGCGGGATCTCCCGGTCGGACCGGCAGACCACCGCGTCCGGCTGGATGCCGATGCTGCGCAGCGCCGCCACCGAGTGCTGGGTCGGCTTGGTCTTCAGCTCGCCCGAGGGCGCCAGGTAGGGCACCAGCGAGACGTGCAGGAAGAAGCAGTTGTCCCGGCCGACGTCGTGGCGGACCTGCCGGGCCGCCTCCAGGAACGGCAGCGACTCGATGTCGCCGACCGTCCCGCCGACCTCGGTGATCACCACGTCGGGGGCGGGCTCGGCGAGCGCCGCGCCCCGGACCCGCTCCTTGATCTCGTTGGTGATGTGCGGGATGACCTGGACGGTGTCCCCGAGGTACTCCCCGCGCCGCTCCTTCGCGATCACCGTCGAGTAGACCTGGCCGGTGGTGACGTTCGCCGACGCGTGCAGGTCGGTGTCGAGAAAGCGCTCGTAGTGGCCGACGTCGAGGTCGGTCTCGCCCCCGTCCCCGGTGACGAACACCTCGCCGTGCTGGAACGGGTTCATCGTGCCCGGATCGACGTTGAGGTAGGGGTCCAGCTTCTGCATGGTCACCCGGAGGCCGCGCGCCTTGAGCAGGCTGCCGAGGCTGCTGGCCGTCAGCCCCTTGCCCAGGGAGGACGCGACGCCCCCGGTGACGAACACGTGCTTGGTCTGGCCGACCGACTGCGCCAAGGGGGGCTCCCGCGGTGTCCATGCGGGCCGTCCGGCTGCTCGGGGCCCGCGATCCACGGGAATCCACGGTAACACGAACGGGCTCGGCGACCCGCCGCCGCGCCGCGGGCAAGGCTGGTCAGGACGACGACGTGGGTGGGAACGCCGCGTCCGCCCCGCTCGCCGTGCCGTACTGTCCCGTCCGCCCCGCCGACTGCTGCGCCAGCGCGAACACCGCAGCCACCTGCCCGACCGGCCGGTCCGCGTCGTCCACCGTCGACACCGCCGAGGACAACCCGCGGTCCGCCCGCACCGCCGCGACCAGCCCGTCGGTGGCCGCGGCCGCCGACGTGCCGGCCACCAGCGCGCCCCGACCCGCCCGGTCGAGCGCGGACACCAGCTCGCTCAGTGTCCGGACCCGCGCCTGCGGGTCCGCGCCGGTCACCCGGCCCGACGCGACCACCACGGCGAGGTCCGCGGCGCCGACCTGAGGGCTGTCCACCCGGAGCATCTGCAGGCTGGCGAAGCCGGAGAGCACCTCGCTGGTCGTCGCCGGCTCAGGGTCGCCGCTCTTCGACCCCAGCAGCGCGTACGACAGCAGCGCGCCGGAGAGCACCCCGGCGTCGTCGCTCTCCGGCAGCTGGAAGCCGGCCGGCTGCCCGCCGCCGGTCACGAAGGACTTCACGTCCGCGGCCCGCCGCGGGTCGGAGTAGTCGTCGGTGAGCTGGACCCTTCCGGTCACCCGGGCACCGGCCCGCTCGAGCACCTTCTGCACGCCGTCCGTGGTGGCGCCGCTGGCCTGCGCCGTCGCCACCAGGACCACCTTGGCGTCGCGGAGGGCACCGGCGACCAGCTTCGGCGTCAACGAGGCGGCGACGGCGTCGTCGCTCCTGGTCTGCCCGCGCAGCGCCTGCAGGTCGGACTGGAGGTCGCGCTTGTCGTCGGTCAGCCCACGCACCTGGCCGCGCAGGTCGTCCAGCACCGCCCCGTTGAGCTGGGTGGTGCCGAGCAGCACGCCGAGCGCGAGGGCGAGGAAGACGGCGACGAGCGAGACGATGTGGTACCGGAAGTCGATCACGAGAAGAGCCCTCGCACCCAGGACGCGGCGGTGTCCCACCAGTCGACGAGCAGCGTGACGTACGTGCGGCCGGCGGTGGACACCGACAGCACGACGCCGGTCGCCACCAGCGCGGCGAGCACGAGCACGACCAGCGCGAGGCCGGAGATGCGGCTGCGGTGCAGCCGGGTGACGCCCTTGGCGTCGACCAGCTTGCCCCCCACGCGCAGCCGGGTGAGGAACGTCGACGCCACGCCCGCCCGGCTCCTGTCCAGGAACTCCAGCAGCGTCGCGTGTGTCCCCACCGTGACGATCAGCGCAGCACCCTTGTCGTCGGCGAGCAGCAGCGCGATGTCCTCGCTCGTGCCGGCCGACGGGAAGACGACCGCGTCGACCCCGAGGTCCTGCACCCGCTCCAGCCCTGGCGCCCGCCCGTCCTGGTCCGCGTGCACGACGACCTCGCCACCCGAGCGCAGCACCTCGTCGGACATCGCGTCCATGTCGCCGACGAGGAGATCCGGGTGGTAGCCGGCCTCGCGCAGGGCGTCCGCACCGCCGTCCACGCCGATCAGCACCGGCTTGAACTCGCGGATGTAGTGCCGCAGCGCCGCGAGGTCCTCCTTGTAGTCGTACCCCCGCGCGACCACGAGCGCGTGCCGGCGGGCGAGCCTGGTGCGCACCTCGGGGACGCCGACGCCGTCCAGCAGCAGTGTCCGCTCCCGCTTCATGTACTCCATCGTGTTGGCGGCGAACGCCTCCAGCTGGGCGGACAACCCGGCCTTCGCCTCCAGCAGCTGGACGGAGACGGTCTCCGGCGTCTGCGCCTGGCCCTTCGCGACGATCTCGTCGCCCTGGTAGAGCGTGTCACCGTCGAGGCGGACCCTGGCTCCGTCCTTGACCGCCGCGAAGACCTCCGCCCCCACGTCGTCGAGCACGGGGATGCCGGCCCCGACGAGGATCTCCGGCCCCAGGTTGGGGTAGCGCCCGGAGATGTTCGGGCTGGCGTTGACCACCCCGCCCACCCTCGCCGCGACTAGCGCGTCGGCGCTGGCCCGGTCGAGGTCGACGTGGTCGATCACCGCGATGTCACCCGGGCGCAGCCGCGGCAGCAGGCTCTTGGTCCGCCGGTCCAGCCGGGCGACTCCGGTGACACCGGGCAGGGGCGTCTCCGTGCGCCGGCGAAGAGCGAGCTTCATGGGTGCAGGGTGCCACCCGATACCGGCGGAGAAAGGGAGCGAAACGCCCGGCGGGGCGAATCGGGTTTCACTTCTGCGGCACGGCCCGGTCCGCCGCGGCCGACTCAAGCAGTTCCTCGGCGTGCGCGCGGCCGAGCTCGGAGCCCTCCAGGCCGGCGAGCATCCGGGCCAGCTCCCGCACCCGGCCGCCGTCGTCGAGCAGCCGTACGTCGCTCCTGGTCACCAGCGCCCCGCCGGCGTCGGCCTTGTCCACCACCACGTGCCGGTCCGCGTAAGCCGCCACCTGCGGCAGGTGGGTGACGACCAGCACCTGGTGGTCTCGGGCGAGCCGGGCCAGCCGGCGGCCGACCTCGACCGCGGCGCGCCCGCCGACCCCCGCGTCGACTTCGTCGAAGACCATCGTCGGCACCGGGTCCGCACCGGCGAAGACGACCTCGACCGCGAGCATCACCCGGGACAGCTCTCCCCCGGAGGCACCGCGCTGGATCGGCAGCGCCGGCGCGCCGCTGTGCGGGCGGAGCAGCACCTCGACCTCGTCGACGCCGTCCGGCCCGACCGCGACCCGCTCGCCGTCGAGGTCCACCGCCGGCCCGTCCCGGGACGCCGGCTTTCGCCGGACCTCCACCCGCACGGTGGCCTGCGGCATCGCGAGGCCGGCCAGCTCCGCGGTGACCGCGGCGGAGAACCGCGCGGCGGCCGCCGTCCGCTCCGCCGACAGCTCGCCGGCCAGCCGGGTCACCTCGGCACCGGCCGCGTCCCGCTCGGCCGCGAGCGCGGCCAGCGCGTCCTCGGATACGTCCAGTGTGGACAGTCGCGGCCCGGCGTCGGCCGCCCAGGCGAGCACTCCGTCGACGGTGCCCGCCGGCTGCCCGGGGCTCGCCGGCTCACCGTACTTGCGGGTCAGCGCCTTCAGTGCCGCCCGCCGGTCCTCCACGGCAGCCAGCCGGGCCGGGTCGACGTCGATGCGCTCGCCGTACGAAGCGAGCTCGGCCGCCAGGTCCGCGACCAGGTAGCCGACCTCGTCCAGGCGCTTCTCCAGCGCCGCCAGCTCCGGGTCGGCAGCGGACTCGTGCGCCAGCACGCGGCGGGCCGCGCCGAGCAGGGCCGTCACGTCGGCGTCGCCCGCGGCCGGGTCGGCGGGGTCGCCGGCCAGCGCGGCGTGCGCGGCCTGCGCGGCTAGCCGCAGCGCGTCCGAGTGGGCGAGCCTCTCCGCCTCCACCCCGAGCCGCACGTCCTCGCCGGGCTCCGGGGCCACCGCCTCGATCTCCGCCAGTCCGTGCCGCAGCACGTCGGCCTCGCGGGCCAGCTCCCGCACCCGGGCGGTCCGGTCGGCCAGGTCCGCGGCCAGCGCCTGCCACCGCTGGTACGCGCTCCGGTGCCGGACCAGCAGGCGCCCTACCGGTGGCCCGGCGTACCGGTCCAGCGCCGCCCGCTGCTCCGCCGGCCGCAGCAGGCGCAACTGGTCGGACTGGCCATGCACCGCGAGCACGCCCTCGGCCAGGTCGCCGAGCAGCCCGATCGGCACCGCGCTGCCGCCCAGGAACGCTCGGGAGCGGCCCTCGACCGCGATCGCGCGGGAAACCAGCAGCTCGCCGTCCTCGTCGATCTCGGCACCGGCCTCGCGCGCCCGCGCCAGCACCGGGGAGTCCGCGGGCAGCCGCAACCGCCCGTCGACCACCGCCCGGCCCGAGCCGGACCGCACCCGGGCCGGATCGGCGCGGCCGCCGAAGAGCAGGTGCAGGCCGGTGACCACCATCGTCTTGCCGGCGCCGGTCTCCCCGGTCACCACGGTCAGGCCTGGCCCGAGCTCCAGGGTCGCGTCCTCGATGACGCCGAGGCCCCGGATGCGGATCTCGGACAGCACGGCGGAAGCCTAACGAGTCAGGGCCGGGACGCGCGGAAGCCGTCCACCGGCAGGCCGAACTTCGCCACCAGCCGCTCGGTGAACGGCCGGGGGTGGATGCGCGCGATCAGCACCGGCTCGCGGCCCCGGCGGACCTGGACCCGTGAACCTGGAGGCACGTGCGTGGTACGCCTCCCGTCACAGCCGAGCACGCCGTCGTGCGCGCCGTCGTCGATCGTGACGGTGATCGTCGAGTCCGGCGAGATGACCAGCGGCCGGGCGAACAGCGCGTGCGCCGAGGTCGGCACCACCAGCAGCGCCCGCACCTCCGGCCAGACCACCGGACCGCCGGAGGAGAAGGCGTACGCCGTCGAGCCGGTCGGGCTGGCGCAGACAACGCCGTCGCAGCCGAAGCTGGTCAGCGGCTGATCGTCGATCTCCAGCGTCACGTCCAGCATCCGCTCCCGCTTGGTCTTCTCCACCGACGCCTCGTTCAGCGCCCAGTCGCTGGCGATCACCCGGCCGCCGACCCGGACGTCGACGTCGAGGGTCAACCGCTCCTCGACGGTGTACGTACGTGTGACAATGTGCCGGACGGTGTCCGGGAGTGCCTCCGGCTCGGTCTCGGCCAGGAAGCCGACCCGGCCGAGGTTGACCCCGACCAGCGGGGCGCGGCAGGGCCGGGCGAACTCGGCCGCCCGCAGGAAGGTCCCGTCGCCGCCGAGCACCAGCACGACCTCGACCCCCAGTGCGGCCGTCTCGTCCGGCGGCACCGTGCGGACGTCGGTCACTCCGAGTTCGGCGGCCTCGCTGGCGAGCATCCGCACCTCGAATCCGGCCTGGACGAGGCGCGCCTCGACCTGCCGGGCGCGGTGCACCATGTCCGGCCGCCCGGTGTGCGTGACGAGCAGGGCGGAGCGAGTCACTCCGCCACCGCCAGCGCGACGCTCTCGGGATCGGCCGGCGGGGCGCCGCGGCGCAGCCAGAGGAAGAACTCGACGTTGCCGGCGGGTCCCGGCAGCGGGCTGCGGACCACGCCCGCGGTGCCGAGGCCCAGCTCGTACGCGGCCTCGGCGACGGTGAGGACGGCCCGCGCCCGCAGCTGGGGGTCCCGAACCACGCCGCCCGGACCGACGTTCTCCCGGCCGACCTCGAACTGCGGCTTGACCATCGGCAGCAGGTCGCCGTCCGCGGTGGTGCACGCGGCCAGCGCCGGCAGCACCAGCACGAGCGGGATGAACGACAGGTCGGCGACGGTGAGCTCGGCCGGTCCGCCGATCGCCTCGGGGCTCAGGTCGCGGACGTTCATGCGGTCGTGCACGGTGACCCGCGGGTCGGTACGAAGGCTCCAGGCGAGCTGGCCGTAGCCGACGTCGACCGCGACCACCTCGCGGGCGCCGCGGCGCAGCAGCACGTCGGTGAAGCCACCGGTGGAGGCGCCGGCGTCCAGCGCGCGGCGGCCCTCGACGCGGAGGTCGGGCAGCAGGTCCAGCGCGCCGGCCAGCTTGTGGCCGCCGCGGGAGGCGTAGTCGGGCAGGTCGGCGAGTTGCTCGACCAGCACCGGTGTCGCCGGGTCCACGCCCGAGGAGGGCTTGGTCGCGGTGCTGCCGGCGACCCGCACGCGGCCGGCCTGCACCAGCTCCGCCGCCTGTTCCCGGGACCGGGCGAGACCGCGACGGACGAGCTCGGCGTCCAGCCGGCTGCGCCGCACCACGCTAGCGCCCGCCTCAGAGTCCGTCGATTGAGGCGAGCGCGTCGGCCAGCTCGCCGTGCAGCGCGTCGTAGCGGGCGGCGTGCTCAGCGACCGGCAGGTCCGCGAGCTCGTCCAGCGCCGCGACGGACCCGGCGAGCGTCTCCAGTTCGGCAGGCACCTCCTCGCCCGCCTGCCCAGCCTCCAGTGCCGGGTCGACGGCGCCGACGGAAGCCGAGCCGACCGGACCTGCGCCGGCGGAAGGTGCGCCGCCCGAGGCTGGGCGGCCGGGGTCGGGGCCGTCGGGGTCTGCGCCGACGGGACCTGGGCCGACGAGACCTGCGCCGACGGGACCTGCGCCGACGGGATCTGCGCCGCCGGAAGCTTGGTCGCCAGAACCTGGGCTGCCGGACGGTGCCTCGCCGGGACTGGTCACGACCGGCTCCCGGAACCGCGGCTGCCGCTCGCGGCGGCGCGCTTGCGGGGGGCGGCCTTGGCCGCCTTGGCCGCCTTGGTGGCGGTCGGCGCCGCGGCGGCCGTGGTCGACTTCGCGGCCGACCTCTTCGCCGGAGCCTTCGCCGCCTTGGCCGCCTTCGCCGGTGCCGGCGCTGTCCTGGCTGCCTTGGCGGGTGTCGAGTCCGCGGCCGCCCGCAACTCGGCGACCGAGCGCTCCAGCTCCGCCACCCGGCCCTGCAGGGTCGACACCTCGTCCAGGCCGGCGAAGCCGAGCATCCCGGCCGCCCGCTCCGCTTCGTACCGCACGAGCTTGACCAGCGCCTCCCGGTTGGCCCGCGACGTCTCGGCGATCTCCTGGGCGAGCGTGGCGACCTGGTCGCGGGTCGCGTCGCCCTGCGCGACCAGCGCTCTCGCCGCCGTCCGGGCACGCTCGACGGTCACCTCGGTCAGCCCGCTGACCAGCGACCAGTATCCGGTGAGAGTCTCGCGGACCATCACGCACTCCTCCGCTCCGGCGCCCCGTCGACTCGACGGCACCACGCTACGGCATGACCGTGGTGGGGTACGGTCCCGGCGCGGACGGCCGACCAGGGGAGATGCGAGGTTGGGATGGCGACGGTCGAGGAGTGCGAGGCCGCCATGCACAGGCTGGCGGAGCGGATGCGCTCGCCGGATGCTGCCGATGCCCGGAGCAAGGTGCTTGACCGGTCCGTCACCTGTCACCTGCGCGACCTGGACGTCACCTTCGCCGGCCAGCTCCGGGACGGCGAGATCCAGGACATCCGCCAGGTGGACACCCCGAACGGGCAGATCAAGCTCGCGATGACCAGCGATGACCTGCTCGCGCTCGTGGACGGTTCGCTGAGCTTCGCGAGGGCGTGGGCCAGCGGCCGGCTCAAGGTGGACGCCAGCTTCATGGACCTGATCAAGCTCCGCACCCTGCTCTAGCCCGCGCTGCACGCCCCCGAGGGACGGTTCAGATCCGTCGGCCGGCGGACACCCCCGTGACCAGGCAGGCCACGTCGCCGCGGGTGGGCGCGACCGGTCAGATCGCCTCCGCGGGCGCATGCGACGCGACGAGACCGAGCCGCTCGGCGGCCGCCGCCGCGGCGGCCCCGTCCGGCCGGACGACGGTCTGCCCGCTCGCCCACGCGGCGGCACAGAGGGCGCGCAGCGCATCCAGGTCGTCGCCCTCGCCACCGAGAGCGAGCCCATCCGGTCCGCCCGCGGCCGTCCAGCCTCCGCAGACCCAGGCGCCGGCTTCCGCCGGCTCCGGGGCGGGGTGCGGCACCAGCAGCCCGGCCAGCCCGCTGGAGACGTACGTCGGCCGGCGCTCGGGTACGGCGCCGAGCAGCTGCGCCGCGGTCGTCACCCCGGTCAGCACCAGCAGGCTGTCGCAGCCGACCCGGCTCGCGCCCTCGATGTCGGTGTCCAGCCGGTCGCCGACCACGATCGGCGTGCGGGCGCCGCTGCGCTCCACCGACTCCCGGTGCATGGCCGGGTCGGGCTTCCCGGTGGAGAACGGCGTCACGCCGCTCGCGACGCGCACGGCCTCCACCAGCGAGCCGTTGCCCGGCAGCGGCCCGCGCGCCGAGGGCACCGTGGCGTCCAGGTTGCAGGCGACCCACCACGCTCCCCGCCGCGCCGCGACCGTCGCCTCGGCCAGGTCGCGCCAGCCCACGTCCGGGCCGTAACCCTGCACCACCGCGGCCGGCTCGTCGTCAGCGCCGGCGACGACGCTGAACCCGCGCAGCTTCGCCTCCCGGCGCAATCCCTCGCCGCCCACGACGAGCACCCTCGCCCCGGGCGGCAGCCGCTCGGCGAGCACGTGGCAGGCCGCCTGCGCGGACGTGACCACCTCGCGGGCGTCGGCCTCGACTCCCACCTCGTGCAGCAGGGCCGCGACCGCCTCCGGCGTGCGCGAGGCGTTGTTGGTGACGAAGGCGAGCCGCATGCCGGCGGCTCGGGCTTGCGCGAGCGCCTCCGCGGCGCCGGGAACCCCGGTGGGCCCGACGTACACAACGCCGTCGAGGTCGAGCAGGGCGACGTCGTAGCGCCGGGCGGGCGGGACGTCGCTGCGGGCCAGCGGGCTCACCGGGTGGCGGCCAGCGCCGCCCGGGCGCCACGCAGCGCGGTCGCGTAGTGGGTGATGTCCGGGCGCATCGCCGCGGCGAGCGCGAGGTGCTCGACCGCGGACGGCAAGTCGCCGATCTTGGCCGCGGCGAGACCGAGCCCGAACTGGGCGTAGTCGTCCGCGGGATTGATCGAGATGATCCAGCCGAAGCTCTGCGCGGCCTCGTCGTACATGCCGGAGTCGAACTGCGCCCGCGCCAGCGCCTCACGCACGCTGCGCGACTCGGGCTCAGCGTTGACGGCGTGGGTGAGCAGGGTCACCGCGGCGGCGGGGTTGCCGCCCTCGAGCAGATCCAGCCCGCGGACGTACCAGTCGTAGACCTCGCCCTGCGGCAGGACGTCGGGCGGCGGCGGGGGCACATCGGCGAACGGTGGCGGTGGTGGAGCCTCGTCGTCCCAGTCGTCGTCCTGGTTGCTCCGCACAAGCGGTCCTCCTCCTGCTTCCTGGAGCGCCGCGGCCGCCCGCCGGCGGCCGCGGCCCAACTCCTACGATGCGGGCCATGCGGTCCTCTGCGTCGCTGTCGCCCCCCTCCTCACCGGCGCCCGGAGGGCTCCGGCTGTCGCCGTTCCGCGCGCTCCGCTACGCCGGTGTGGACGGCGAGCGGTTGGCTCGGCTGCTGTCCCCGCCGTACGACGTGGTCGACGAGGAGGAGCGGCGCAACCTGGAGGCAGCCGATCCGCACAATGTTGTCCACCTCATCCTCCCACGCGGCGACGCCGGCAGCCCGGGTGCCGGCTACCGGGCGGCCGCGGCGCGGCTGCGGCAGTGGCGGGAGCAGGGCGTGCTGCGGGCCGACGACACGCCGGCGCTGTACGTGTATGAGATGCAGGACGGCTCCGCCCGTACCCGGGGGCTCGTCGGCGCGGTCGGCCTCGCACCGCCGGAGGCCGGGGTGGTGCTGCCGCACGAGGACACCATGGCCGGCCCGGTCGCCGACCGGCTCGCGCTGACCGAGGCGACCGAGGCCAACCTGGAGCCGATCTACCTGGTCTATTCCGGTGGCGGGGCGGCCTCGCAGGTGGTGGCGGCGTACGACGAGGAGCCGCCGCTGGCGGAGGCGTCGGTGGGCGGGGTGACCCACCGGGTCTGGGCACTCACGGAGCCCGATGCGCTGCGGGCGGTGGCGGACGACCTGCGTCCGCGGCGGGCCGTCATCGCGGACGGCCACCACCGGTACGCGACGTACCTGCGGCACCGGGCGGACCGGCACGCCGACGGGTCCGGGGCGGGACCGTGGGACCGCGGGCTGGCGCTGCTGGTGGACGCGAGCACGTACGGGCCGCAGGTGCACGCGATCCACCGCGTCGTGCCCGGGCTGCCGCTGGCGACCGCCGTCGCGCGGGCTGCGGCCGGGTTCACGGCCCGCGACGTTCCCCCCGGTTCGGCTCTGGCCGCGCTGGCGGAGGCGGGCAAAGGCCCGGCCTTCCTGCTGACCGACGGGACGCGCTGGGTGCTGCTGACCGACCCGGACAGGCGGCTGGTGGCGGAGGCGGTTCCGGCGGACCGGTCCGAGGCGTGGCGCGAGCTGGACGTGACGGTGGCGCACCGGCTGCTCGTGGACCGGTTGTGGGAGCTGCGCGACCACGAGGACGTGGTGGGTTTCGAGCACGACGTGCCGGAGGCCGTGCAGGCCGCGCGCCGATCCGGCGGGACCGCGCTGCTGCTGAACCCGACACCGGTCGAGGCGGTCGCCGCGGTCGCCGAGGCGGGCGAGCGGATGCCGCGGAAGTCGACCCTGTTCACGCCGAAGCCGCGGACCGGCCTGCTGCTGCGGGCCTACGCCGACGAGCCGGACTGGCCGGGACCGGCCTCCCCCGCCTGACCGGCCGGGTTCGCCGGTGTGGGGTTCTTCTCAATCGCCTGACGGGCCGGGTTCGCCGGTGTGGGGTTCTTCTCAATCAGGGGAGGATCCAGCGTCCGCCACGCATGAGCTCGCGGTCCTTCAGTTCGTTGGCTTCGCGCCAGGCCTGGAGTCGCTGCGGGCGAATGCGGAAGTAGAGGTAGTTGGTGAGCTGGCGCGGGTCGAAGCCGGTCTTGGCCGCGAAGGCGTCGCCGACCTCGTCGGGGATCTCGCTAGCCACCGCCGGTGCGTCCACGGTTCCCTCGATGAGCACGAGGTCACGGGTCGGGCCGATGCCGAGGCGAACCTTGCCGGTGGCCTGAAGGTTGCGGCTCGTCGGGCTGGAGGACGGCGTGGCTACAAGCAAGGTGCATCCTGGAGCAGCCTCCTGACTTGCCGATCGAGAGTGCCGGCGCCTTGCGGCTGGTGACAACCTTTCTCAGGAGGACCGCCGGTCGTGGGCGACCGGCTCCTCTCCGGCGGCTAGCCCCTGCCGGTCGGCGGGCCCGTCGTGGGCGACTGGCTCGTCTCCGGCGGCTAGCCCGCGCATGTCGGCTGGACCGTCGTGGGCCTCTGGCTCGCCGGCGTTGTCCGGCCCGGCCGGACCTTCGTCGTCCGCTGGCCCGTTCTCCTCGGCGAGCTCGTCGTCGTCGGCGAGGACCTCGACCCCGTCGAGCTCGAGGACCCGCTCGTCGGCGTCCGTGAGCCCGTCCCGGTCGGCCGCGGCTGCCGCAAGGAACCAGTCCCGCGCCTCGTCCGTGCGGCCGAGCTCGAGCAGGGTGTCCGCGTACGCGTACCACAGCCGAGGCGACCAGGGCCGCACCGAGCGCCGATCGAGCCCACCGCCGCCCTGCAGCGTAGCGAGCGCCGCGTCGAGCTGACCGAGGTCGCGCCGAGCGCCGGACTCGACGATGCGCATCTCGGCGCCCTCCGCCGGCGGCAGCGCCTGCGCCTCGGGCGACTGGGCGAGCCGCAGCGCCCGGTCCGGCCGGCCGAGCGCGCGCTCAGCGTCGGCGAGGAGCGGGAGCGCGACGTCGTCGCCGGTCATCCGGCGCGCGGTCCGCAGTTCCGCGATGGCTTCGGCCCACTCGCCCGCCGCGTACGCCGTCTCGCCCACGGCCTCGCGGACCGCGGCGACCCGAGAGCCGAGCGCCCTGGCGGCACGGGCTTGCGCCAGCGCGGCCTGCGGGTCGTCGTCGACCAGCCGGCCAGCGGCCACGAGGTGCCGCGCCACCCGCTCGGCGGCGACCTTGCTCAGCGTGCGCAACTGGGATCGGATCTCCGGCGCCAGGTCCCGGGGGTCGGCGTCTGCGGGTGGCTCGACGGTCGGACCGGAGCGTCGGGAGCCGGCGACCGTCGGGTACGCCGGCTCGGGCCGCGAGCCGCGGAAGCCGTGCCCGGAGCGGGCAGTCCGTCCCGGCCGCTCCGCGGAGTCGTCGCGCGGTCCGCCCCTCGCTGGCCGACCCGCTCGCTGCCCAGCATTCGCACCGCGCCGGTCGCCGAACCGGCTCGGACGCTGCTCGTCCTCCCGCGGTGCGAAACGGCGCAGGTCCCCGTCTGTGCTGCCGCGAGGCTCATCCTCGCCTCCAGAACGGCGACCGTCGCCGTACCGTCCACCCGAGGCCGACGGCCGACCGCGCCGCTCCCCGGCCGCCGTCCCGCTGCCGTAATTGGAGCCACCCATGCGTGGGCCGCGACCGGGCTCGCGGGTGCTGTCGCGGGGTCGCCCGGATCCCGCTGCCGCATCACTGTCTCCGGCGGCGCGTGAGCCGCGGCCGGGCCGGCCGGTGCGCTCGCGGGGTGACCCGGATCCCGCTGCCGCATCACTGTCTCCGGCGGCGCGTGAGCCGCGGCCGGGCCGGCCGCCGCGGTCGCGGGGTGACCCGGATCCCGCTGCCACATCACGGTCCCCCGCCGTGCGCGGGCCGCGACCCGGCGCGCCGCCGCGGTCGCGGGGTGACCCGGATCCAGCTGCCGGAGCACGGTCGCCTGTGCGTGGGTCGCGCCGCGGCTCGAAGCTCGGCGGGGCGCCGTAGTCACCCGTCACCCGAGGAGGGCTACCAGA
>WNGJ01003208.1_pt1 | contig 24127 bp, 27 predicted proteins | sample 5400611 | NCBI WGS metagenome assembly WNGJ01 (sample SAMN13153375, study PRJNA577476) | soil metagenome | isolation source: 40 cm soil or saprolite under Garry oak tree replicate 1 | place: USA:California | collected 2016-06-15
CGTGCGATCTCCTGACTCGAGAAGCCATGGCTCAGCAGCTGCGCCACCGCGGTCTCCGCCACGCTGAGCCGGCTCAGCGGTCCACGTAGGGCGGCGACCATGGGTGCGAGACTTGCGCCGAGGTTATGGGCGCGGGTGACGTCGTCGTCGGAGTACCAATGATCCCGCCGGCATCCCACGATCAGCAGCCCGATCGGTCGTTGGCCGCGCTCGGCCACTGGTGCGTACAGAATCGCCGGCCAGTCCAGCTCCCAGTCATACTCGTCGGTCGCTTCGTCCGTTTCGATGACTGAGTTGATGACGGTCGGTTTTCTTTCGAACAGCGCGAGTCGTGCGAGCGGCAGGAGCGGGTGGCTGACCATGAAACGACGCGAGATCTCCGACGCAGCTATCGGCTGCAGGCAACCTCCGCGCAGGTAGCCGACGACCCAGCGATCATGCCGGATGGTGGACAGGGCCAGGCCCAGCCGGCGCCTGGCTTCTGGTAGGTCTGGGAGCTGGCCCATGCCGGGCAGGTTATGTCCCCTCCACCACCGCTGACCTCAGGTCTGATTCAGCGTTTCCTCAAGAAACCCTGAACCTGCTAGCTTGCGAGCGGGGATTGGAGCGTGACCGCCAAGTTGCTGGTGGTGGACGACGAGCCGCGGACGGCAGAGCTGACCGCCGAGCTGCTGCGCCGCGCTGGGTATTCGGTGGACGTCGCGAGCAGCGGCACCGAGGCGCTCGAGCGCGTCCGCTCAGGATCGCCCGACCTGATGCTGCTCGACTACGAGATGCCGGACATGGAGGCGCCCGAGGTGCTCGATACGCTGCGCTCAGGGACGGACCGGATCCCGTTTCCGGTGATCATCCTCACGGGCGCGCGCCACTCGCCTGGCGATCAGGTCGTCGGCATCGAACGCGGCGCGACGGACTACATCGTGAAAGGGACCGACCGGCAGGTGGTGCTGGCGCGGGTTCGCGGTGCGCTGCGCGAGAGAGCGTCGTCGCCCGGCGCTGTAATGCGCGGCCGGCTGCACCTCGATGCCGCGCGAGGTGAGGCGCGGCTCGGCGATCGAGTGTTGAAGCTCGAGCGGCGCCCGCTGCTGATGCTGCAGCTGCTCGCGAATCGTTCGGGCGAGGTGGTGCCCAGGTCTGAGCTCCTCGAACGAGTGTGGGGCAGCTCTTACACCGGCTTCGAGCACAGCATGGAGCAGGCGGTGCATCAGATCCGGCGCGAGCTGCGCGAGCCGGGTTGGATCGAGACAGTTCGTGGGATCGGCTACAAGCTCACCGTCCAGGCCTGAGCTGACGGCGGCGCTGCACCGGCTGCGCTCGACGCTCGCTCGGGTGCGCGCGGAGATCGAGCTGGCGCATTCTGACGGCGATCCGCCGCCCGTCGACCGCCTCCTGGTCGACCTGCATGAAGCGCTGGACTTGCTGGGGCAGGTTGAGGCGGCGGCATTTTCGATCGTCTCGGTGCTGGTGGTGGACGACGATGAACGGCTGGCGGAGCTGACGGCGCGCGGGCTGCGCCGGCTTGGCTACGAGGCTGAGTCATCAGGCCGCCTGCGCGCGTTGCGGCCGCGCGAGGTGGTGGTGTTCGACCTGGGGTTGTTCGCGTCACTGGATGCCTCCGAGCGAGGGACGCTCAAAGCCGCGCACCCGATCGTGGTCACCGGCGCCACGGATCCTGGGTCGCGGGCCGTGGCCGACGACCTGGGCGCGAGCGAGTACCTCGTCAAGCCGGTCGAGATGGACGACCTGGCGGCGGCAATCAAGCGGCGCGCGTCGGCATAGGATCATTTGCAGTGACAGTCATGTTTGGCGGCCTGGCTGTGCTGGCGGTCGCAGCCGTGGTCGTCGCCGCTGCGGCAATTGCGATCGCGTGGATCGTGCACGAGGCGCGGCAGAACCGGAATCAGTAGTCCATCCGGCTACCTTGGCTGGCGATCGCTCCGGTCCTCTTCGCCTTGGGTGCTTGGAAGCGCGCGGCGCGTGCGTCGATCTTGGAGTAGTCTTCGAACGCAGACTGGACGACGTCAAGCGTGGGGCAAACCATGCAGGAAGCAAAGCTCGAGGCCAGGTACCAGATGTGGATCGCGCGCGGGGGACGCGTGCGACTAGAGCCGACCGAGCGACGCGTGCGAGCCAGACTCGGAGGCACGACAGTGGCGGACAGCAGGCGAGCTCAATTGCTGTATCTGCCGCCCCCACTCAACGCCTATGCATTTCCCCGTGAAGACGTGCGCTGGGACCTCCTCCACGAGTCCAGCACGGCCATGACCATGCCTGGTGTGGGCGAGGTGAAACACTGGTCCGTGGCCGTGGGCGGCCAGGTTCGCGAGGGTGCGGCGTGGACTTTTCCCCAACCACCGCCCGGACTGGAGCCTCTGAGCGGGTTGGCGGTTATTCGCTGGCAGATGATGGACGCATGGTTTGAAGAAGACGATGAGGTGTTCGTCCACCCGCGAGATCCCTATCACCGGGTCGATGTTCTGAACTCATCGCGGCAGGTCAAGGTGCTGGTGGGCGGCGAGATTGTGGCCGAGACGGGCAGGCCGCGCCTTCTGTTCGAAACCGGTCTGCCTGTTCGGTACTACATTCCCATGCTGGATGTGAGGATGGATCTGCTCGAACCAAGCGACACGATCTCACGATGTCCCTATAAGGGCGTGGCCTCTTACTGGTCAGTTCGCACCGGGGAGAACGTGCACCCCGACCTCGCCTGGTCGTACAAATCCCCGATTCCGGAGTGCCCGAAGATCGAGAACCTGATCGCGTTCTTCAACGAGCGGGTCGACCTCGAGGTCGATGGGGAGCGCCAAGAGCGGCCCCAAACGCCATGGTCCGTTGCCCCGGACCGCCCCGGCGCACAAAGGGTTGACGACAGCGATTTGCCGCGTGGCGGCAATGGAAGCGCCTGATGTCGACGGTTCCGCAGCCTCTTTGGCTGCGTGCGAGCCGGGAGGTGCGCCGATTCGCCGCGTCTTTTGTACGCGCGCCTGCCTGCGCCTTGTGCGGGGGAGGAGACGCCCAGACCGGTTGGCATCTCGATCCAACCGGCGGGATGCATGGCCGCTGCCCTGGCTGCCTCGACGACCCAAACGCCGGGCGGACGATGCCGAAACCAGGCTTCCGGCCCACGAACTAGTCGGACGGGCGCTGCACGCTCTATCTAGGTCTTGCTGGGCCGGCGCGACGATCGTGCTTGGGGGACGAGCCCGTACCCAGTTCGAACAGCCGTGGCACCATATCTCGACTCCATGCCCGTTCGACGGAGATTTCGACCCAGTGAAGGCGTCGTCGTTCAAATATGTCCGATATGAGTGTGGCGACCTGGTTCAAGGTGGTCATCTGATCTCCCTCCGGTTCGGGGTTTACTCCGTCACCGAAGGTCTCGCAATCCGTCTAACGCCCAGATCCGGGACGCGAATCCCGGCTTGTCCCGATTAGGTGCTCAGACCGTGGTGTCTGCGGCGGACAGGGTGTAAGCACGACCGTGAATATCGCGCCTCGTCGATTACCTTCGCCACGCGCCTTGACCGTCCGCCGGCATACCTGACCTGAGGAGAAGAAACGTTCGCTAAACCATCAGCCGCTAAATGGCGGCAGTACCACAGTGAACACCGCGCCCCGGCGTTTGCCCTCGAACAAAAGTTGTCCTTGATGCTCGCGCACGACTCATTGCTATATGAGGCCGGGCGCTGTCAACTCGCGGGCGGCCCTAAGATTCCCGGATTACGGCCTTATCGCCGACGAGGAGGGATGCAGTGACTCCGAAGACCAACCGACAGGTCGTTGAGCGGTATGTCGATGCTCTGATCGCTCGCGACCTAGACCTCCAGGCCGAAACATGCGCTCACGACATGGTGATCGAGTACCCGCAATCGGGCGAGCGAATCCGTGGCTGGGCCAACGTCCGCGCGGCTCACGAGAACTACCCTGGTGGTTTGCCGCAAGAGGTCGCTGGCAAAGTGATAGGCAGCGAGGACAAATGGGTAGTTGGCCCGAGCTTCAATGTCCTTCGAATCGAAGGAACGGGCGACATCTATACCCTCCTTGGTTCTGCCAGATACCCCGACGGCAAGATTTGGCAGGTGATGTCGCTCATAGAGTTGCGCTCGGGCAAAATCGCGAAGACGACTGACGTTTACGGAGCCCCCCTCGACGCGCCGCCTTGGCGGTCGAAGTGGGTGGAACGCATCACCTAGGGTCAGTCACCACTCGAGCCGCTAAGCAGGCGAACGGCGGCAGGATCACGGTGAAGACTGCTCCCCGTCTGGTTCCTTCGTAAATCAACTTGCCTTGATGCTCGCACGACTCTTTGCTATATGAGCACAGGTGACGCTGCCTGCACAATGGGTCGAGTTCGGGTGGCTACTGCGCGAGTTCGGGGATAGCCTTAACCCTGGGTTAGACCTGGTCAATGCCAACCGGTCGCGATGCCGATCCAAAAGCATGCTGAACAAGCCGCATTCATCCCCGCCTTTCTCGGCGGTGTATTGGGCATCTTTCTCTTCGGCGGGAGCGCGTATGTTTCATGGCCACTCCATCACGAGCGTGGCGGGCTTGCCTTATGCCGCGGGTATCCTGGCGTGCATTGCCGGACCGATCGTGATCAGTCAGATCTGGTATTCGATTGTCAGAACCGGGTCGGATTCCCACGATCTCGTGTTCATGACCCTTGGAACGGTTTGGCTCGTGGCGGTCTTTGCAGTGGCGTTTTGGTCATCTTTCCTGTCGGCCGATGACGTCCCGCGAATATTTCAGAACCTCTGGGCACAATTTGGTGTGGCGGGCCAAACTGTCTATCGCGCTAGCGCGGGTACGGCGGAAGACTGACCGTGAACACCGCGCCACGCCTGCTCCCTTCGTAACTTAAGGATCCTTGGTGCTCCCGCACCACCCCGTACGACATGAACAAGCCAATGCCAGTACCGCTCTCTTTGGTAGTGAAATGCGGCTCGAACAGATGATGCCTGTTCTCATCGGCGACCCCTGGCCCATTGTCGGCGACGGTGACGAAGGGCCAACCATTTCCCCGGCGTCCAGTGATCACATCAACACGGCCCTTAGGAGGAGCCGCATCGATGGCGTTGTTGATCAGGTTGGTGATCACCTCACGGAGGAGGAGCGGATCCGCCCTGACTTTGACATCCTCAGCGGATTCGCGAGCCCCGAGCTCGATCTCCTTTGCACGCGCCCTTGGCCGCGCCATTCCGAGCGCCCGGTGCATGAGCTCGTTGAGGTCAACTGGTTCGGTGGCGTAGCTAACGCGTGGCGTTGCTCCTTGGGATAAGCCTCGCAGCACGGTCACCGCGTCGTTGGCAGCCGCTGAGGCAGTTTCGACAGCGTCACGATTAACCGGATCGAGCCGGTTGAGCTGGATTTCCTTGAGGTATCCCGCCGCTGTCGCCAAATGGTTGCGAAGGTTGTGGACGACACCCTCAACGGCGCGACTGTGGAATAGGTGGCGGTCAGCATCGGACAACTCCGACTCGAGAACCCGCCTTCACGCGCCGGCCAGCAATGGTGTCGGTCAAAGCAAGCGCGAGTACGAACACAATCGTCGAAAGTAGATATCCCAAAAGAGATCCATCGAGCACATAACTAGTCAGTAATGAAGCCAACGCAAAGTAGGCGTATGCGACATAGAACGGTGCTGTGAAGTTGTGTTTGACAATGCTTCGTAGCGATTCGCCGGATCTTAAAGACAAGCCAATTCCCACGAGAATCCAGCTCGCAACATTCATGACAATTAGTACGAGAATCCGTGATTCAAGGGTTAGGGTGCCCTCGCTCCGGAGACGGGCGGCGATCAAGGCCCCAAAGCATGCGTAAGTAGCCGCCATGATCGTGTTGCCTAAGATTGGCCAATGACCCCGACGAGCCATCGGGATACCTAACGAGAGGCCGACAATGGTCGCATGTAGGGGACTTAGCAGCATCGCACCGGCCCCTATCGCTATGCCGGATAGGCTGAGGCGGCCTCGCTCAATTCGAACATCAACTGAACTCAACAGAATCAACGCAATGACGAGGTACACAACTTCGATAGCGCTGTCACTGTGCGAAGTGGTGTATTCACGCGACAGGTAGTTGGCCCCTAGGGTTAGCCCGGCAAGTAGCGCCAGGTATCCGTAGGTTGCAATCGTGCGAACCGATACCTTGTTGGTAAGCTGCGCGGCATCGCGAAGGCTCCGTCGGATCATAGGAAGTACCGAGTGCTGGTCGTTGACGACAGCATCGTGCCTCGTACGGCCGCGCGTACGATGCTCGGATCCTCCACCGAGCTTCGGTTTGTCGGCGAGGCTTCGTCAGGCACCGATGCCCTTGGTGCCATGGACAAACTGAAGCCTGATCTCGTCCTTATGGATGTGCACATGCCAGTAATGGATGGGCCCACAACCGCCAGGGCGGTTCTTGCCAAATATCCAACCACAACGATCGTTGCCTGGACTGTATCCGAATCCAGCGACGACCTCCTTCGGATGATCCAGGCTGGTTGCGCCGGATACATCCTGAAGGATGCTGGACCAAATGAACTGCAGCGGGCCTTGCTAGCTGCGATGCGGAGGGACAGCCCCGTTCCACGCAGAATGATCCCCGATGTTCTAAGGCGGGTGGCTCCTTCAACTCCACTGCCCACCGGCGCGATGGTGTCGCTGACGTCGCGCGAAATGCAAATCCTGCGAGGCATCGCAAAGGGACACACCACGAAGCGCTTGGCCAAAGATCTAGGACTCGCAGCTCCCTCAATCGAGACTCACTTGCACAACATCTTTAGGAAGCTGAGTGCCGGCAATCGTGGCGAGGCTGTAAGTTCGGCACTCAAACTGGGTTTGATTACGTTCGCCGACCTCTAAGGGCTCGTTCTACCCCTGGAAAAACATGGTTTTCCATGAAGCATCTTCATGGAATTTGACGATTTCCAAAGCCGCGACCCGAAACCGACACTTGTGGCCACCGAAAGTGACTTGGAAGACGCAGCGGCAAGCGACGGGAATCTAGAGGATAGGAGGGAAGTCGAGCATGGTCCGCATGTTCAGACGACTACTGCGCGGTGGCTCCAGGCAGCGTGTAGTCGGTCAGTGGATTTTCTAGGAAGGTAGTCACGAGTCCGCTCCGGCGGACTCTTGCGTTATTCGGGCCTGGGGCAGAAAACCCAGACTAGAATTCCAGCGTCTTGACGCCCTTCAGATCGTTGCCGTGGGCGGCGCAGGTCTATCTGGCCGCCGTGATCGTGGTTGGCCTACTCGTCGTGGCACTTGGCTGGATTGTGCACCCAGTGCCATCGACGACGGTGGCTTACGCGACGCTCCTCTACCTCGGCGTGGGAACTCAGATTGCGGCGCTCCGTCCCATCCCATGAATCCGTGGTCGACCCGTTATTGGTAGCTACTGGGCTCTACGCCCCAGGTGCGGGCGTGGGAATGGTGGCGTGGCTGGCCGTCTTCGATGGCAGGGTGCCGGGTCGAGCCATCAGCTGGTGGGCTTTTCTGTTCAACCGCGCCATGTCGGCAATCGCGCACGTGATTCCTTCTCTTGCGGTGGCATCGATGCCCGAGTCAGCCTGGTGGGCGCTTCCCGCGCAGACGGCCATCTATGCAGTGTCTTCCGTCGGTCTCAATTACCTCCTGACTGCGTTAGGCATGTCGTACGTTGGGCGGGTCTCGCTGTTAACGACAGTCTTCGAGAACGTAGGTGCATCAACCTTAATGGCGACCCTTGCGCTGAGTTTCTCAGGCGGAATCATCCGCCTGCTCCTTCTAAATCCAGTCGGATACATCATGGCACCAGGATTGTTCGGCTTCGTGCTCGCGGTCAGGGGAAATGTCGCGGATGCACAGCGCCAGGCTTTGCTGAAGGATCAGACTCTCGATCTAGCTGCGCAAGCCCTAGACGCCCGCGATCGATATACAGAATCACATTCCATTCGGGTCTCGGAACTTGCTGGACAACTCGGTGAGCAACTCGAGCTTGGCGATCGTGAGTGCGATCTCATCCGAACCGCTGGAGCGCTCCACGACCTAGGCAAAATAGGCGTTCGCGACGACATCCTCAACAAACCTGGTCCCCTTAGTGAAGAGGAATGGGAGATCATGCGAAGGCATCCGGACATTGGAGCGGACATGATCGCTCAGCACTCGGCGCTCGCCGAGGTTGCCCCAATTGTTAGACATCATCACGAGCGCTGGGATGGCACTGGATATCCAGCCGGCTTAAAAGGAGACGTAATTCCGTTTGGCGCCCGCATTCTGACGGTTGCGGACTCATTCGACACGATCACTGGTGCTCGACTTTACAGACCCTCATTGATGACGCCGATCGAGGCGGTCGAAGACATTAGTCGACGCGCGAGCCACTGGTATGACCCGAATGTAGTCGACGCCCTTCGAGAATTGCACGGACTCAAGCCCCTTGAGGTTCTTGACCGACCGGAGGTACCGAGGCGGATTACGACTTATCGCGTCCTCCGAAACAATCCTGGATTCAGCAGCCTTATCACAGCAATCGGAATCTCAGCTTTAGGTGATCCTCTTACGCAGGTTGCAACACTTGTAACGATTTACCTCGCTACAAAGGATCCCCGTTTTGTTGCGCTCGCGTTCATTGTTCAGGCCGTGGCAACCATCGTAATGAGCAGTGCTTTAGGGGGGTTGACGGACAGAGTATCGCGGAGAGTTTTGATTGCTGGACTCGAGGCAGTCCGTGCTGTGATTTTGGTCGGAACCTCCTTCATTGTCCAAGGAGGCCGATGGTGGCTCATCTTTCCGATACTCCTTGTACTTTCCTCCATCAATGCGGTGGTCCAACCGGCCCGACAAGCAGCGATTCCGACCTTAGTGCCTATTGGGCAAGTGGGCAAGGCGAATGCGATGGTCGCCGCGACGACCATGCTGTCTGGAGCCGTGGGCTTCGGCCTGGCGGGTGCAATCTTGGCTCTGGCACCGAAGTCTACGAATTGGTTGTTCATGGCCGATGCGATGACCTTCGCACTTGCGGCCGCCGTTATTTTGGGCGTCCGCAATTTGGGGGGAGGGCGGAAGGCGGCATCGGTGTCAGGTGCGCTAATGCGCTCTTGGTCTCTCGTTGCTGCCCGGCCTCAGCTCGTCATCGGAGTACTTGGGGCGTTTCTAATCCCAATCAGCTTTCCCGCCTTGGTTGCTCTTGCGTACCTGCGAGGAGGACAGACTTATGGTGGGCAAGTCTATTCGACTTTGGAATTGATTCTCGCAGTTGGAATACTTGCCGGGTCTTTGGTTGTCTCTAGGTTTTCCACGATTGGATCAATGCGGATGGTTGGTGCAGGCTTAATGCTGACGGGCGTGTTCTCGTTGATCATTGCTCTCAGTCCTTCACTGGTGATCCTCGGAATCGCCTTGCTTCTGGCTTCATTCGGCAACCCGATTTATGCGGTGGCCAATCAGACCGCTTTGATGGAGGCGGCCGATCCCACCAATCGGGGCAGTCTGATGGCCGCCAGATTCGGACTTGTTCAGACGGCGAGCATCATCGGGACAGCGGTCGGTGGCTTCCTGACTCAACAGTTCAGTCCTGCCGCGGCTTACGGCGTGCTCGGGGTTGGCCTTGTCTTGCTCGCCATGTATGCGATTGCTGCGGGGCGGAGCACTACTAATCCTCTCCATGGCGCTGCGTATGAGGAGGCGACCCTCCGGCAGGTCTAGCCGGACCGGGTCTCAGCTCCGCTCGTCATACTGCGGGTGATTGCATAACGTGCGTCCCAACCCGCGCCCGCCAGCTCCCCGCGAGAGTGAACTCGAGAGTCCTGCCCCTATCAGCGGGGTCACTGTCTCGGCCTGGTCTCTCGATCCGAAACGGCGCCGTCGCTACCTGCAGATCGGCTTCGGGATCGCTGCGCTCATCGTGGCCATCGTTGTCCTATTCCTGCTCCGGGACTTTCTCGGCGCCTTCGTTCTGGGCTCGGCGATCGCTTTTTTGATTCAGCCCGCGGTTGGCCGGCTGCATGCCGCCGGCGTGCCCCGCGTGCTCGCGATCGTGCTCGTTTTCATCGCCGTCATCATCACTCTCGCCGGCTTGGTCCTCTTGATCGTGCCCCTCGTTGTGAATGAGGTCGGTCGGCTCCAGGTCCAGGCCCCCGGCCTGGCCGCCTCTGCGCAAGACCGTCTCAACAGCCTTCAACCAATTCGCGTTTTCGGCATGGACATCGATCTCAAAGGTGTGACGGCGACCATCAACTCTCACTTGCGCGAATACTTGCTTGGACAGTTCGGCAACGCCGTCACCATCGGCCTTACGGCGCTGACTACCGTCCTGCAGGTCGTGCTCATGTTCATCGTCGCTTTCCTGCTTGCGCTCGAAGCCCCGGTGGTCCGTCGCGACCTCCGCCGTTTCGTGCCCAATGACTACCGCACCGACTTCGATCAGATCTGGCGCAGGGTACGCAAGATGCTTTACGCATACGTTCGCGGACAGATCCTGATTGCTGCCCTGATCGGGATCTGTTCAGGCCTCGCGTGTTGGGGGATCGGCCTACCCGACCCGGTCGCGCTGGGACTGATCGCCGGCATCACCGCGCTCATCCCTTATCTCGGACCCTTTATCGGTGCCGTGCCAGCGATCCTCGTCGGTCTCTCCCAGACACCGGGCCAGGCCCTTCTGATCGCGCTGCTTTACTTGCTGATCTCCAATGTCATCCTCAACTTCGTCTATCCGAAAGTGATGGGAGACGCTGTCCGCCTGCCGCCGATCCTCGTCATCATCGCCCTCATCGCAGGCTTCAGCTGGGGAGGAATCCTCGGTATGTTCGTCGCCGTGCCGATCGCGGCCACGCTTCGCATCCTGTTCGACCACATCTATCCGCGCCTCTACGAGAGGCCGGCTTGAAAATCGCGATTGTTTCGGACATCCACGCCAACTGGCAGGCGCTGGAGGCCATTTTGCGTGACTGCCCACCGGTCGACGAAGTGCTCTGTCTCGGTGACGTTGTGGGTTACGGGGGCGATCCCAAGCGTTGCGTCGATGAGGTCATGAAACGGAACTGGTTGACGCTGGTCGGAAACCACGATCGAGCCTGCACCGATCCGGAAATCCTCGAATGGTTCAATGACGACGCCGCGTCGGTCGTTCGTTGGACAATTGAAGTGATTGGAGAGGAGCGGCTGGAGTGGTTGCGGGGGTTGCCAGACAGCCATTTTGAACATGACGTGCTGCTGGTTCATGCCAGCCCGCGCGACCACATCTATGAATACGTGCTCGATACCGCGGTCGCACATGCCAACCTCGAGTTGCTCGATGGCGGCATCTGCTTTCACGGGCATACGCACGTGCCCGGCATCTTTGGGCTGGCGAACGGAACAGTGACGCACGAGTATCGGGTCGACACTTTCCGGCTTACCGGCCCGGCGCTCGTGAATCCGGGCAGCGTCGGCCAACCGCGAGACGGTCTTCCGACTGCAAGCTACGGCATATGGGATGTCGACGCGAAGACCTTTGAGTTTCGGCGCGTGCGCTACGACATCAAGGGCGCACAGCGCGCGATCAGAAAGGCAAGACTCCCAGAGCGCTTCGCCCTCCGACTCGAAAGCGGCCGATGAACCCGCGTCTCGCCAGCCGCCTGGTCAGGCTCGGGTACGCCGCCGCGACGGGTGCCGGCATCGGCTCTCTTGCCTTCTGGGTCGTTTACTGGTTCTCGTTTGTTCGCGGCAACCTGCGCGGACCTGACTTCTTCAACTTTTATGCCGCGGCAAGGCTATATGTCTTCAGCGGCGGCTCGGCTGTTTACGACATCGCCATGCAACGGCAGGTCGAGCTGCAGATCACAGCACAGGATCCCTCACGCTTCATCGTGCTGCCGTATTTTCATCCGCCTTACTACACGCTCCTGATCGCACCGCTCGGGCTGCTCGACTATCGCCACGCCTATTACGTCATGGCGGCCGTCAATGTGCTCCTCGTCGCCGCGCTGGTCGCGATCTTGGCGCTCAGCAGCCTGCGCGTGCACGGCCGCCGCGCGTGGCTCGTCGCGAGCGCGATGATCGGCGGTTTCTTTCCGCTCTTTGTCACGGTGCTGCAGGGACAGTCGGACCTTATAGTCCTGGTCCCGCTGGCTGCGGCCTACGCGGCCTGGGCTCGCGGCCGGTACGGCCTGGCGGGTGCGTTGAGCGCGCTCGCCCTCGCGAAGCCGCAGCTGTTGCTGCTCATCCCGGTGCTGTTCATCGCCCGCCGCGCCTGGCGCGCCCTGGCCGCCTTCGCCGGCGTCCTCGGTGCGCTCGGGCTCGTGTCCATCGCGGGCTTTGGCGTCAGCCCCGTGATCACGTACCTGACCTCGGTTGGCACATGGGCCATCACCGGCCGGCTGCCGAACACCGGGCAGCTCGTTTACACGGATCCCGCGGTGTACTCGCTGCGGAACGTCCTCGAGGCCCTGCCAGGTGGCGGCAAGGCGGTGGCTTTCGTGATCTTGCTTCTGCTGCTCGCGCTGGTCGCACTTTCGTTGAGCTGGCGCCCTGACAAGCCACGTCTCGATTTCGCTTTGGCGATCGCGGCGTCTTTGGTTTTGAGCCCTCACCAGAACGTCCACGACCTGGCGTTGTTGGTGATTCCCGGATTTGCGCTTGCGGATCTGGCCCTGGCCGGGTTGCTGCGCTGGCCGCATGTCGCGGTCGCGGTGCTGTTCTTCGCCTACGCGGCGATCGACCTCACGCTGGCGATCAACTTCTGGTCAGCCGCGGTCGGTGCGCTCGCGGTTGCGGGTTACCTGGCGTTGGAACGGATGGCCGTACGCCCGGATCCGATCCCGCTCGGCGAACTGCAGTGGAGCGGGCCCCGGCCACGCCGCGTGATCGTGCTGCCCGCGTATCGGGCGGCGAAGACGCTGGTCGAGGTCGTCGCGGATATTCCCCAGGGACAGGCCGATCGGATCCTCCTGGTCGATGACGCGAGCGCCGACGCCACTGTCAGCGTCGCCACCGCGCTCAGGCTCGACGTGATCCGGCATCAACGCAACCTCGGCTATGGCGGCAACCAGAAGACCTGTTACCGGCAAGCGCTCGACATGGGCGCGGACGTCGTCGTGATGCTGCACCCGGACGGGCAGTACGACCCAGCCATCATCCCGAACCTGTGCCAGGTAATCGAAAGCGGTGAAGCCGATATCGTGCTCGGCTCGCGCTGGTTGGGACTGGATCCGGCCAAAGCCGGCATGCCGTGGTGGAAGCGCCTCGGAAACCGCTTTCTGACCACGTCTGAGAACCAGGTCCTTGGCCTCCATCTGTCTGAGTACCACACCGGTTATCGCGCCTATTCGAGGCGATTTCTCGAAGCCATTCCGTTTCTGGAGAACAGCAATGACTTCGTCTTTGACACCCAGGTCTTGATCCAGGCGGCGACGTTCGGTTTCAAGATCGGAGAGGTGCCTGCGATCGGGCGCTACCACGCAGACGCGAGCTCGGTAAGTTTCATGACGTCGACCGTGTACGGGCTGAAGACCCTAGGCGCATTGATGCAATACGTGTTGCATCGGGCGGGGTTTCCATGCGTGTGGCTGACTCCGGTTTCAGATGCCGACAAAGAGTCGCTTGCGATAAGCCAGGTAGCCCACCACAGCCAGGTTTAGCAGCAGCGCGCCGGCCTTGAACAGTGTCGCGTGGTTGACAACCTCGTAAGCCTCATACGGAATCAGGATCCCGGTTGCGATCACAGTCAGGTATTCGGCCCAACGTCGGCGCATGGCCAGGCCTACGCCTTCGGTTGCCTCGAGCGCGGCGTATCCGATCGCGCTGACGGCCAGGATGCTGATGTGATTGAAGGCTCCGATGTAGGTGATGAGTCGCAGTAGGAGCTGGACGATGATGTTGCGCCCGACGTTGAGGTTGAGCTGGTCCTCGGCCCAGCTTGCCCACAGGTCGAGCCATCCGTTGCGTCCGGCCACCAGCAGGCCGACTCCGAGCGCGATCAGCACGATCGCTTTGAGGATGCGCTCGACGATGATCACTTTGATGAAGGCATCGTGCTCGCCGCCAAGGGTGCCGAGCTCCTGCCACAGCCGGGCGAAATAGTGGGGTCGCTCGACGTCGGTTTTGGCCATCCGTGGTCTGAAAGTTAGCTTGTTGACCAGCCCGCACGGTTTCGACACGAGGCCTGGCAGGCCGGCATGGCCTGGATTACGTGCTCTTTGCTCGGAAAGCTCCTTCCGTGTTCCTCCAAACGAGTGTTGTGCGCAAAACGTATGGAACCTGTGACCGGTAGGTGAAGGCGAGTTCTTAACAAGCTGCATTGCGAAGGACCTTTGCCGCGACTAATGTCATGTGCCAGGCTCGGCAGGCTGGGGGAGGGCGCCGCTGGGAGAGGGAGGGCCCGCGAAGCGGGTCGCGGTCAGGGCGCCTCGTCTCGGTGTTCGCGATGCTCCCGGAAAAGCATCACCCGGCAGTTCGCATTTTTCAGCACGTACGGCACCGTCTTGCCGAGGTTGAACTCCCCAAACCTCCTCTTGTACGGCAACCCCATGACGATCAGGTCGGCCCCCCATTCGACGGCCTCATCCACCAGCGCCGGGCCGGTGTCACGTGCCTGTACCAGCTCAGTCTCGACCGGGAGCTGGGAAGCCGCGGCCAGCTTCTCTACCTCGTCCAGGATCTTCTCGCCCCGCTCGACGACATCGTCGAGCACCGCGCCCAGGGGCAGCGACCGGTTCACCTCGATGATGTGCACCCCGTAAAGCCGTCCCCCCTGCGGATCCGTCATCCGGCACGCCAGCCTCACCGTTTCGGCGTCGACATCCTGCCCGCCGACCGCCACCAAGACCTTGCGCGAGGTGGTCGGATGGGCATGCCCGGCGCGCTCGGCCATCAGTGCTGGGGACCTCGCATGACGCGCCGAATCAGGACGTACGCCGCGAAGCCAAAGCACGCCACAGCGGTGCCCGCGGCGAGCTCCTGCGAGAGTGGATCCAGGGTCCGGTGCCCGGCCAGGTAAACCACCACCCAGATCCCGATTGCGAGCGCCATGACGCCCATGAACGTGAATGGGAAACGCACGCGTCCAAATCCTATCAAGCTCGGAAAGGCGCGCCCGAGGCGGTTCATGACCCTCCCTATAATCAACCGGCGTTGAAGCTCATGATCATCGGGTGTGGGCGTGTCGGCTCGCAGATCGCAGCCAACATGGATAGAGCCGGGCACGAGGTCGTGATCGTCGACCGCGATCCCAACGCCTTCTCCCGCGCCTCGACCCGAGGCGTTCTCACCCGGGATTTCAAGGGCGATCAGGTCGTCGGCAACGGCACCGACGTCGACGTCCTCCGCCGCGCCGGGATCGAGAGGGCCGACGGCTTTGTGGCGGTGACCGAGGGTGACAACCGCAATATCATGGCCTCGCAGATCGCCAAGCACGTCTACAAGGTGCCGCATGTCGTGGCGCGCATCTACGACCCCGAGCGCGCCGAGGCCTACGAGAAGCTGGGCCTTCACACCATCTGTCCGACCATCGAGGGCGCCCGCCACATCGAGAAAGTCTTGATGGAACGGGAGACCGGCTGACGCTATGTACGTGATCGTGGTCGGTGGCGGAACCGTCGGCTACTACCTGTCGCGAGACCTGGTCGAGCGTGGCCACGAGGTCACCCTCATCGAGAAGGATGGGCGGCGTGCGGACTGGCTCGAGACTCAGCTCGGCAGCATCGTGATGAGAGGCGACGGGTGCGAGGTGAGATTTCTCGCCCAGACCGGCATCGAGCGCGCAGACGCGATCATCGCCGTGACGGCCGATGACGAGGACAACCTGATCGCGTTGCAGATGGCCAAGCGACATTTCCGTGTCAAGAAGACCATCGCCCGCGTCAATAATCCGACCAACGTCGAGATCTTCAAGATGCTCGGTGTCGACGAAGCTGTCTCGGCGACCGACGTGCTGCTCGGAGCGCTCGAGCCGCCACTCACCGCCTGATCAAAAAGAAAAAGGACCGCTCGCGAGGAGCGGTCCCACATCGCCTCTTCCTGATCTATGAAGCCTTGCCGATCTTGTAGATCTTGGTGCCGCAGAACGGGCACGTGCCAACTGTTGCGGGCTTGCCGTTCTTCATCGTGATCGGCTGAGGGTCTTTCATCTCGACCTTTCTTTTGTCCTTCAAGCAGTAGCCTTCCACTAAGTCACCGTCCTTATCAGAGATTCTGTGCTGGGGGCGGACTTGCCCATTCTAGGGGTGGGTATTTGCGCAATACAACCCCAATTCAAAGTGAATTCAAGCCGCAGGGCCATCCGGGGCGCGAAAAACGTGCCAAAATGCGGCCTCAAAGGCGCGTTTTGAGTCCTCGCCGAAAAGAACAAAGCGCACCTCGGTGGCCGGCCAGCCTTCACTTAACACGTGGTCGAGACATTCCGCCATCACGCGCGCGCATTCGTCGATTGGAAATCCCGCGATGCCAGTGCCGACCGCCGGCACGGCAATGCTGCGCACCTCATGTTGATGCGCGAGTCGAAATGCATGATCCATCGACGACCTCAGTGACTCCCTCGTCGTACGAGATCCAAGCGACATGCTCGCTGCATGTATCACGAAACGCGCGGGCAGCGTTCCAGCACCGGTGATCGCCGCCTCACCAACCTTTACTGGTCCATGAGCGTCGCATTCATCCTGGATGGCGGGGCCACCCGCGCGTCGAATCGCGCCCGCCACGCCACCGCCCAGCTGGAGCTCGCTGTTGGCGGCGTTGACGATCGCGTCGACCTCTTGCTCCACCAGATCGCCGGTGACGATCACGACTCGCGTCTTAGAAATTCCCATACCTCTGCCATTCGCGCGTCAAGAAGTCTTGGCGTCGCGCTCGCGATGCCGCGCACGCCGATCGACTCGATGGTGAGTGATGCGCATGCCACGCCGCACACCAGCGCGTCCTGAAGCCCGGACCTCTGGGCCCCTGTGCTCAGCCACCTGGCAAGCATGCCTCCGGCCACCGCGTCTCCTGCTCCAGTTGTATCAAAGGCCGGGTGGTTCGGCAGCGCCGGCACGTGCACGTTGCCATCGGCCGTGTGAGCGGTCACGCCTTTGGGCCCCGCTTTCAAGACCAGGCCTTCCAGCCACCACTGGCGGCGGAACTCCTCGGGATCGCTTCCGCCGAGGGCGGCGAACTCTTCGTGGTTGCAGAAGTACCACGCCGCCCTGCGCAGGACGTTTCTCGCCTCGGGCGTCTGCACCTTGACGTAGGACAGCATGGCGTCGGCGGCCAGCAGGCGCGCCGCGTGGAGCGTCTTGATCGCCATGTCCTGGCGGTCCGGGCGCATGGAACCGATGAAGGCCCAACCCGCGAAGTCGGGTGGAATCTCCGGCTCCCATCGGTCATAGATGCGGTCCACGCTGCCCAGATCGAGGTTGTGTCCGTGCTCCTGGTGGGCTTTCCACCGATACGTCGGCGCGTCGATGACACGCAGGAACGAGGTATCGATCGGCCGTCCTTCGAATGCCCGGGTGACCTGCTCGGCTCCGTCGCGTCCGACCGGCGCCGATACCGCGACGGGCACGATCAGGCTGGCCGCGAGCGCGAAGTAGACCGCCGATCCGCCCAGCTCCTCGTGGACCTTGCCAAACGGGCCATCGCGCGTGTCGAGCGCGACGGAGCCGATGACGAGCAGCTCCGGCGCGTCAGGCACGCCGTCCTGTGCCGCTGCTTGCGGTCACTACGTGCCGCGCGTATCGCAGCTTCTCGAGGAAGTCTTCGGTGCTCGTGTAGTCGTCCATCTCCATCCAGCTTTTGCCGAGCTCGTCGGCGGAGTGGGAGTCGGATCCCGTCGCCTGCGCCTTGCCGAGATCCTCCGCGAGCTGCGCCGCGGCGCGATTCGCCGACGCATCGCACCACGGGTTGTAGGACTCGATGATGTCGATCCTCGGAGCGAGCTCAACCAGGCGTGCCGGCCGAAAGTTCGCGCGATGGCGGTCGAGCGGGTGGGGGATGTAGGTGAGCCCGCCCATGCCGTGAATGAGGTCCATCGCCTCCTCGGGGACGAGAAACGGCGGCACGCGGCTGGTGATGAAGAGGCCGATCACCTCGCCTTCGAGCGTCTTCGCCTCTTCACCGGCGATCGCCAGCTCTGGCGCGAGGCGCACCAGGTTCAGCGCTCCTTCGACGCTGTTGTGGTCCGTTAGCGCGATGCGATCGAGACGGCATTCGTGCGCCCGCTCGATCAGCTCCGGCAAGGAGCTGCGTCCGTCGTGCGAGTAATGCGAGTGGAGATGCAGGTCGACGCGCAGCACCGAGGCTGCTACAGCGTCGCGGCTTCTTTCAGCATTCGCTCGCGCGAGCGGGCGAACAGAGGAATCACCTGCGCCGGGCCCCTGCTCTGACACGCTTGCTCCATCAAGGCCGCTTGCGCGTCGTAGATGATCTCCATCACCTGCTCAGGTCGTCGCTCGCGACCGAGGCGCGCCGGCAGCTGTGGGTGCGCATGGCGAAGCACATTCATCAACCTCGGGATCAACCAGCCCGGCACAATGCGAATTCTCTGCACCTGGCATTCTTCGACCCAGAACAGCAACTCGTCTGATTCCTGCAGGAGGCGTCGCGGCGTCATCGCTCGCGCACTCCTCCGGTGCCACCGCCGATAACGCTCCTGCTCCTCGATGGTCTGCTGAAGCATGGGCTGCAACCCACTATATCAGTGACCTGCGGCCATTCTTGCTCTTGTCGGATAACACAGCGTTCGCCATCCGCCGGCCGCGGGAATGAGATGCACCTGACGGTCGAAGGTCCACTCTTTCCACTGCTGCCGCACCCGATATCGGATCACGAGGCGAGCCACGTTGTTGTACGTTCGCTGATGCACCTGGTCGGTCCACATTTCAAGCACGGTGATGTCGGCAACCTGCATTTCCAGAATCTCCAACCACTCATCCAGCCGCGGCATTTCCCGGATGAAGTTCTGCAGGCCGCCCCATGCGCGCTGGGCGTCATCGGCCAGCATCTCCCACATCTCATCAAAGCGGGCTTCGGCGTGCAGCTTCATGAAACGCATCTCGAATGTCGCCGGCGCAAGCGACGCCGGAGGTGGGGGTCGAAGCGGCTCGATCGGAGGCGGCACGGCGGCGAACCCGCCTCCAATTCCGGTTCCCACCGACGTACTCACGAAGCGGCCGAAGTCGTCGGCCGACCACGTGGTGAACTGACCGGCCAGGCGCGAAATGAACGTTTCCACGATCGGCCAGCCCCGCAGCGGCCGAAAGATCTTCTTGACCATTGGCGCTAGATATTGTGTGATCTCCCCAGACTGTATACATAATGTGGATAACTCGCAAGCCCCGACCGCATGGAGCTTGCAGGCGCCGGGCTCGATCCAGCGCCCGGCGAGCCTCCGCCACCGCCTGTCCGACGGGCTGCGGCAGCCAGCGGCGCCGGTCGGGAGCCTGGATCATCGCCGTACGGAACAAGCTCAGAGGGTGATCCGGATCGGGGTCGCCGTCTGGCGCCTCGGCGCCCGACCTCAGCGGACGGTCATCCGCCGAACCGCCGCCGCCACCTCGTCGAGCGGCAGCCCGACCGGGCAGACCGAAGAAGCCGCGGCCAGATCCGGGCCGTCGCCTTCTCCCCGCGAGACATCGGAGGACGCCTCTCCCAGTCGCGCGTAAAGGCGCATATAGGAGGACGCAAGGTCGGGCAGCCGCGTCTTGCCGAGGCGGCCCGCGGCCAGGGCACAGAGGCCGCAGTTGATGCACGTGACCAGGCGCGGATGCCTCTCGCGTTCGGCGGGCTCGAGGGCGCGGATTCCATCCGCCGCGTACGTTTGGTAGAGGTCCGCGAGTTGGGGTCTACCCCGGCCGAGACGGCGCCTCGCGAGATGCAGGCCGTAAGCCCAGGCGAGCTTGGCGTAGGAATCAGCGCGCGCCATCTTATAGCCGGCTTTCGCCCGCCATCAGCCCCCGCATCGCGCCCTGGGTGAGCTCTTCTTGAGCCCACCCGGAATGTCCCAGTACCGGCGCGCGTCCCAACCAGGCTCCCCGCACGAATTCTCTTGCCGCATCGAATCTCTGCGATGCGCTCCACCCGAGCACCCCACCCACGACTTCAGCTGCGCGCAAGATGCATGCCGCCCCGGCGCAGGGGCCCGCGGCGACGCCGACGCGTCGGAATGCATCGGCCAGCGATCGCACCTGCTCATGCCTGGCCGCGTATGTGAGCTCCGCCTCGGTGACGGGCTCGCACCGGCAGAGGATGCGCGACGTGCGGCCTTCATCAAGGACCTTTTCGGCGTTTGATCCGTGCCGGCTCTGCAGCTTGAGCGCCGCCAGCGCCGGAATGCCGCACCGCGACGCCAGCTCCTGAACGGGTTCTGGATCCGATTCGTTTCCCGGTAATGGCCGCGAGGCCGTCGTGCACTCGGCCTGATGCCCGAGCTTCCGACAGACCGCGTCTGACGTCTCTTCCGCCATCAGGCGGTACATCGACAGCTTGCCGCCGGCGATGGTGATGAATCCATCGGCGCCGTGGGTCGAGTGGTCGATGACCTCATACCGGCGCGAAAGCTCGTCCTCGTAGCGGCGCCACTTGAACAATGTCGGCCGGACACCCGTCGTGGTCCGCACCGGGCGGTACTGGCGGATCGCAGGAAAGACGCGCTCGAATCCCTGCAGCAGGTAATCGACCTCGTCCTCGAGCACCTCCACCGCGTCGAGGTCACCGTAGAAGTCGTCGTCGGTCGTGCCCAGGAGGGTGAATCCGGCGTGGGCCACCATCAGCAGGTCGCGCCCGTCCACCGACTCCGCGCTGATCGAAAAGTTCGAGATCCGGTGCGGGTAAACGATGTGGACGCCCTTGGCCGGTCGGAGATGAACCTCGACGCCCGCCATCCCCGCGACCTCGGGCGACCACGGCCCGGTGGCGTTCACCACGGCGCGGGCGCGCGCCTCCGAGATCTCGCCGTCGGGAGAGCGGTAGCGGACGCCGATGACCTTGCCGCCGTCCTTGATCAACTCGGTGACGCGGGTGTGATTTTGGGCATGAGCGCTGTGGGCGATCGCGTCCTGGACGTTGGCGTAAACGAGCCGGTGCGGGTCGACACCCCACTCCTCCATGGTCACCGCGGCGATCACGTCCGGCGACAATCCCGGCTCGGCCTGCCGTGCCTCCGCGCCGGTCAGGCGGCGATGGGGATGGGCGTGTTTGAGTGGTTGGAAACGGTCGTAGACCTCCATCGCCGTTTCCATCCGCTCGATGTTGTTTCGGTCGTGCGGCAGGACCGGGATGAGGAACACGACGCGGTACACCAGGTTGCGGGCGATGGTCACGATGTGGCCTGCGTCCACGCAGGAGAGCCGCGTCGTGTCCCAGTCGTACTCGAGGTAACGGGGACCGCCGTGGATCATCCAGCTCGAAGCCCCGCTGGTGCCCGCGCCCCAGTCGCCCTTCTCCAGCAGGAGGACCGAGAGGCCGCGTAAAGAGAGGTCGCGCGCGATGCCTGCCCCGGTCACGCCTCCGCCGATCACGACCACGTCGTGGACGCTCGGAGCGGTCACGCCGCCGATACTAGGCGATAACTCCTAGCTGGCCGCCTCGTGCTGCTTCTGGAACTCTTCGATGATTCCCTTGGCGAGGTGCGCCGGCATCTCCTCGTAATGGGAAAACTGCTTCGAGAAGCTGCCCCGGCCCTGGGTGATCGAGCGCAGGTCCAGCGCGAACCGGAGCATCTCCGACTCAGGGACCATGGCCTTGACGTCCTGGTAGCCATCGGTGGGCTCGGTGCCGAGGATCTTGCCGCGGCGGCCGTTGATGTCAGACATGATGTCGCCGAGATACTTCTCTGGCACGTGGATCGTCGCCTCGACCAGCGGCTCGAGCAGGACCGGACCGGCATCGAGCGCGCCCTTGCGGATCGCGACTGAGCCCGCGATCTGGAACGCCATATCGTTGGAGTCGACCTGGTGGTACTTCCCGTCGACGAGGGTCACCTTGACGTCGACCATCGGATAGCCGGCGACCACGCCCTTGCCCATGTTGTCGACGATCCCCTTCTGCACCGAGGCCCTGAAGTTCTGGGGGATGGCCCCCCCGAAGATCTTGTCCTCCCACACGAAGCCCTCGCCTCTTTTGGTCGGAGCGACCTCGATCACGCAGATCCCGTACTGCCCGTGACCGCCGGACTGCTTGACGTGCCGGCCCTCGGCCCGGCTGTGGCCCGAAACCGTCTCGCGGTAGGCGACGCGCGGCACCTGGGTCGTAGCCTCGACGCCGTACTTGCGCTTGAGCTTCTCGAGGGTGACGTCCAGGTGGACGTCACCAAGGCCGGAGATGACCAGCTGCTTGGTTTCCTCGACACGTTCCACGTGTAACGTCGGGTCTTCTTCACTCAGGCGGGCCAGGCCGCTGGAGATCTTCTCCTCGTCGCCTCGCGCCTTCGGGGTGATCGCCACGCTGTAGGCAGGCCCGGGCAGATCCAGGGGCGGCAGCGGCCCACCGTCCTTCATACCCAGCGTGTCAGCGGTAAGCGTGTGGGTCAGTTTGGTGGCCGCAGCGATGTCGCCGGCGTGCACCTCGGTCGTGGCTACGTGCTCCTTACCACGCGGAAAAAAGATCTGCGCGAGGCGCTCCTCACCGCCGCGGCTGAGGTTCGGCAGGTGAGCATCGGCCTTCACCGTGCCGGCCACCACCTTGAAGTAGCTCACCCGGCCGAACTGGTCGCCGCCGGTGCTGAACACGAACGCCCTGACGGGTTTTTCGGGCTCCACTTCAGGCGGGGGCATCAGCTCGGCGATGGTCGACATGAGCGTTCGCACCCCGAGCAGCTTCGTCGCCGAGCAGCACACGACCGGGGCGACCTTGCCTTCCAGGATGCCCTCGCGCAAACCGCGCTGGATCTCCTCCTCGCTCAGGGTCCCTGCGTCCAGATACTTCTCGAGCAGCGAGTCGTCGCTCTCCGCGGCCGCTTCAATGAGCTGACCTCGGTATTGCTCGACGAGCTTTTGCATGTCGTCCGGGATCGGGACCTCGCTGCCCTTGCCGTCGGGCGTCGTCACAAACGCTTTCAGGTGCAGCAGGTCGACGATGCCGCGGAAGTCCTGCTCCGAGCCGATGGGGAGGTGGAGAGGGAATGGCCGGGGCGAGAGGTGGTCGCGCATGGCGGCGACGGCGCCGTAGAAGTCGGAGTTCTCCTTGTCCAGCTTGTTGACCGCCACGATCCGCGGCTTGTTCGTCCGGTTGCAGTGCTCCCACGCGACTTCGGTGCCGACTGCAAGCTGAGATGTGGGTCCGACGACCACGACCGCGGCCTCCGCGGCCCGCAAACCGCTGATCACCTGGCCCGCGAAATCGAAGAAGCCGGGCGCATCGAGGATGTTGATCTTGTAGCCGTTGTGCTCGGCAAAGCCGACGCCGAGGTTGATCGAGATCTTCTTCTTCTGTTCCTCGGGCTCGAAGTCCATGGTGGCCGTGGCCTGGTCGGGGGAGCCCATGCGTGCGATGGCGCCGGAGGCGAAAAGCATGGACTCCGCGAGCATGGTCTTGCCGTCATGCGAGTGGCCCAGCAGAACCACGTTTCTGATCTTGTCGGGAGCGTAGTCAGTCGCCATCCAGACCCCCAGCTCTAGCGGCCCCGCGCAGTTACGAAAACAAGTCTAAGGCGAGGTTAACAGCCGACCGAACCGGGCGCGGCCGGCGCAGCCGTAGAATGTCAACTCGCATGGTCAAGAAGACGGCATCGATCGAAGAGGTGCTGGCGGCCATCGAGGCGGCCCGCGACAAGGTGATGGCTGACGAGGTGAAATCGCTCACCAAGCTTGGAATCCCGAAGGCGATGGCCTATCAGATGATCGCGAGCAGGTTCCACCAGAAGGTGGGGAACCAGGAGGAGGCCGAGCCCGACCCGTTTGAGGGGAACGCCACCACCTCCTGGGAAGAAATCAGCTAGGACGACACGGGTGAGGACGGCGTCCTCCCTGGCGGCGTAGTTCGATCGTGAACCGCGCTGAGCGGCTGGCGCGGTTGCTGCGGGTCCTGGCCGCTGTCATCGCCGAGCCTGGACTGAATCCCCTGGAGCTCGCCGAACGCGCGGGCGTGTCGGAGCGGACGCTGCGCCGCGACCTCGCTCAGCTGCGCGACCTGGGCTACGAAGTCGCCTACACCAGCGGGTACGAGGTCCAGGAAAAGCTCAACCTCGACGGCCGCGCCCGCCGCCGGCCGCGCGG
>WNGJ01002271.1_pt1 | contig 24121 bp, 20 predicted proteins | sample 5400611 | NCBI WGS metagenome assembly WNGJ01 (sample SAMN13153375, study PRJNA577476) | soil metagenome | isolation source: 40 cm soil or saprolite under Garry oak tree replicate 1 | place: USA:California | collected 2016-06-15
GCAGACCGACGTGGAGTCCTTCGCCGTGCTCGAGCCGGTCGCGGACGGCTTCCGAAACTACCTCGGGGGCAAGTACCCCGTGTCGGGCGAGGAGTTCCTGATCGATCGGGCGCAATTGCTGACGCTGACCGCGCCCGAGCTGACGGTGCTCATCGGCGGCATGCGCGTCCTGAACACCAACGTCGGAGGGACGAAACACGGCGTCTTCACCAAGCGGCCGGGAGCGCTGACCAACGACTTCTTCGTGAACTTGCTCGACATGGGCACGGAGTGGAAGGCGGCGTCGGACGCCAAAGACGTGTTCGAAGGGCGCGATCGGAAGACAGGCGCGCTCAAGTGGACCGGCACGCGCGTCGATCTCGTGTTCGGCTCGAACTCCCAGCTCCGGGCCCTGGCGGAGGTCTACGGAAGCTCGGACGCGCAGGCGCAGTTCGTCCAGGACTTCGTGGCTGCCTGGACCAAGGTGATGAACCTCGATCGCTACGACCTCGCGTGATCTCAGAGAATAGGCCTTAGGGTCTTGTGCCGAACAGCCTCGACGTGGCATCGGGTCATCCCCGACCACGTCGAGGTTGAGCGACCCCCCCGGCAACCGTGAAAGACGAGGGGTTAGCGGACGCAGCATCCGCTGACCCCTTTCGTTTACCTAAGAATCACCCAGTAAGCCCGAGGACCAAGTGTGACGCAGGAGCGCGTGGGGCGACCGTCCGCCTGGACGGTGCAGGCGCCGCACCGCGAGAGGCCGCCCCGGAACTTCGGGTTGTCGAGCCCCAGGTGGTGAACTCCGGACCGTAGACCCCTTGACAGGGGATGGCTGATTTGATACCCCGGCATCTACTGACGTTCGATTGACGTTGATCCGTCCGATAGCCAGAATTCGAGGTCGGCGATGCGGCGGGCCGCCCGCAAACGTAGAACGCGTCAGTTGGAACAGGTATTCGAAGCGGTCCAGGGCGACCACACCCACCCGTTCGCCCATGAGATCTACAGGCGGGTGCACAAAAGGCTGCCTCGAATCAGCCTCGCCACGGTGTATCGCAACCTTCACAGTCTCGTCGAGGAGGGCAAAATCCGCACGCTCCTCCTGGATGGACAGGGAGCGCGGTACGACCCCGAGACCAGCGAGCACGATCATTTCGTCTGCGAGAGATGCGGTCGAGTGGATGACCTGTTGTTGTGGCGCGCCCGACGACGGATAGATCTGACCTCGCTCGCGAAGCACGGCTACGTCGTCATGACGCACAACTTGACGATCCATGGAATGTGTCAGGCCTGTGCCTCTCGACGTCGGCTTTCCCGGCCCCCGCGTCCGGCGGCACGCAAGCCCTGACGAGAGCCCCGTGTGGCGACAGCAGTGAGGGTGGTTCACAAGTAAAGGAGTCGACGTATGGCCTACCAAGACGACATCGCGTTGATGGCTCACCTGATGCGCCGCGCGGCCTTCGGCGCAGGCCGCGACGAGCTCGAGGCGCGCGTGGCCAAGGGGTACGAGGCGACCGTCGAGGAGTTGCTCCACCCTGAGACGCAGCCGGCCGTCGATATGTACACACTGCTCCGCTACCAACCGGCGTCGTTACTGCCGGGCGGGCAGCCCCCGATGGGGAACGTGAACTTCATGTATCACCTCGTGAATACGAAACGTCCGCTGGAAGAGAAAATGGCGCTCTTCTGGCACCATGTGTTCGCCACCGGCAACTCCAAGGTCGACAACTACGATCAGCTCTTGGAGCAAATCGGCCTCTTCCGTCAGCAGGGCATGGGCAACTACCGCGACCTGCTCTTAACGATTGCCAGAAACCCCACGATGATCTTCTGGTTGGACAACAACCAGAACCACGGGACGGCCGTCAACGAGAACTGGGGTCGCGAGCTGCTCGAGCTGTTCAGTATGGGCGTCGGCGCCTACACGGAAAAGGATGTCCGTGAAGCGTCCCGCGCCTTCACCGGCTGGACCTTCGAGACCAAGATCCCGCGCCTGCCCTATGGGCGGTTCCCGTGGAAGTTCGAGTACCGCCCGGAGGATCACGACGACGGCGAGAAGGAGTTTCTCGGTCACCGCGGCCGCTTCAACGGCGAGGACATCATCGACATCGTCGTGGAACAACCGGCCTGCGCGCGCTTCGTGTGCCGGCACCTGTACAACTTCTTCGTCGCCGACGAGGCTCAGGTGCCCGCCTGGTCGATCGAACCGCCGCGAGACCAGAAGGCGATCGACACGCTGACGGCGGCGTTCCGCCAGTCACGCTTCGACATCCGGTCGGTCCTGCGGGTACTGTTCAACTCGAGCTTCTTCAAGGAGGCCCGCTTCAAACACCTGAAATCGCCTGCCGAGGTGGTGGTGGGCAGTCTGCGCTTCGCGGGGGGCTACGAACTGCCGAGACCCGGCTATGGCGATCTCTCGATGCAGCCTGCCTACATGGGGCAGGACCTGCTCAATCCTCCGAGCGTGGAGGGATGGCACACGGGCCCGGAGTGGATCAACAGTGGCTCACTGATGGCTCGCATCAACTTCGTGGCCGGACTGGTCGGTGATCCGTCGCTACCGGGCGTCCGCGCCATCATCGATCGACTGAAGACGAAGGGGACGCTGAGCCCGGAGCAACTGGTCGACGGGTGTCTGGATCTTCTGGGCCCGGTCGAGGTGAGCCCCGAAACGCGGCAAGAGCTCGTCGCGCAGGCCAAGGAGTGGGGCCAGACGGGCTGGGCGAGTGAGACGAGCGCCAAGACCGCCGACAAGCGTGTTGGCGAAATGCTGCAGCTGATCGTGGCGACGAGAGTACCAGTTCGCCTAACGTCATGAGCCTCATCGGGTGAGGAGGGTTACGCATGGCCGCGACGCAAAAAGACCCCGTGCTGGTCACGCTACAGCTCTCGGGCGGCAACGACTATCTCAACACGGTGATTCCGTTCAATGACCCGCTGTACCGCGACAACCGTCCAGCGGTCGGGATCCCCGACGACCAGATCTTGAGATTCGACAAGAGCTACGGCTTCCACCCGGCGATGGCGCCGATGAAAAAGTTCTGGGATCAGGGCAAGCTCGCCATCGTGCACGGCGTGGGCTACGCCAACTCGCCGCGCTCACACTTCCGCTCCATGGATATCTGGCATACCTGCGAGCCGGAGAAGGTGGGGACGCAGGGCTGGTTGGGACAGGTGGCGCGCGAATACGACCCTAGAAAAGAGAACGTCGTCACGGTCGTGAGCTTCGGGCAGTGCCTGTTCCGGGCACTGGTCGCGCCGGGAGTCCCCGTGGCGTGTGTGTCCGGCCCACTGGAGAAGTACGGGTTCCTGCCCAACATCCAGGAACGGGAGCAGCGCCTGCAAGTGCTCGATCGCTTCGCGAAGATGTACGCCCCGGTCGCGGGGAGCGGCGTGATGGAATATCTCGGCACCACCGGTCTGGACTCGTTGAAGGGGGCCGATATCCTGAAGGTGGCGCCGCAGAAGTACGCCTCTACCGTGAAGTATCCGGAGACCTCGATCGCCCGCAAGCTCAAGGGGATCGCCCAGGTCCACTTTGCCGATCTCGGGAGCCGGATCTTCTACTGCGATCACGGCAGCTTCGACACGCACGCCGGCCAGAACCCCGGCCACGGCGGCCTGTGGAAGGACGTGTGCGAGGGTCTCGAGGCTTTCACCGCGGATTTGCGCGAGCACGACCACGCCGACAACGTCATCATCCTGCTGTTCTCGGAGTTCGGCCGCCGTGTCCACGACAATGGCTCGGGGACGGACCACGGGGCGGCCGGGCCCGCCTTCATCCTCGGCGACAGTGTCAAAGGCGGTCACTATGGCGAATATCCCTCCCTCAAGGCGGAAAAGCTGGTTCAGGGCGACCTGAACCCGAGCACGGACTTCCGCAGCATCTACTCGACGATTCTGGACAAGTGGCTGAAGTTGGACCCCAAACCGATTACCGGTGGCAGGTTCGAGCAACCGGCCTTCCTGAACTAGGAGAGAGGCAATGCCGCTTACAACGGTGGCGCAGGGAAGAGTCTACGAGTGGAGCCACGCTGTCGGGCGTGGCGCGCAGTCGGGCACGGGGTTCAACTATCCTCAGACGATGTGCCTCGCGAAGGGCGGCGTCGCCTTCGTCGCCAATCGCGGCAACGAGAACAATTTCGGGATGCGTGTCAACGAGGTGAAGATCGGCGGTCCCGGCGAAGAGGAACTGCTCGCCGAGTTCTTCCAGTGGGGCGAGGGGGACGGCCGTTCGACCTGGCCGTTCGGCGTCGCGGTCGACGGCCAGGACCACGTCTACGTGTCGGATGAGTGGACCAACACCATCTCGGTGTTCGACAGCAAAGGCAAGTTTCAGCGGAAATGGGGAAAGACGGGCAGCGGCGATGGCGAGCTCCTGCGCCCGGCCGGTCTGGTGTGCGAGAAGAACGGCAACCTCATCGTCGTCGACAGCGGGAACAATCGACTTCAAGTCTTCACCGGCGAAGGGAAGTTCCTGGCGAAGTGCGGTAAGGCCGGGAGCGGGGACGGAGAGTTCAATCAGCCCTGGGGGGTCACCCTCGACCAGGCCGGCAACATCTACGTCGCGGACTGGAAGAATCACCGGGTCCAGAAGCTGTCGCCTCAGGGCAAGTTCTTGATGAAGATCGGCCAATACGGGACGGTTCCCGTGGCGCCGGGAGCCTTCGCCGTCACCTACATGGGGCCCTACATGTCGCCCGCGGGCACGCCGGGCTATCCTAAGGCCGGCCTGTTCAACCACCCCACCGACGTCGCGGTGGATACCGACTACGATATCTACGTCGCCGACTGGGGCAATCATCGAGTCTGCGTCTTCGACTCTGAGGGGAACCCGATCGCCAATCTCATCGGCGATGCCCAGGTGATGTCCAAGTGGGGCCAGATGAGCATCGACGCCAACCCCGACATGATGAAAGCTCGTCGTCGGGTGCGAAGCCTGGAGCCCGAATATCGCTTCTGCTTCCCGACGGCGGTCGACTTCGATCCGGAAACCGATCGCATCATCGTAGGACTACGTCGATTTCCAGGCGAATCTCTAAAGGGTGAAACCTGCGGTTCGCTCCTGCCTTGCTCCTTCGTGCATGGGGGAGGCAGGGGCGAACGGAAAGGGGCTCGACGCGCTCAGTCCGTCGAGGTCGGCGGGCTCCTCGTTGGGGTGACACGAGTCGGCAGAAGCGTCTGCTTCCGGCCGTCTCGCCACTCGACGAGGACGATCTCGTGCCCGACCTGGCGTAAGGTGCCCAGGTCGAGTCGGAATCGACCGTAGAGCGTCGTTGTGTCGAGCCGGCGAGCGGCCGCGAGCAGCTCTCGGTCCGAGAGACTACCCGCGCGCCGGACGCACTCGCCGATGATGATGCCTAGCGTGTACGCCTGCGCCGCAACGTAGCCGGGATCGTGCTGGAACACTCGCCGGAATTCAGAGCAGAACCAGGCTGAGGGTGGCCCTATCGAAGGTTGCTCGTACAGATGAGGCTCCCATTGGCTTGGTCCAATCACGCCTTCGGCAAGCGCTCCGAGCTCCTGCTGGAACGCGCTCGCTCCGGCCGCGACACACGCGACGATCCCGACCGTTTCGAGCCTCTGGCGCTCCCGGATGATCGCGACGTCGTCCTCGAACCGCCCCGCGACCACGAGGAGGTCGGGACTGTCGGCCAACGCGCTGCGTAGGAGCGCGTTCGCGTCGTGAAGTGGGGAGTCGAATGCGATCGCGCGCACGATGTCGAAGCCGGCGGCCCGGGCTCCCGTTTCTACCCCGCGCCGGATGCTGGAAGCGAAAGTGCCGCGCGAGGCGTAGAGGACGATTGCCCGCTTCGCACCCGTGCGATGGCGGGCGAGTCTTGGCAGGTCTCGAAGATACTCGCTGGCCGGACTCAACACACTGACGACACTCGTGGAGCCGGCCTCGGTGACGGCGTCGGACGCGCCGCCGTGGTTCCAGAGGATCTTACCGTGCGCGGCCACCAGGGGCGCCACGGCAAGGGTCGATCCGCTCCCATACGGTCCGAGGAGGAGATCTACGCGCTCCTCGGTCAGCAACCGCGCGACGTTCTCCCGAGCGAGCAGCGCGCTGCTTGCGTCATCGAGGGCGACGAGGCGGAGCGCGCGGTTTGCTCGGTTCCGACCAAACCTCAGGCCTCCCGCGCACACGACGTGCTCCACCCAGAGCCGGATCCCGTCGTACGCTTCTTGCCCCTGGCGGCGCAACGATCCGCTCAGTGATACCGAGACTCCGGCGACGACGGGTTCGTGTGAGGTCACTCCATTACCTCGCTGGCTCGCCCTTTGCGCAACACCGAGGATACGGGTGATTGTGAGCGGAGTGAAGTTTCCGCGAGATCGACAGGCGACAGCATGTCCCGCCACACGACGAAACGATCGGTGTGGTAGCATCCGCACCCAAGAGAGACAGAACGATGTCACGCGCGGAGGTCCGCAAGATGACGACGGCGCCCGCACGTATCGCGTACTTCAACGGACGTTTTCTCCCCGAGTCAGAAGTCCTCGTCCCGTTCCGGGACCGTGGCTTCAAGTATGGCGACGCGGTCTTCGACACCACGCGCACCTTTGGCCATCGCATTTTCAAGGTGCGAGAGCACATCGACCGACTGTATCGATCTCTGCGCTATCTGCGCATCGATCCTGGGCTGCCGCCGGCGACAATGGCCGACGTCACCGAGGAGGTCCTGCGGCGGAATCTTCCGCTCCTCGAACCTGACGACGACTACTGGGTCACGCAGCGCGTCTCGCGCGGCCTCGATCCGTCCGATCAGAAGATCTTCGGCCACGAGGGACCGACCGTCATCGTCGAATGTGTGCCGCTGCCCCTCCGGGAACGGGCGTCGCTCTACCGCGACGGAATTCGCGTGCTGACGCCGTCGATCCGTCGCGCCCCGCCGGAAGCCCTTTCGCCGCGCGTCAAGACGCACAATTATCTGAATGTGATCGGGGCGAATCTCGAAGTGAAGGCTCGCGACCCCGAAGCGTGGGCGGTACTTCTCGACACGAACGGCAATCTAGCCGAGGGCATGGGCAGCAATATCTTCGTGGTCCGTGGCGGATCCCTGTACACCCCGCGCGAGCAATACGTGCTTGCCGGCATCAGCCGCGAAACCGTGATCGATCTCGCGCGCGGACTCGGTGTCGCGGTCGTGGAGAAGGACCTCGATCTCTACGACGCGTACAACGCTGACGAGGTATTTCTGACTTCGACCAGCCTCTGCATCTGTCCGGTGCAGAGGGTGAACGATGTCCGCGTCGGGTCCGCGATTCCAGGGCCGATCACCCGGCAGCTCAGCGATGCGTATTGCCGGCTCGTCGACTTCGACTTTGTCGGCCAATACCTGAAACGACTCGAGTAGGCCGCGCGACCCCGAAGGGAGGTACTACAAGCTCGGGTCCTCTTCCCGGTTACGGACTAGTCTACGGACCGTTCTGAGCGACCTGACTGATTTCGAGTAGGAGGACCGCCACGTGAGGCGTTCCGTCAAGACCCGTCATCTGTTCGACCTCCTGGCCGTCGCACTGACTCTGACCGCTATCACATCGACGGCCATATCCTTCTCGTCACCGGCCGGGGCCGCGGCCAAGGGCAAGATCGTCCTCGCCTGGCACGCCGGACTCGCATCCCGCTGGTTGGATCCCCAAGACCACGACGGCACCGCCACGCCGGACAACTTCCTCACCGCGATCCACGACGCCCTCATCAAGAATCAGGGCACCGAGCTCTACAACCATCCCGCTCTGGCCGAGCACTTCACGGTCGCCGCAGATTCGAGGAGCGCCACGTTCACGCTGCGAAGGGGGATCAGGTTCCACAACGGCGAACCGGTCACTCCGCAAGATGTCAAGTTCAGCTACGAGAACTACCGGGGTGCCAAGGCCGACGTCTTCAAGAAGAAGACGGAGCGCGTCGAGATCATCAACGACCGCACAATCCGCTTCCTCTTCAAAGAACCCTTCCTCGACTTCGCGATTCTCTTCGGGACCGCCAATGTCGCCGGGCCAGGCTGGGTAGTGCCTGAGAAGTACTACAAGCAGGTGGGCGCGGACGCCTTCAAGCAGAAGCCCATCGGAGCCGGCCCCTACAGGCTTGTCCGGCACGAGCCGGGGGTGAAGATCGAGTTGGAGGCCTTCGACGGCTACTACCGTCCGGTGAACGTGAAGCAGCTGGTGATGGCTTCGGTGCCGGAGGCGGCCACCCGTGTCGCCATGCTGGAGCGCGGCGAGGCGGATATCATCTACTTCGTTCCCGGCGAGCTGATCAACAAGGTCGGAAGGCTTCCCGGCGTCATGCTGGCGCCGGTGCTCTCCGGATCCTGGTGGCTGGAGTTCCCCGGATTCCAGGATCCCAAGAATCCGTTCCGTGACAAGCGGGTGCGCGAAGCCGTGAGCCTGGCCATCGATCGCCGGGCCATTAACCATGCAGAGGCGGGGGGGCTGGGCAAGCCGACGGGCAACTGGATCAACAACGATGTGCAGTACGCAATCGAATGGCCCGAGTACGAGCGCAACATCGAGCGTGCGAAGCAGCTGATGCGCGAAGCGGGATTTCCTAACGGTTTCGATGTGGACTGGGTCACGCCCGTGCCCCCGTTCTACTCGCGTGGCGAGCGGATCATCGCGCAGCTTCGCGAGATCGGCATCCGGGGGAGGCTGCAGACCATGGAGCGGGGCATCTTCTTGCAGCGGCTCCAGGGCGGGCTCAAAGACTGGCCCGGGATCCAGATCATCTTTCAGGCCACCAGGATCGCCGGGAGTTGGTCATTCTGGTATGAGGCCTTCTTCAAGTGCGGCGGCTTCAACTCCCGAGACCGCATCTGCGTGACGGACCTCGACGGTAAGTTCGACCAATACGAGCGATCGATCAATCCGGCGGAGCGAAAGAAACTGGCCGAGGAGATCCAGCGTGGGATCCTCGAGAATTACTACCTGGTACCCGTGTTCCGCCACGCATTCATCAACGCCATCGGCCCTCGGATCATGGCGCAAAGATGGCAGGACGTCTTCCCGACCATCACGACGGGTTACGCCTATCCCTGGGAGGACTTGAAGGTGAAGGACCAGTGACCGACATGCGGTCCAAATCCGACTCCCTTCGTTTACCCAGACTTCACCAGGAATTGATTTTGGCGGCGTTGTCTCGCGAACGGGCGCGTCGGCTAGCGCCCGAGCCGCCGTAGGATCGTGTCGGCTTCATCGACGATCTCACGGACGATCTCCGCCGCCGGCTGCAGCTTCGACACCAGGCCCACGCTTTGGCCAACCCACATCGGCAGTTCCTCGATCTCGCCTTCCGTGCCGGCGCCAGGCGTGTGGGCCTGATAACGCACCACCGGAGCTCCGGCGCTCGATCGGGCGATCGCCTCGCCCTCGCCGGGACGCTGGCCGAAGGCTGGCCGTCCGGCGGCTTCCCATTGTTCGACGGTGCGATTGCGCAGCACGCGATGCGGCGCGTTTTCCCAGCCGCGGTCGAAGAGGTTCTCGAGGTATACGGTGTCGGCGGCGCTGGCCTGCAGTACCCGTTCCCGATAGTGTGGATGGATCGCCGCCTCCGTGCTGGCGAGAAATCGCGTGCCGATCCAGGCCGCGCCGGCGCCGAGGGCGAGCACCGCAGCGAGCCCGCGACCGTCGGCGATCCCGCCGGCTGCGACCACTGGCGTCGGCGCCACTGCGTCGATCACCGAGGGCACCAGCGGCAGCGTAGCGACCGTTCCCCTGACATGGCCCCCGGCCTCCCATCCCTGCGCTACCACCACATCGACGCCGCAGTCGACCGCACGTCGCGCCTCTGCGACCGAGCCGACCGAGTGCAATACTGCGGCACCGCCCGCTTTCGCGCGGGAGATCAGGGGGAGGGATCGCGCCAGAAGAACGAGATCACCGGGACGCGTTCCTCGAGGCACACCGCGAGGCGCTCCTCCTGTGGGAAGTCCAGGTTCAGGTTGACGCCGAACGGGCGCCCGGTGAGCTCACGGGTTTCGCGAATCTGCTGGCGCACTGTGTCGAGATCGGCCCGCCACGGGACCAGCATGCCGAGCCCGCCAGCGTTACTGACCGCGGCGGCGAGGGTCGGCCCGACCGCGCCACCCAAGGGCGCCTGAATGATCGGCACCTCGATTCCGAGACGCTGGCAAAGTGGCGTCCGCATGTATTCCTCCGCTGCGCTGGTGCAGAATTCACTGGTTCATCCCGGCGAAGAGGTCTCGCTGCGCGCCATCGACGGCAGGGCTGAAGAGCCTCGCGGTGGGGCTCGACGTCCATCATGACCACCAGCTCGCGAGGGTGGCGCTGAGGTACTCACGATTCATCCGGGCGATGACGCCGACGTCGATGCGCTTGGGGCACGCGGCCTCGCATTCACCGTGGAGCGTGCAGCTGCCGAATCCCTCGCGGTCCGCCGCAGCGACGAGGGCACGGGCGCGGCGCGCGCGCTCGGGTTGCCCCTGGGGCAGCAGACCGAGATGCGTGAGCTTCGCCCCGACGAACAGCGCTGCGGAGCCATTGGGGCAGGCGGCGACGCACGCGCCGCAGCCGATGCACGCGGCCGCGTCCAGCGCGCGATCGGCGGCGTCGCGCTCGACCGGGATCGTGTTGGCTTCGGGCGCGCTGCCGGTGCGCACCGAGACGTAGCCCCCCGCCTGCACGATGCGGTCGAGCGCGCGGCGGTCCACCACCAGATCGCGAACGACCGAGAACGCGCCGGTTCTGAACGGCTCGAGAGTGATCGTGCCGCCGTCGCCGAATGCGCGCAGGGTGACCAGGCAGGTCGTCACCCCCGGCACCGGCCCGTGCGGGCGGCCGTCGACGACGAGACCGCACGCTCCGCAGATGCCTTCGCGGCAGTCGCTGTCGAACGCCACCGGCGGCTCGCCGCGCGCCACCAGCCCCTCGTTCAGGACATCGAGGGCCTCGAGCAACGTCGTCTCCGGACGCATCTGGTCGAGGACGTAGCGGACGAAGCCGCCGATATCGTATGGATCGCGCTGGCGCCAGATGCGAAGCGCGATCTTCATCGATACGACCGCTCGCTCGGAGGTATGGTCTCGAACGCGAGTGGCTCGATCAGTAGCTCGGGGCCGCGACCGGGGGCGCCCGGCGTCCACGCCGCCACGTGGGCGAACCGTCCGTCGTCGCGCCGCGCCTCGCCGTCTTCCGTCCGGTGTTCCACGCGGAAGTGGCAGCCACACGACTCCTCGCGAGCCAGCGCGTCCCGGCACATTAACTCGCCCAGCTCGAGGAAGTCCGCGACGCGGCCGGCGCGCTCGAGCTCCTGGTTCAGCTCGCGGCCCCCACCGGGGACCGTCACGTCCTCCCAGAACGCCTCCCGCAGCGCCGCGACCTCGTCGATCGCCTTGGTCAGCCCGACGTGACTGCGCTCCATCCCGCAGGCGTCCCGCAGCACGCGACCGAGGGTCCGGTGGAAGTCGCTCGCCGTGCGACGCCCCTTGGGTGCGAGCAGCTTCTCGAGGCGAGCTCGCACCTCCGCCACCGCCGCCACCACCTCGGCGCCGTCCTCACCGACCGGCACGAGCCGCTCGCCGGCAAGGTAGCCGCCCAGTGTGGCCGGCAGGATGAAGTACCCGTCGGCGAGCGCCTGCATGAGCGCGCTGGCGCCGAGCCGGTTGGCGCCCTGATCGGAGAAGTTGGCCTCGCCGATCACGAACAGCCCAGGGATCGTGCTCATGAGATCGTAGTTGACCCATAGCCCGCCCATCGTGTAGTGGGCGGCCGGTGCGATGCGCATGGCGACGCGTAGGGGATCGTCGCCCGTGAGGTGTTCGTACATCTCGAAGAGGTTGCCGTAGCGCTCGCGGAGCGCATCGGCGCCGAGACGCTGTACAGCCTCCGCGAGGTCGAGATAAACGGCACACGCGCCCGGGCCGACGCCCCGCCCGGCATCGCACACCGCCTTGACCGCGCGCGAGGCCACGTCGCGGGGCACCAGGTTGCCGTAGCGCGGATACCGGCGCTCGAGGAAGTAGTCCCGCTCGGACTCCGGGATGTCCTTGGGGCTGCGGTCGTCCCCCGAGCGGAGGGGCACCCAGACGCGCGCGTCGTTGCGCAGCGACTCGGACATGAGCGTGAGCTTCGCCTGATGCTCGCTCGCGGCGGGCAGGCACGTGGGGTGGAACTGCACGAAGGCGGGATTGGCGAACGCCGCGCCGCGGCGGTACGCTCGCCAGACGGCCGTCGCATTCGAGGCCTTGGCGTTGGTCGACAGGAAGTAGACGTTCGCGTACCCGCCGGTCGCCAGCACCACCGCGTCCGCGACGTGCGCCTCGAGCGCGCCCGAGACCAGGTCACGCGCGATCACTCCACGCGCCCGGCCGTCGACCACCAGTAGATCGAGCATCTCCCGCCGGGCCAGCATGGTGACGCCGCCGGCCGATTCTTCCTTGGCCAGCGCCTGATAGGCCCCGAGCAACAGCTGCTGCCCCGTCAGCCCTCGTGCGTAGAACGTCCGCGAGACGAGCGCGCCGCCGAACGAGCGATTCGCGAGGTGGCCGCCGTACTCGCGCGCGAAAGGCACGCCCTGCGCCACGGCGTGATCGATGATGCGCACCGAGAGCTCGGCCAGCCGGTATACGTTCGATTCGCGCGCCCGGAAGTCGCCGCCCTTGAGTGTGTCGTGGAAGAGCCGCTCGATGCTGTCACCGTCGTTCTGGTAGTTCTTCGCGGCGTTGATCCCACCTTGCGCGGCCACGCTGTGAGCGCGCCTGGGCGAATCATGGAAGGCCAGGCACCGCACACGATAGTCGAGCTCCGACAGCGAGGCCGCGGCGGAGGCGCCGGCCAGCCCGGCGCCCACGACGAGGACATGGTGGCGGCGACGGCGCGTCGGGCCGACGAGCTCGAGATCCGCGCGACGGCGCTGCCAGCGGGAGGCGAGCGGCCCGGCCGGCGCATTGGCGCAGAGTTGGGCCGTCATCGAAGCCACCCCGCGAGCACCGCGAAGGGGACCGACGCGAATCCGAGGGCGACCGCGACGGACAACGCCGCCACGGCGGGGCGCCGGCGTGCCGCCGCCGCGTCTGGTCGCGCTCCGAGACTGCGCGCGGCTGCCCACAGGCCGTGGAAGAGGTGCAAGCCAAGGAGCGCGGCCGCGGCGACGTAGACGCCCGCGACCCATGGAGGCCGCAGTCCCCGCACGACGTTGTCGTACACGCGGCCGGGCACGAAGCCGGGATGCAGGGCGCCGAACGTGAGGTGGAGCAGGTGATAGACGACGAAGGCCAGGAGCAACGCGCCTCCCACGCGCATGCTGCGCGCGACCAGCGTGGACGCCCGGCGGCGGGCGGGGACGTCGTGCCGCGGGCGCGCCGCCTGGTTGGCGCGCGTGAGTGACACCACGCCTGCGACGTGCACCACCGCCGCCACGGCCAGCCCGGCGCGCGCCATCCATAGCCACGCAGGGATCTGCTGGAGGGCCGCCGCGTACCCGTCCGCCGTCGCGGCGCCGGAGAACACCGTGAGGTTGCCGAGCAGGTGCAGCGCTACCCACATCCCCAGGAGCAGGCCCGACAGGGCCACGAGGGCCTTGCGGCCCACCGTCGACCGCCAGAGCTCGACGAGCACGCGCATGGTCGCCTCCTGCCCCAGTCATAGCCCGACGCGTTTCATTAGTCGCATGCATTCGCCTTTCTCTGGCAATTAGGTAAACTTATGAATCGATGCACGTGGAGACACTCAAGACTTTCTGCGACCTCGTTGAGACCGGCAGTCTGTCACGCGCGGCCCGGCTGAACCTCGTCTCGCAGTCCGCCGTGAGCCAGCAGCTCCGCGCGCTGGAGCGGCGCTACGGACGTCGGCTAATCGAGAGGTCGCCCCGAATCGGAGCGCGGCCCACGGAGGTGGGACGTTTGCTCTACGAGGAGGTGAAGTCGCTGGTCGAGCGCCTGGCCGTGGTCGAGCGGCGCCTCCGCGTGCGCGACGATGTCGTGGCCGGAACGGTGCGCGTGGCCACCGTCTACAGCGTGGGATTGCACACGCTGCCGCCGGCCATCAAGCGATGCCTGGCCGCGCACCCCAGCGTCAACGTGCGCCTCTCGTACCGGCGCACCAACGAGGTGTACACCGCGTGCCTCGATGGCGACGTCGATTTCGGCATCGTAGCGCTGCCAGCGCGCCGGCCGCAGCTCGCAATCGTGCCGCTCGGCTTTGACGAGCTCGTCATCGCGGCACCGCCCAACCACCCCGTCGCGCGGCGCGCCCGCTGTCCGCTCGCCGTTCTCGACGGCCAGCCGTTCATCGGCTTCGACCGCGACATTCCCACCCGCCGCCTGGTCGACGGCCTCCTGCGCCGTCACCGGGTGCGGGTTAGCTACGCCATGGAGCTCGACAACATCGAGACGATCAAGCGCACCGTTGAGGCCGGCCTCGGCCTGTCGCTCCTGCCGGCACCGACGCTCGTTGCCGAGATCCGCGCGCGCACCCTGGTGGCTCGACCGCCCGTCGAAGGTCCCTTCCGCCGCCCTATCGGCGTCATGTATCGCCGCACACGCGAGCTCTCGGCCGCCGGGCAGGCGTTCCTCGCTCTGCTCACGGCCGAGCTGGGCACGCGCGCCGTCACACCGAAGGGCTGACCGCGAGACCGTCGTCGAGAGCCGACCGCTTGACCGGAGGCAGGAACGCATAGAAGGCAAGCGCAGTAGCTGTTCCCGGCAGCCAGGTCGCCCAACGCTTCGCGGGCCTCGGCGTCTTCCCTTGGAACTGGCGCGGCCTTGGGCTCAGTCGTCCCGCGCGGAGATCGTCCCTGGCATCGTGTTGCGGCGCGCCTCCGCCGGCTCGGGCCGCGTGACGGGCGCGCCACGGCGGCCGAGCGCCGCCTTGTCCATACCGTAGAAGCGCAGGCTGTTGTCGAGCAGCATCTTGCGCTTGGCAGAATCGGAGACGTCCTTTCGCCCGAGCAGCGTGGCGACCGTCCCGGGATAGGGGTTGCCGTCGTGGCCCGGCTCGCCGACGAATAGCGCGTCGAAGTGCAGGTAGTCTGAGGCGAACAGCATCGCGTCCTCCCCGAGGTGCTCGACGAAGAACGAGATGAACTCGTCGCCGGGCTCGCAGCTGAAGAACACGCGGCCACCCTTGATGTACTCGCTCGGCTTCGCCGAGATGTGCGCCCAGCGCTCGGGCGCGACCTCGTTGTACTCGTCCATGCGGTGCATCCAGTACGGCACCCACCCCGCACCCGCCTCCAGGAAGGCTACCTTCAGGTTGCGGAACCGTTCCAGTAGGCCACTCGTCACGATGTTGGAGCACGCGAGCATCTGCGCGAACGTGTGCGCCATGTGCGAGGCTTCCAGCATGTGGTCGGGCCGGTTGAGGTCGAAGTAGCTCCGGAACAGCGACGGCAGCGCCGGCCCGTGGACGGCGATCGGCACGCCGAGGCGGTCGGCTTCCGCCCAGAAGTCGGTGAGCCGCGGGTCGCTCAGCAGCGTGTCCTCGCGCACGGTGCAGCCGATCTGGATGGCCACCATGTGGAGCCGGCTCACCGCGCGGTGCATCTCCGCGATGGCGCCCTGCACGTCCTGTAGCGCCACCAGGCCGACGCCCTTGAGCCGTGACGGACACACCTCGCAGTAGTCGTGGAGCCAGTCGTTGTACGCTTGCGCGCGCGCTGCGGCGAAACCGCCGTCGCGGGTCACCGTGAGCGGCAGCTCGTCAGTGGGGTAGATGACGGCCACGTCGATCTGATCGCGGTCCATGTCCGCCAGTCGCGCCCAAGGATTGTAGGTCCCCATCCGGCGATAGTGGATGGCCTTGCCCTTCGGCGGCGGCAAGTTGCCGTTGACGCCCACGAACCCGATGTCGGTCTCGGGGCCCCACACCTTGCCATCCACGAGGCGCACGATGTAGCCGCGGCCCGCCTGCGTGTAGCGGGGACGCCGCTCGCGGTACTGCGGGTCGATCCGCTCGTAGGTCGCATCGACCTCGATCACGTGCCCGTCGCCGTCGATCACCAGGTCGGGTCGGTCGGTCATCGCCTGCTCCTGTTTGCCCGAGTGGAGCGCGAACGGCACGACCGTACCATGAAACCCGACGACCGGCTCGCACTGCCTTTCGCGCCGTGTCTGACGTATGATCCGGAGCCACGGGAGATCCGCCACGACTCCACTGCTCTCCGTCACCGGGATCACCAAGCGCTTCGGCGGCGTGGAGGCACTCGCCGGATGCACGCTCTCGGTCCGCGAGGGCTCGATCACCGGCCTCATCGGACCGAACGGCGCCGGCAAGACGACGCTCTTCAACGTGATCAGCGGTCTCACGCCGGCCGACGGCGGCGAGATCCGGCTCGGCGAGGATCGGCTCGACGGACTCTCCGCGGACGCGATCGCGCGGCGGGGGCTAGCTCGTACCTTTCAGATCCCGAGGCCACTCGGTCGGATGAGCGTGCTGGAAAATGTGCTCGTATACGCGCACGCGCAGCCGGGCGAGGGGCTCGCGCGCGTCTTCACGTCGCCGGCGCGCGTGGCGGCCGCGGAGCAGCGCCTCCGTGAGCGCGCCCACGCGATCCTCGAGTCCGTGGAGCTGGCACCGCTGGCCGGCGACCGGGCGGAGACTCTCTCCGGTGGCCAGAAGAAGCTACTCGAGCTGGCGCGCGCGCTCATGAGCGAGCCACGCATTATCCTGCTCGACGAGCCCGGCGCTGGCGTGAACCCCACGCTGATGCGCTCGCTCGTGGAGGCGATCCGCGCGCTCCGCGCGGCCGGGCGGACGTTCCTCCTCATCGAGCACGACATGGACCTCGTCACCGAGCTCTGCGATCCGGTGATCGTGATGGCCCAGGGACGCACCCTCCTGGAGGGCCCGTTCGCTGAGGTGCGGCGCGATCCCCGCGTGCTCGAGGCGTACCTCGGGACCGCCGCGTGACCGCGCTCCTCGAGGTGCGTGACCTCTCGGCCGGCTACGGCGACCACGAGATCCTCCGCGGTCTCTCGCTGCGCGTCGAGGCCGGAGAGCTGGTCGCCGTCATCGGACCCAACGGCGCCGGGAAATCGACCTTGCTGAAGGCGTTGGCGGGCCTCGTGCGGCCGCGCGGGGGTCGGATCGTGCTGCGCGGCGCCGACATCACCGAAGCCGGTACGCGGCGCGTCGTCGAGAGCGGCCTCTGCTACGTGCCCCAGGAGGCCAACGTGTTCCCGTCGCTCAGCGTGTGGGAGAACCTGACGATCGGCGCGTGGACGGCAAGCGGTTCGTTCGACGAGCGGGCTGGGGCCGTCGTCGAGCTCTTCCCGATCCTCGCGGCACGGCGGCGCGCGCGGGCGGGCACCCTGTCGGGCGGCGAGCGCCAGATGCTCGCGATCGCGATGGCGCTGATGGTGCAACCGTGCCTGTTGCTCCTCGACGAGCCCTCGGCCGGCCTGGCCCCCGCGCTCCAGCGCCTCGTGTTCGATCGCGTGCGCGAGATCAATGCGCGCGGGCTCGGCATCCTGCTCGTCGAGCAGAATGCGCGCGAGTCGCTCCGCCTCTGCCGGCGGGGGTACGTGCTGGCGATGGGGCGCGTCCGCGCCGAAGGACCTGGGGACGCGTTGCGCGACGACCCTGACATCCGCCGTCTTTATCTTGGCGGCTAGCTCAGGTCATCAGGAACGCTTGCGCGAGGAACACTTGCACGCGATGCGGCGAACGGCCGGCGCGGCGGGCGGCCCCACTTCGCGCGCCACCCCCGCCCGGTGTGGGGTCCCCCGGCGCGCGAAGTGGGGCCGCCCACCGCGCCGGCCGTTCGGGAACCGTGTGCGCGTTCGTCGTGTGCGCGTTCATGAATAGTCCGTACTCGACGTCATGGGAGGGGTAGACGTGAAGACGATGACGCGACGTGATGTTCTGAAAGGAACGGCTGCGGCGGGACTGGTCGTCGGGGCGCCGGGGATTGTCTGGGCGCAGGCGAAGGCGCCGATCAACATCGGCACCCTGTGTCCGCTCACGGGTGCGGGCGGCTCCTACGGCCCCGACATGCAGCGCGCGGTGGTGGCCGTCGTCGAGCGGATCAACAAGGCGGGCGGTATCCACGGCCGGCCCGTGCAGCTCTTTCACGAGGACGACCAGACCAGCGCCGAGGCGGGCGTGCGCGCGGCGCGCAAGCTGATCGACGTCAACAAGGTGGTCGCGATCGTCTCGACGTGGGCCTCCGCGGTGACCCTGGCCGTCAAGCCCCTGTGCGTGGAAGCGCAAGTCTTCCTCATCGGTGTGTCGGGCGCCGACGCCGTGACGCAGGGGGAGCACAAGGGCTACGTCGCACGCACCCAGCCCAACACGAAGCTACAGGGGAGCATGTACGCGAAGTTCGTCGTCTCGAAGAAGGAGTGGAAGCGGGTCGCCTATCTGGCGCTACAAACGCCGTATGCGCGCTCGTTCGGCGACGCCTTCAGCGGGATTCTCCGAGCGGCGGGCGTGACCATCACCGACGACCTCATCTACGAGGACAAGAAGCCGTCCTACCGGAGCGAGGTCACGCGCATCCTGGCCACCAATCCCGACCTGATCATGCTCGAAGGCTACACCCCTGATTCCGTCGTGATGGCGAAAGATATCTACAAGGCCGGCTACAAGGGCGCGGTCCTGGCCCCGAGCTTCGCCGTCAACGCGAAGTTCATCGAGGGCGCGAGCGCGGAGGTGTCGGAGGGAATCTGGAACATGGATCGCGCGCCGCTATACGACTCTCCGGCCTACAAGGACTTCTCCGCCGCGGTGCCGCGCAACGACGCCAGCCCCTACGCGCCCCAGGCGTGGGACCAGATGTCCATCGTGGCGCTCGCGCTCGCGGCCGGCAAGGGTGAAGCATCGGGCACCGTGATCAAGGACAACCTGCGCGCGGTCGCCAACCCGCCTGGAACTGTCGTGTATACCTTCGCCGAGGGCGCGAAGCTCCTCGGTGAGGGCAAGAAGATCAACTACGAGGGCGCGTCGGGCGCGTGCGACTTCGACGCGATCGGCGATATCCTCTCGGCGCCCTTCGCCGTCCAGCAGGTGCGCAAGGGCAAATCCGAGCTCGTCACCATCATCAATCCCTGACCGGTTCGCGCGCGGATGCCGCCCATCGCGCAATACGTCTTCAACGGGATCGTGACGGGCGGCATCCTCGCGCTGCCGACCGTCGCCTTCTCGCTGCTCTGGCGGCTCCTGCGCTTTCCCAACTTCGCGGTCAGCACGTACCTGACGGTCGGCGCCTACGCGGCCCTCGCGCTGAACGCGGGCGCGCGCGCCCCGCTGGAGGCGGCGTGGCTCGGCGCGCTGCTGGCGACCGGCGGTGTCGCCCTCGCGGTGGACCGGATCGCCTTTCGTCCGATGCGCGATCGGCGGCCGTTCTCGCTGGCCATCACCTCGATCGGCGTCGCCTTCGTCCTGGAAAACCTCGTGCGCTTCGTCTGGGGCAACGACTTTCGCGCCTACGACGTGCCGGTGACCCGTGCCGCCAGCGTGGCCGGGCTGCGCATCGGCCACGAGCAACTCCTGATCCTCGGCGTGACGGTCGTCCTGATGGGGCTCGCGCAGGCGTTCCTGCTCCGCACGCGGCTCGGTGTCGCGATGCGGGCGACGGCCGACAATCCTCTACTCGCCGCCGTCAAAGGCGTTCCCACCGACCGCGTGATCGCGGCCGCCACCTTCGGGGGCGGCGCGCTCGCGGGCGGCGCCGGCGTCTTCCTCGGCCTGGACGCCAGCATCGATCCGTTGATGGGCGGCGGCATCATCATCTCGGTCTTCGCCGCGGCCATTCTCGGCGGCATCGGCTCGGCGCCGGGCGCCTTCGGCGGGGCCCTCATCGTGGGCATCGTGGAGGAAACCGGCACGCTGATCGTACCCCCGACCTACAAGACGGCGATCGGGTTCGTGATCATCCTGGCCGTCCTGCTCGTGCGTCCGAGCGGCCTGGCCGGCTCGCGCTCGTGAGATTGCGTCGGTGATCGCGTACCTCACCGCCATCCTGACCCTTGTTGGCGTGCGCGCGCTCCTGACCCTCGGTCTGAACGTTCAGTGGGGACTGACCGGCCTGGTGAACCTCGGCGCGATCGCGTTCTTTGCGGTTGGCGCCTACACCTCCGCCCTGCTGGCCGTCGGCGGCGTGTCGCTCTTGCTGGCGTGGCCCGCGGGCGTCGCGCTCGCCGCCGCCGCCGGCGCCGCGCTGGCTCTCGTGGCGCTGCGGCTGCGTGAGGACTATCTCGCCATCGTCACCCTCGGCTTCGCCGAAGTCCTGAGATTGTTTCTGCTGAACGAGGCGTGGCTCACGCGTGGCGCAAACGGTGTGACCGCGATCCCACGCCCGCTCCACGCGTGGTTCCCGAGCCAGTACCATCTCTTCTACCTGATCCTCGTGCTGGCCGCAGTCGGTCTCGTCTATGCCGCGCTCGAGCGGGTGCGCCGCTCGCCGTTCGGTCGTGTCCTTCGCGCGATACGCGAGGACGAGGTGGTCGCGGCCGTCGCCGGCAAGCCGGTCTTCCACTTCAAGGTTCAGGCCTTCGCGCTCGGCGCCGGCGTGGCGGGGCTCGCCGGTGTTCTCTTCGCGCACTACCTGGCGTACGTCGAGCCCAATATGTTTCTCCCGCAGGAGAGCCTCTATGTCTGGCTCGCGCTCATTCTCGGCGGCAGCGGGAACAACCGCGGCGCGCTCCTCGGCTCGCTGGTGCTCCTCGGGTTGCTCGAGGGTAGCCGGTTCGCCAAGGATGTGATCCCGTTCCTGACGGGCGTGCGGCTCGCCGCCGCGCAGCAGATCCTGGTCGGCGTGGTGCTCGTGGTGATGATGATCCGGCGTCCGGAGGGCTTGCTGCCGGAGAAGCCGGGGTCGAAGTGACAGGGAGGAGAACGCGATGCGGGTAGGATTCATCGGCCTCGGCAATATGGGTGCGCCGATGGCGAGCTTCGTCCGCCAGGCAGGGTTTCCGCTCGTGGTCCACGACCTGCGGCGCAGCGCCGCCGCGCCCGTGCTCGAGCGTGGCGCAGTCTGGGCGGAATCCCCGGGGGCGGTCGCGGCGCAGTGCGACGTCGTCTGTGTCTGCGTTCCCGGCCCACCGGAGATGCGGGCAGTAACCCTCGGTGCCGGAGGCGTTCTGGAGGGCGCGCGGTCAGGGGTCGTCGTGATCGATCACACGACCAACGACCCCGCGGTCGTCCGCGACGTGGGCGCCGCGCTCGCCACGCGCGGGGCGCAGCTCCTCGACGCGCCGTTGGACGGCGGCCGCGAGGGCGCCCTCGAAGGTCAGCTCACGCTGTTCGTGGGCGGCGACGCGGCGATCCTGAGATCTGTGAAGCCCGTGCTCGATACATTCTCACGGTCCGTGGTCTGGGTCGGCGAGCTTGGCACCGGGTCGGTCACCAAGATCGTCCACAACGCGCTGGCCATGAGCATCGACTTGCTGATCGCCGAGTGCTTGACCTTGGGAGTCAAGGCGGGTGTGGCGATGCCGCGCCTCGTCGAGGCGTTCGGGGCCGGATGCATCGTGGGCCAGAACATGACCTTCATCAAGCGCATGCCGGCGACGCTGTTTCGCGGAGACTTCACCGCACGCTTCGCGCTGGCCCTGGCCCACAAAGATTTCGGGCTGGCGGCGGATCTCGCCCGAGCCCATAACGTCCCCACGCGCCTGCTTGATCTCTGCCAGATGGAGTTGCAGGAGGCGATGAACCGCGGTTGGGGCGATGCCGATCGCCTCAAGGCCTCGACGCTCCAGGAGGAGCGCGCCGGGGTGAGGCTGCGGATGTCAGATTCGGGTTAGCGTGCGAAGCGCCGCGTCTAGCTCCTCGGCCGCATCACAGCGGCGAGACCTCGACGCGAGCGTCGTAGGCGGACTGCCCCACCGTGAAGGGAAAGAGCGCGCACGCCTCGTCGGGGACGGCCGGCGCCCCGCTGGTGAGGTCATTGACGCCGCGCCAGCCGTCGCGCATCCACACGGTGCCTGCGGGGACCTTGTCGGTCACGCGCGCTCGAGCCTCGAGCGCTCCGCGCTCGTTGTGGATCCGGATCGCCGCGCCGTCGGTCACGCCGCGCGCGACGGCGTCGGCCGGCGAGATCCACAGCACGGGCCCGGAGTCGGCCCTGGCCAGCGACGGTAGCGCGCGCCCGTGGTCGTAGAAGCCGTGGAAGTGCGTGAGCGTGCGTCCCTGCCGGAACGTCAGCGGGTAGGGTGACGACGGCAGCGGCTCGTACACGGGCAGCGCCGGCAGCCCGTGGCGCTTCGCTCGCTCGGAGACGAACTCGACCTTGCCCGACGGCGTGTCGAACGCGAAGGTCGGATAGGAGACGTGCGAGACGTTCAGCGGATGGATGCCCCCAGCGGCGCGGATCCGGGCGACGGTCGCGTGGCCGGTGGCGGGGTGGTCGAGGACGGCGTCGATCATTTCCTCGTCCGACGCCCAGGGGAAGAAGTCGTCGAGGCCGAGCCGCCGCGCCAGCTCGCGCAGCACCCACGAGGCTGAGCGCGCCTCACCGGGCGGCTCGAGGGCCTGCGGCATCAGGTAGAGATGGGTGTTCGTGCCTTTCATGCCCAGTTCCTCCAGCCACGAGGTGGCGGGCAGGAGCACGTCCGCGCACTCGCGCGCGGTGTCGTTCATGAACAGATCGTGCACCGCCACGAGATCACAGAGACGCAGCCCCTCCGCGACGCGGCTGGCGTCGGCGAACGACGAGACCATGTTGGTGCCCCACAGCAGCATGACTCGGATGCGTCCCTCGACGAGCGCCTCGGTGATGCGAGGCATCTGGTCGATGACGTAGTCGCCGGGCGGCCTCCGGTCGTTGGCCGCGATGCTGGCCAGCGCCTGGCCGTGCGAGCTCGAGCCGTGGCGAGGGCCGAAGCCGCCGCCGGGCACGCCGAGGTTGCCGGTGAGCGCGGGCAGGCAGGCGATGGCGCGGCCCGCCTGCGCGCCGTTGGCGCCCTTGTACATCGAGCTGCCGCCGATCACGATCATCGCCGGACGTGTGGTCGCGTAGCGGCGCGCGAGGGCCTCGATGCCCGCGGCGGAGATGCCGGTGATCGCCTCCGCCCACACCGGCGAGTGCGCGCGCACGTGGGCCGACAGCTCGTCGAAGCCGAGCGTGTGCCGCTCGACAAACGCGCGATCGTGCAGGCTCTCGCGCACGATCACGTGCATCATCGCCAGGGCCAGCGCCGCGTCTGTTCCCGGGCGGAGCACGAAGACCTCGTCAAACTGGGCGGCTGCCTCGGTCTCGCGCACGTCCACGGTGACGACGCGGGCGCCGCGCCGGCGGGCCGCGGCCACATGGCGCGCGGTGTTCGGCTGGCTGGCCAGGTTGGCGCCCCAGAGGACGATGAGATTGGCGTGGGCACCCATGTCCTCCTTGGTGCTCGTCTCCAGTACGCCGGTGAGGCCAAGACCGAAGGCGCCCAGTCCCCAGCAGATCATCTGCGCGCTCCACGTCTGGCAGCCGTAGAGATTGGCGAAGCGGCGGACGAGGTTGCCGGTGAGCCGCACGCCATAGTTGTTGGCGGCGACGCCGTGGCCCGTCCACGTGGCCACGGCCTCCCGGCCGGCCTCGCGCATCCGTTCGGCGATCCGGTCGAGCACCTCGCCCCAGCTGGCGCGCCGCCAGTCGCCGATGCCGCGCCGGTCGCGCACCATGGGATGGAGCAGCCGCGCCGGGTTGCCGATGATCTCCCTTGAAGCGTGCCCGCGGACGCAGAGGAACCCCTGGCTGTCGGGATTGTCTGGATCGCCCTTGACGGACCGCACCCGGCCGTCCTCGATCTCGACGAGCATCCCGCAGAGTGTGGGGTGGCAGTTCATCGGACACATCGTGCGCACCACGGTGCTCATCGAGTCCTCCGGGTAGCGTGGATCAACGACGCGAGGCTCATCGTGTGGTCTTACCCTTTCCAGAGAGCGGCGAACTGGGTCGCGACCACTTCGTCGTATTTGACCTGCCCTTCGAGGGCGCCGATCTCGCGGGCGAACCGGCTGATGTGGGTGACCATCTCCTCGCTGATGGTCGCGTCGTAGAAGGGAGCATCTCGCGCGACCTCGTACGCGATGAGACTCGCCTCCTCGGCAGGAAACAGTCGTTGCGCGGCCTTCACGGCCAGCGGCGGGTTGGCGCGCAGCGCCCGCTGGGTTTTCACGATGGCCCGCACGGCCCCTGCGGCGATGTCCGGATGCTCCCTGGCGAGTCGCTCCGTGGTCGCGAGCGCGG